>Ga0074197_1002168_pt1 | contig 14293 bp, 8 predicted proteins | sample EPASupsiteSAE305_FD_64526 | JGI IMG/M metagenome (GOLD analysis project Ga0074197, IMG submission 64526) | Bioremediated contaminated groundwater microbial communities from EPA Superfund site, New Mexico - SAE3-05 reassembly with SPADES | ecosystem: Environmental > Aquatic > Deep subsurface >...
CAGCGCCCGAAAGTATCGACCGGTCCGCCAAGGCAAGCCGCGCAGGACGGCGGGGCAGGCTCTATACAGCCGGCTTCGGCAAATATCTCGACCAGCGTTTTACCGTCGATCTTGATTTCTTTCATGGCCTGTTCGACTTCGACAGTCGACGGCACCAGGAACGTATCCACGGAGACTTTATGTCCTTTCAGCAGTTCCGCCGCGAAGACAAAGTCGGTGATCTTGCCGCCGGTGCAACTGCCGATGTAAGAGCGGTCTATCTTGACTTTGGAAGATTCCTTCGCGCTCTTTACGTTGTCCGGAGAGAAAGGCAGGGCCACAACCGGCACCATATCTTCAGCCCGGTAACGCCGGACGGTCAGATACGCCGCATCCGGGTCACTGCTGAAACATTTGAATTTCTTGCTGGTTTTGGACTTGACGTATTCAATGGTTTTTTCATCCGGCGCAATGATTCCGTTCTTGCCGCCGGCTTCAATCGCCATATTGCATATAGTCATGCGCTCTTCGACACTGAGGTCTTCGATAGTCGAACCGGCAAACTCCATTGCGCAGTAGGTTGCCCCGTCCACGCCGATATCGCCGATAATGCGCAGAATTATATCCTTGGCGGTAACTCCCTTCGGCAGCTTGCCGTCAATGACAAATTTAATTGTCGGCGGAACTTTGATCAGCAGTTTGCCGGTGCCCATTACGAACCCGGCATCGGTGTTGCCGATTCCGGTGGCAAACAAGCCCAGCGCGCCGTGGGTGCAGGTATGGGAGTCCGTGCCGAACAATACTTCACCAGGACGGCAATGACCTTTTTCCGGCAGCGTTACATGACATACGCCGGAATAGCTCGGAGTGCCCGGATCATAGAAATAAGGCAGATTCTGTTCTTTTACGAATGCCCGCAGCGCGTCAACGTTACGGTGGCATTTTTCATCGGCGGTGAAAATATAATGATCTGGAATGATTACAACACCTTCCGGATCCCAAACTTTGGCATTTTCGCCGAATTCGCGTTTAAAAACCCCGATAGTGCCTGGTCCGCAAACATCATGCGTCATCAGGATATCGGCGCTAACCCAGATATTTTCTCCGGGACTGACCCGTTCACGCCCGGAAGCGTTGGCCAGTATTTTTTCTGTAATTGTCATTCCCATTTCTTGTTCTCCTGAGAACTGATATTATTAAATTCCTTTATGGAAAAAGAATAAATTACACTTTACCGCGGAAATTTAAAGTCCTGCCAATTAAATATTTCAGAAAATTCCATTTTGGTTTGTATTTTTTCTGTTTTTCATAAAATTTATGTTGCCAAGTGGAAAAGGAACATGTATTTTCTTTGCTAAAGTGATTTAGTAATATTCTTAAACCCATTTAGCACATTGAAAATTTAAGGAGCGACAAATGATAAAATTGAATGAGACGATTAGCCGTTATGAGCGTGAACTGCTGGAGTCAGTGGCGCCGTTCTGGGAAAAGAACTGCGAAGACAAGGAGTTCGGAGGATATTTCACGTCGCTGGACCGTGACGGCACGGTATATGATACGGAGAAATATATGTGGATGCAATGGCGGATTGTTTACATGTTCGCCACCCTCTACATGACGGAATACCGGCGGGACAACTGGCTGGACATTGCGCGTCAGGGTTATGATTTCCTGACGAAACACGGCAAATCAAAGGACGGCAGCTATTATTTTGCGCTGAACCGCCGCGGTGAACCGTCAATGGCGCCTTACAGCATATTCTCCGACTGTTTCGCGGCGATGGGGGCGGCGGCGATGTACAAGGCAACCGGAGAGGAAAAATACCGCCGGGAGGCGGATTCGGCCATGCATACTTACATTTCCAGATTGTCCAATCCTAAAGGCAGCTGGGAAAAAGGGATGTCCGGGAAACCCAAACGGCTGACGCTGGCCAGTTATATGATTCTGGCGAACCTGGGTTGCGTCATGAAAGAGTATCTGGGTACTGACGCCTACGATTCCGACACCCGCCTGGCGGTGGATACCGTGCTGGAGAAATTCTGGAACGAGGAATATCAGTTGATCTTCGAGAATGTGAATACGGACGGTTCTTTCGATCTCGGTTCCTGCGACGGCAGAATGATCAATCCGGGGCACGGCCTGGAGTCAATGTGGTTTGTGTTGCAGTATGCCGAAAGCCGTCAAGACGCGGCAATGATTGCCAAAGCCTGCAAAGCAATTTCAGGTTTATATAAATTCGGGCTTGACCAAACCTATGGCGGGATATATTATTTCATGGATGTTCTCGGCAAGCCGCATGTCGAACTGCAATGGGATATGAAGTTGTGGTGGCCGCACAATGAGGCAGTGATCGCGGCGCTGTTCGCATACCGGCTTAGCGGCAAAGACGAGTATATGAAGATGTTTGAAGAAATCGACCAGTGGTCATGGAGTCATTTCCGGGATACTGAATACGGCGAATGGTATGCCTATCTGAACCGGCGCGGAGAACCGACGCATCTGCTGAAAGGCGGCAAATGGAAGACCTTCTTTCATGTGCCCCGCTCGCTCTTGATGTGCATAAGGCAAATGAAAAAAATACAGGAATGCAATGGAAAATAAGAAAAGACTGACGCTCAAGGATATTGCGGCCAAGGCGGGAGTGTCGCTGACCGCCGCATCCATGTTTTTGAACGGCAAAGCCAAGAAATATAACCTAGCGGACGCCACCTGCGACCGGATTGAACAAACCATGCGGGAGAATAATTTTGTGCCGAATTTTCATGCCCGCGCCATCGCCTCCAAGCAGACGATGCTGGTCGGAGTGATGGTTTACGGCGGGCTTGAAACCTCGTTCTGGCTGAACATTATTTCCGGCATTGAGGAAACGCTCGCGGCGAAAGGTTATCATCTGCTCCTTGCGGTTTCCCATGCATCACTTGAGCGGGAACTGGAATCCATCCGGTTCATGAGCACTAAAGGAATAGACGCGTTGATTATCGCGCCGGTAAGTGAAGCGGCAAACAACTTCGACTACCTGCGCGAACTGGATAAAAATATTCCTGTCGTAACTGTAAATACCCGTATTGAAGGACTTGCCGCCGCCTATAACGACAACTATACCGGCGGCCGCCTTGCTTCCGAATTTCTGATCCGGCGGGGACATCGCCAAATCGCGTTCATCGGCGGACTCGGCTCCACCAGGGCGCGGGCGTTTTTCGATGTCATGCTTGAAAACCAGATTGAGCCGTCCGTGTTTTTGAATGTTTCCGACTTTATAAAACAGAGCGGCAGATTTACGGCGGCATTCTGCTTCAGCGACTATCCAGTATTGGAACTCTATCACGAAGTCGCCGCCAGAGGCATAAAAATTCCTGAGAATATCTCCGTTGCCGGTTATGACAATATGGATTTTATCCGACTGCTTTCACCGCGTCCGGCCACGGTTGAACAGTACAAGAAGGAACTGGGCGTGGCGGCGGCGGAAATTGTGCTTGATCGGATACGCGGAAATCCGGCGGCGGACCGGAAATTCACTCCGGTTTTGCATGAAGGTGAAAGTGTCCGCCTGATTTATACATAAGACGCGGAAGATGCGAAATGCTATTGCTGAAAACGGGTTGAAAGTTTTCATTCGGCGTGTAATTTCTATAAAGACTTGTTATTAAACATGCGAGGAGATGAAAATGCCGAAATATATCAGCAAACAGGCGAAGAAAGCAGGCCTGCTTCCGGGTTCGCTGACCGTGATTGACACGCCGAAGCAGAGCAGCGTCCAGATACAGGCCATGCAGTATGACAAAGATCATATTTACGAATCAACCGTAACGGATATCAACACGGTGCTGCCACTGGCGGACAACAATTTAATCACCTGGATCAACATTGACGGGCTGCACGATCCGGCGATTGTTAAAACGGTCGGGGACTGTTTCAATGTTCACCCGTTGATTCTGGAAGACATTGTGCATGTTGAGCAGCGTCCGAAAATGGAAGAGTTTGACAGCCATATTTACATTGTCGTGAAAATGTTTACTTTCAACGAGGACAAGAAATATATTGAGTCGGAACAGGTCAGCTTCCTGCTCTGCAAAAACTGCCTGATCACGTTTCAGGAGAGCATCTCCGGAGATTGTTTCGACCTGGTGCGCAGCCATCTGCGCGCCGGCAAAGGGCACCTCCGGAAAGCGGGGGCCGACTATCTGGCTTATTCTCTGATGGACGCGATTATTGACAACTATTTTGTGGTTTTGGAAAAACTCGGAGAGATTGCCGACCAGTTTGAGGATGCGATGATTGACGCGCCGAATTCGGTGAAGCTGGCAACGGTGCACCGCCTGAAACAGGACATGTTGTTCATGCGCAAGTCGGTCTGGCCGCTGCGCGAACTGCTGAGCCGGGTCCAGCGAAGTGATTCCGATCTGATTGATGCCTCCTCTGAACAGTATTTTCAGGACCTTTACGACCACGCCATCCAGATTATAGATACCATCGAGTCGTTGCGTGATATGATGATGAGCATGCTGGACATCTATATCACCAGCATGAGCCACCGGCTGAATGAAGTGATGAAAGTGCTGACCATCATCGCGACAATCTTCATGCCGCTGACATTCATTGCCGGGGTTTACGGCATGAACTTCGGATACATGCCAGAATTAAAATGGCATTTCGGCTACTTCATGGTTCTCGGACTGATGTTCCTGACTGCCATGACCATGCTGATTTTCTTCAAAAGAAAAAAATGGATGTGATGCCGGACATAAACATCATTCCATAACCATGACCTAAACCGCAACCGCGGCAAAAAATTGCCATAAGTACCGGATAATCTTGCCGAATTTTTTGCTAAAAAATATGAATCTACTATAGACAAAGCGCGAATACGGCATTATAATATTGGCATGATTGGTAATACATCCAATAAACAAATAAATAACGGAAGATCAATGAATAGCGCGGAAATCAAAAATTATTTTGCTGTCAATACTGCATCCGGGGAGCATCTGAAAGAGCAGATGCGCAAACGGCTGGAGGAGTTTATCAGCACACATGAAGCCGGAACCAGACTGCCGTCAGGGCGGGATATGGTAGAAGCGCTGGAAATATCCCGTATTACAGTCAGAAATGCCATGCAGAGTTTTTTCGACAGCGGAGCTATCGTCAGCCGCGGCAGGCACGGTGTTTTTATTGCGGAAAAATCTCCTTCTGATATATTGAAAGACATCCATCCCATGGCTTTAGGCGGCCTCTCTATCAAAAAAACTAAAACGCTCAAACTTCTGCTTTATGAAAATAGTCCCATGCAAAAAGCTTTCTGGGATGAGATAGTCAGGCGTTTTAATAAATATAACCGGCCATGCCAGGTGCAGATCAAATGGTTGCCGCAGCTAGTCAATCACGATGAATTTGATAAGTATTTAAGCCACTGCCAAGCGGATGTTTTCCAGCACGTTGTTAATCACAGTACGGCAGAAGTAGCGCAGAAGTTGCCGGATGAATTGATTGCCCTGATAAATCAGTCGGCATACCGGCATGAGCTATTCCCGCCGGAAATAAAAAAGCTGTTTCGGAATTTGCTGCCGATTCACTTTAATCTGAATTTCATCTACTGGAATGCCGATCTGGCAAAGACTCTCGGCATGAACGACATTCGTCAGCGCATCCGCCGGAATGAGTTGCCGGAATTGCTGGCTGAGGCGGCTGGGAAGCTGCCGGACGGCAAGATCGCCTGCGGCCACATCTGGGACCGCCTGACTTTTATGGGCTTGCCGGCAAGCCCCCAGGAGACAAATGAAGAGTATTTCATCCGGCAGTTAAGCCGGATATTCCAATATGACAATGCAGGCAAGACCTATATTTACCGGCAGCAGCATTCATTTGAAGCAGTAGAAAACTTCCATGCCGGAAAACAGCTTTTTCTGGACGGCTTGCCGGCGCGTACATTCATTTTCGGCAATACGAATTTTGAATTGTCGTATGAACCATGTCCGCTGCTGGCAGACAACTGCCAATATACTGCGGCAATGGGTTTAGGCATCACCCGTAATTCCTCACATTATCAAGGCGGTGTTGAATTTATCCGTTTCGTGTTGTCTGAAGAGGCGCAGGAACTGCTGGCCAGCGTCAAATCATGTCCGCCGATGTTGCGCGGCGCAGCCGTCCGGGTGTTGCAAACACCGATGGAACTGGAAAAAATGCTACAAAGATACCGGGTTTATGATCCTTATTCTCAATCCGCGGAATGCCGACTTGAGAACTATTTAACTTACCACATCAGACATGAACTTGAGCAACTGTGCGAGAAAAATATTTCGATTGAAGATGCCGCGAAAGCAATGTTTAAGAATTGGCAAGCACAAATAAACGAAGCCGTTGTGGGCTTCTAAAACAAGTATAAACAAACGGTAAATTATTTAACGCAAAGAACTAAAACAAGGAGAAGAAAAAAATGAAACGGAAACAGAGTTTTACACTCATTGAACTCTTGGTTGTGATCGCAATCATAGCGATTCTAGCCTCAATGCTACTTCCGGTGCTGAACAAGGCCAGGGGAAAGGCCCGGTCCATACAATGCTTAGTACAATTGAAGCAAATCGGGATAGGAGTCATTAGTTATGTAGATATTTATTCCGGGTTTCTTCCCTGCTCAAGATCAAGTGGTTCTACTACGAATAATTACGGCGCGTATATGGAGCAACTTGCTCAATTAATGAATTTACCGGCGACAAACAATTACAAATGGGGTAATAATATTTTTAAGTGTCCATCAGATACAGCGCCCAGAAATGAATTGGGCTGGTATACCAGTTACGGTTGTAATATTTATGTATTTTTCTATGCTTCAGCGACTACGCCCGGAAGCCCGTTCAAAGTGAACAGCATAGTTCGACCATCCGCATTAAGAGGCATGATGGATACAGCAGATTCTTTGACCGTTAATCCCTGCGCGACAACTCCATGGTATGGCATCAGTCTGATGGAGGCTGAATTCAGGCATGGTTCCAGTGTAAATATTCTTTTTATGGACGGACATGGAGGAGAAATAAAGCTGCCATTTCCACCTGCTTCGTCAATGCCATATTCATGGTGCAGAACCGGGGTCAGAAACAAATAGATTTCCAGGGAAACCGGACAATATCGCTCTGAAGCGTAATTTTAGAAAATCATTATTCCACGTTTGAAAATGACAAAAGACTCGAAGACTTCCAGAACTTTGGATGAAGTTTCAATCATATAAAAAAACTCTGAAATAAGAGAAGGGAAATATCTGTGAACAGAAAGATTATATTATTGTTGTTATGCATTTTTTCAATCCAATTTCTTTATGGCGTTGTTTTTGCTGAGGACAGAGATAATATCAACAAAGTATTCAAAGATGATGAACATACTATTGCCTTGTGGAAAATGAATGAAGGGCAAGGGCAGACAGTAAAGGATTGGAGTCGCAATAAGAATGACGCGCTGCTTGGAGCAAGCGATTTAAAGGACGAGGCTGACCCTGAATGGCAAAAAGATAATGCGGGTAATCCGTCTTTATATTTTGATGGGAAAGATGATTTCCTGTTAATAAAAAATCATGAATCGTTTAATCTAAAAGGCCTGAATGGATTTACATTGGAATGTATCCTTAAGCCGACATCAAAAATCGACCAGCAAAACAAGAGATTTGAACTCGTCAACAAGGGCTATGATTCAGATATAAACGGAGGTTGGACACTGAATTTGACAACAAGCGGGAGCGCGGTCAAAAAAATAAATTTCAGTTTTACTGCCTCTGATGGGAAAAAGTATGCAGTAAATTCATCAACGCCGGTTAACCTGCCTCTAGATAAATGGAGCTACATTGCCATAACAGCGGACGGAAAAAAATTAAGCATCTATCTGAATGGTGAAAAATCAGGGGAAATTCAATGCGAAAAACTCCCTGCCGCCAATACGTCCTCAATATTGATAGGAAAATACATTTCAAATAAATTTCACTTCGATGGAAATATTAAATGGGTAAGGATATCATGTATTGCCAGAGAAATAACACCTTTAAAAATTCCAGAAAAAAAATTAGCAATTCTTTATGAAAGTGATTTTAAAGAAAACAAAGCTTCTGATTGGAAACCATCCAGCGGTAACTGGGAGATCAAAAATACAGAATATGCCGAACTTTCCGATAAATACACGGCAAAAGGCCTCTGGACCTGTACCGGAGATGATAATTGGGGGAATTATATTTTTCAAGCGGATCTGAGAGCTGACGATAATTTCGGCAAAGTACTGATGGGGTTTTACTGGAAAGATATTGATAATCATTATGAGTTGGAATATGAAAATCAGTTCAGCGGATTAACCGTTTTAAGAATTAATAAAGTCATAAATGGAACAAAAACTCTGATCAAAAGTGTTTCAAAGTCTGAACTGCCCGATATACCATTTGTAGGAGGATGCAATAAAACTGCAACGTTTAAATTGGAAATATCTGAAGGAACAATTATTCTGACGATTAATGGGAAAAGAATTTTAACATGTAATGATAATTCATTTATAAACGGCAAGATAGCGCTAGGGTCAAACGAGCGAAAGGCATTTTTCTCAAACGTAAAGGTAGTATCCTTCAAGCAAGTTCCCAAAATTACAAGGGAAAATAAGAAAAATGCAGAAATTTCAATGGATGAATCTGATTTCAGGCATGTGTTTGAAAAAGGTGAAAAAATCAATTTACTCTTAAAGGTAAAAAATGCATCCAGTAAAAAAATGGAACCCGTCCAGATTAAAATTGGCGTAAATAATGGAATATGTTTCATAAAAAACATTGATATTGATAAAATAGAAAGTGATAAAGAAATTATTGAAAAGGTTGCAATTGAAACCAATAAATGGAAAAGAGGGAAATATGAGGTTTCGGTAATACTAAATCATTCCGGGAAAGAACAGTTTTCTGAAACCTATGAACTGACTATCGTAAATAATTCAGGAAAAGATAAATTCAAACATTATGTATGGGGTGGCGAACCTAATAAAATAATAATGAGAGATTATGTAGATCATGGATTAAATGGTATGATGATAGTCATCGATCCAAATGACGACTTCAGTGAAGCAAAAAAAAATCTGGCCCCATATTTTGATGAAGCTTTAAAGCTTGGTATGGATTTAGGAATACATTTCCCCTCAAACAGGTCAATTCCACATGGACACCCGGAAGTAAAGGTCGTAACGATTGACGGCAAACCAGGAACCCTGCCCAATCCATGGCATCCTTATCAACGCGAATTTTCTCTAAAAAAAGCACATGAACTTATTGAAACATTTCAAGGTTATCCATCTTTTAAATATATGCTTCTATCATCGGAAAATGAAAACTACATGGAGCCTTCCTATTCGCTAGCTGATAAAGGAAGAGCGAGAAATGAGCTTGGCTTTGATTTACCATCTCCCAAAAGTACCGCAATGGAAATTGACGGCACGCATGGAAATGTGATGAAAATTCCTGAAAACATAAAGAAAAATCAACCTAACATTTTCCCTGATGATTCTCCTTGGTATAAATTCAAAAAATGGTTTTGGCAGAGCGGGTTTGGCGATAATATGCTGAATATGGAAATTTCTAAAAAAATAAAGGAAATAAGACCCGATATTGAAACCATTCATGACCCTTTCAGGGATGTGCCGCTTTTCAAAAGGAATATTGGATTGGATCAAACAGGAACATGGTTTTACAGTAATCCGGATCCCGGCGAAGCGCTCGCCGTTTCCGAAGTCCTTATTGCGGCTGCCAAGGGCGATAAAACTAAAATCAGCATAGGCCCTTCAATATGGTTATATGGCGGATGGATTTGTCCTTCAAAAAACAGACACGCCGGCGCTCAGCCCGCAGATATAATTATGGAGGCAAGCTGGTTATGCCTTTCAAGAATCCCTGAAAAAATAGAATATTTCGGAATAAACTATATAATGCCCAGGTCAGATGTGGAATATAAGCAACCGTTGCTCTACGAAGATTTGAAGAAATTTTCTGAAAAAGTTTTAGTCCCTTACGGGCCAATGATTAAAAATTTAAAAAGAACTCAAAATGAATGCGCTCTATTGATTTCAATGGCATCCCAGATGTTCGGTCCGCCATCAGTATGGGATTGGGGGACAGGTTCGGCAAACGGATACTATACTGCTCTTCAAATGGCCCATATTCCAACATCAATAGTCTTTGAAGAAAGTATTTTGAATGGCGATCTGGACAAATACAAAATACTTTTCATGCACAATACGGATTTCCTGCCGCAGAGCGTATATGAAAAAATACTGGAATTCGCAAAAAAAGGCGGAATAGTGGTAACTGGAGGTTATTTTGCGAACAAAATACCTGACGCTGTAAAATTTGATATGGATTTTACAAAAAGACTTAATTACCAATACCATAAAATTATCCAGGGGAAAGGCTATACGGCCGATGTCATAAAAGGCGATATGAAAGAAAAAAGCGCTAAACTGCGAAAACTTTTTTTCAATAAAGTTAAATCATATGCCGACAGCGATTCAAATGAGGTTTTTCTTAATGTCCTTAGTAACGGCGAGGCAAAATATATCTTTGCGGTAAATGATAAAAGAACATTTGGTGATTATGTCGGGCAATTCAATGCAATTATGGAAAAAGGCCTTCCGCTGAAAGCAAGGCTTACTTTGCAAAGCATCAAAGGAACTGTCTACGACCTGACTGCTTCCAAAGAAGTAAAAGTAGAAATCAAAAATAATACTATAGGCTTTGATACTGAACTGGAACCAGCCGGAGGCAAAATATTTATGGTAACTCCTGAATCTCTTGCCAATATAAAAATCGAATTGCCTCAAACAGTAAGACTTTCTGAAAAAGCGAAAATTAAAATATCGTTCGTCAATTCGAAAGGATATCCTATTCCTGCCGCATTCCCGCTAAAACTTCAAATCTTTGATAATGAAGGAAAAGAATCCGAATATTCCGGTTATTACAGCACAAACGAAGGGATACTTGAGATAAATATGGATATTGCCTCAAATGATATTTCCGGAAAATGGCAGATTAAAGTATGTGATTTAGCCTCAGGCAAAAGTGAAGCAGCTCAGCTTGAAGTTTTAAATCACGACTAATGGTTTGAAACAAATAACCATAAAATTATGGAGGTGACAGGCAATTATTGTCAGTTACGAAGAACGGTAAAAGTTATCTAATTCATTCTTAATGTTATTAAAAGCTTAATAATCTATAAATGATCAGATACATTTTATGCTGTTTCATAAAGATGAAAATCAATAATCAGCAATAAAAAAGGAATGGAATCATGAAAAAACTGCATCTTGTTTTACTGATGACAATGTTGTCTGCCTTTTCCTGCTTTTGTCTGCCATGTCGGGGAGACATCCTTACAAATGGAAATTTTCAGTCTTGGTCCGGGGGAAAACCGACCGGCTGGTATTGTGCTGTATGGCTAGGAACCGAAAACAATACTTGGTGCGCGGATACAACCAACTATTTATATACAGGCAATGTCGCGCTGAAGATTCAGAACAATAACACAAACACTTATACTGTTGCATACCAGACTATTACTGTTGAGCCGCACAGTTATTACACAATTTCATGTATCGCAAAAGTGGCGAATATCGTTCCGCAGTCAAGCGGCAGTGGTAGAGCCAGATTATTTTTAAACGGCAACTATGCCGAAATAAACAATACTTCCTGGAAACAGGCATCCATTACTTTTTATTCCGGCAGCCAAACTTCATACATTCTTTACTGCTATCTTCATCTGGCCAGCGGCACCGCCTGGTTTGATGAGCTTACCATTACCAAAATCGGTTTGAACAACCCGAATTTTGAGTTGAAAAATACCAACAGTACGCCGCAGAACTGGAGCGCGTATGTCATGTATACAAGTGAAACCGGCACACATACATGCGATTCTGACATAACCTGGCAGGGGTCATATTCATTAGGGATAAAACACGCGCTGGCTGACACCTATACCGCAGTATACCAGGATTATACCGTGCAGCCATACACTTGGTACAAGGTCTCCTGCATGGCCAAGACCATGTGTCAGAAAAAAGATCAATATTCCGGTGGCGCTAGATTGTTCATATCCAGTACCGGCTACTCTCAATATGCGCAAATTCCGGATAATCAACCGATTTGGCAGGAAGCGTCCGCAAACGTTTATTCCGGATCAAATACATCCATAAGAGTTTACGGGTATCTGCACAAAGCTTCCGGATCCGCCTGGTTTGACAATTTCAAGGTTGAACAGACATCATTTAAGAACCCCAATTTTGAGATAGATGACGGAGTCGGCAAACCGCTAAGCTGGCCGATCAAGACTTGGACTCCTCCGGCGTGCGGAGTTGTTTCGCGGGACACGGTGGAAAAGCATGAAGGCAGTAGTTCGGTAAAGTTGTATAATAGTACGTCCGACCTGTATTCTTATGTTACACAGAAATTCCCGATTAAGCGGGCCAGTTATTACAATTTTACGGCGTATGGAAAAACACAGAACCTCGCCGGTAGCGGCGCAGCTCAGATAAATTTTACATTTTTGGGAGCATTAAATTTTACCAGTACTGCATGGACTCAAGTACAATATAGTTTTTTCAGCGATGATAACGAAACTCTGGAGATGTTTGCCCAGCTTTATCAGAAGAGCGGCACGGTATGGTTTGACGAGATATCTGTTTCGCAGGACATGCATCCGGCGGCGCTGCAACTGAGCGGCGTCACGCTGCCGGCATATATTGATGATTCAGCCAAACGCAATCTCAATGTGGATGGCAATGTGATTTTCCCAATGGGTTTTTTCAACACCAATACGATTGCTCAGCTTGACGAAATTGCGGCTGCCGGATTTAATATGGCAATCATCAGCGATCCGAATGTCACTACCGCTTACCTGGACCATGCCGACAGCATTGGCGTTAAGGTTATAATAGTTATTTGGAATACCACTGACAGCGCATTGACGGCTACGGTCAACGCCTATAAAAATCATCCGGCCGTCATTGGATGGTACTACTATGACGAACCAGTTTATAAACGTATAACCCCTGAACAAATGTTTTCAAGGTACAGTCTTATAAAGTCTCTTGATACCAATAATTTTGCAACCAGTTGTTTTAACTCGTGCGGCGGATTCCAGTATCATCAGCATAGTGTTGATATTGCACAAAGCGACGATAACTATTTCATAACAGGAAGCACGGTTAATCTGGGAAAGATATTTGACAACGGACTGCTGGCAAAATATTCCATATTATATGATACCAACAAGACTCATTTTGAGACCTTGCAGGCCTTTTCCGATGCATCAAGAGCGTTGCCGACTTATGCCCAGTTCCGGGCTCAGAATTTTCTGGCGATCACCGGAGATGTCAAAGGCATTATGTATTGGGTATACGATAACTGTAACGGCAGTGGTACTTCATTTAAGAATGCAGTCAGTTACTGGTCCAGCGTCAGCACAATGAATGCTGAGATCAATCTGGTGCGCGGCATCATCCAGGAAACAACCGTCCAGACCAATAAGAAAGGCGATATCTGTTATATTCTGAAAGAAAACGCCGCGCACACCAAACAATGGCTGATCGCGGTCAACGTCTCTTCAGACTCAAAAACGCTCAGCATCAGCCTCGGTACATCGCCATACAAGAGCATCAGTTCCATTATTCCGACGCCCGGAACCTTTACTTTCGGCAGCAACATCCTGAGTGACACGCTTTCAGGATATGATGTCAGGGTTTATGAAATCACATTGAATAACACTCCACTGAATTACGGTGGAGAAGGCGGCGTCTGGTTCTAAGTCGCATAAAATCATTACCCCGCGCCGGAAAGCTTATTTGGCTTTCCGGCTGTTTTTTTATACTATAGTAACGCATTGTTCGCCAACCGCTTTACAAATTAAAAGCGGAGGGGTAAATGACTTTATTTTTGTTGAATTAAACAGCTAAAGTAAAAATAGATAGCCAACAGCAACAGGTCGTTTTCAATCCGGCATCTGGCAAGGCCGTTGACGCACGGCGTTAGGATTTTTTAGAGAAGAAGACCATCCCTTTCTGTTTTACGGTGTCGGCGTGAATAAAACAGGCACAATCGGGTTTGATGGAGGCGGCGTCAACGACAAATACCGCGTCCGCCATAGCCCGGCTGCCGGGCATGATGTCCGGCAGCATGTTGTGCGCACCGGTAATGTAATGACTGTTGAACAGGCTGCCGTCGCTGATGATGTTCATGGACATGTACATGATCTGCATTTCCGCCAGGTCATTGACAACGGGAGTTCCCAGCCGGACAACCGGCGTCAGGCTCTCGTGCCAGGAG
>Ga0074197_1002171_pt1 | contig 14283 bp, 13 predicted proteins | sample EPASupsiteSAE305_FD_64526 | JGI IMG/M metagenome (GOLD analysis project Ga0074197, IMG submission 64526) | Bioremediated contaminated groundwater microbial communities from EPA Superfund site, New Mexico - SAE3-05 reassembly with SPADES | ecosystem: Environmental > Aquatic > Deep subsurface >...
ATAGTATCGATTATTATTTGAGAGGAAAGTGATTTGAAGGTAGCTATACAGTGTGATTCGCCATTGTTGCAGCGCTCATTGGAGCTTTTTCTCGATGGGCATTTGAGCTCGCTACGCCAGTGTGATATTTTGATTCGGGATAAAGATATTCGTGATGAGCAGCACCCTACATTTGTTATCGGTGTGGATGAGGGCTCCGAGTTGATCAAACCGTTTTCCAAAGCCCAATTGCTTCATGCACTCAATCAAAAATTTGATTCTCAAAAAAATAGCCCTGCTATTGTCGAAGATGAAGTTATGGTCTCAGATGAAGAGGAAAAGGTGAGTTTTGAAATCCTAGAACGTCACATCGAGAAGCTAACCCTCGAATATCAAGCAAATATCCTCAAAGCAGTACGAGCATTTTATGAAAAATAACCCCACCATTACGAAAAAAATCATTGCCGGAAAATATAAGGGGAAAACCCTGAAACTTCCCTCCAAAGAGACGACCCGAAGTTCGAAAGGGATTGTGCTGGAATCTTTTTTTAACACACTTCAGTTTGATATTATCGATGCGGTATTGGTTGAAGTTTTCTCGGGAAGCGGTTCTATCGGCCTCGAAGCATTGAGCCGAGGAGCTAAAAAGATCATTTTTATGGAAAAAGATCGTGATGCGATCAAAACATTGCGTGAAAACATTGCCCAAACCGACCCGAGGGCATGTGAAATTCTCGAAGGGGACAGTTTCAGTAACATCACTCAGGTAAAAAAGCGTCTCGCAGCACTCGGTGAGAGTGCTTTTATCTATGTCGATCCCCCTTTTTCAATTCGTGAGGGGATGGAGGAGATTTACGATAAAACCATCGATATGATCGCTTCACTTCCTCTGGAAATGGCGACTTTGATTATCATCGAACACATGAGTACTCTCGAATTGCCCGATGCTATCGGTCACTTTAATCGCTTAAAATCTAAACGCTTTGGGAAAACGTCGCTTACTTATTATGCGTAATTTAAACAAAGCATTATTTAGGATATACGGATGACCAAAGAAAATAACATTGAGCAAAGCTTTATTGATAAACTGGTCGATCAAAAATATACATACCGTCCTGACATCCGTACACGCAAAGCATTAGAAGAAAATTTCAAACAAAAATTTCAAGAACTAAACTATGTCAACTTAAGTGATGCAGAGTTTAATAGGCTCCATGATCAGGTTATCTCTTCCGATGTATTTACAGCTTCTAAGCGCCTCAGAGAACACGGCACTTTTGAGCGAGATGACGGTACGCCGCTACACTATACATTGGTCAATATAAAAGACTGGTGTAAAAACAGCTTTGAGGTTATCAATCAACTTCGTATGAATACAGAGGGCAGTTATCATCGTTATGATGTTATACTGCTTATCAACGGTATCCCAGTTGTACAAGTGGAACTTAAAACGTTAGAAATATCTCCTCGTCGTGCTATGCAGCAGATTATTGAGTATAAAAATGACGTAGGTAACGGCTATACAAAAACACTACTCTCTTTTATGCAACTTTTTGTAGTCAGTAATCAGCACACTACCTACTATTTTGCGAACAATCATATCAAGCATTTTAATTTCAATGCGGATGAGCGGTTTTTACCTATTTATATTTATGCGGATGAAGAGAATAAAAAAATAACCCATCTTCACGAATTTACCAATACGTTTTTATCTAAGTGTGTTTTAGGTGAGATGATAAGCAGGTATATGGTACTCATTGAGGGTGAGCAAAAGCTTATGATGATGCGCCCGTATCAAATCTATGCAGTTAAAGCTATTGTAGAATCTATAGAACGAAATAGCGGGAACGGTTATATTTGGCATACAACGGGAAGCGGTAAGACACTCACATCATTTAAGGCTTCAACGCTTTTAAAAGATAACCCCGACATCGAAAAATGTCTATTTGTCGTGGATAGAAAAGATTTAGACAGGCAAACACGAGAAGAGTTTAACAAATTTCAAGACGGCTGCGTGGAAGAAAACACGAACACCGATACCCTCGTCAAAAGACTGCTATCCGATAACTATAGTGATAAAGTCATCGTAACCACGATACAAAAACTAGGCATCGCACTCGATGGCGCGAATAAAAATAATTACAAGAAAAGATTAGAGCCTCTCCGAGATAAAAGAGTGGTATTTATCTTTGATGAGTGTCATAGAAGTCAATTTGGAGAAAACCATAAAGCGATAAAAGAGTTCTTCCCAAGGTCTCAACTTTTTGGATTTACAGGAACCCCTATTTTCCCCGAAAATTCTACTTATACAGAGATTAACGGCGAAGAGAAAACGATTAAAACAACGAAAGATTTATTTGAAAACGAACTTCACAGCTATACGATTACCAAAGCTATAGAAGATAACAATGTTTTGCGTTTCCATGTAGATTATTATGAAGCAGATAACAAAGTCAAAACAAATAATACTATTAGTCAAAAAGCAGTCGTAGAAGCCATTCTAAGCAAGCACGACGCAGCAACCCAAGAGCGGAAGTTTAACGCCATCTTAGCCTCATCCTCTATCAACCATGCTATTGAATATCATAGACTGTTTAAAGAGATACAAGCGGAGCGAAAAGCGATAGATGAGACTTTTATGCCGCTTAATATCGCTTGTGTTTTCTCTCCTCCCGTGCAAGTGTTAGACCCAAATTCAACCAATAAAAAAGATATAGAACAGCTCGAAGAGGATTTACCGCAAGAAAAAGCGGATAACTCCGTGAAACCGAATGAAAAGAAAAAAGCACTCATAGAGATTATCAACGATTATAACACGCAATACGGCACAAACCACGACATCAACAACTTCGATACCTATTACCAAGACGTACAGCAACGGATCAAAGATCACCAATACTCAAACAGAGATTTTCCTCATAAAAACAAGATAGATATAACTATCGTAGTCGATATGCTTCTGACGGGATTTGATTCCAAATATCTCAATACTCTGTATGCGGATAAAAACTTAAAATATCACGGGCTTATCCAAGCGTTTTCAAGAACCAACAGAATCCTAAACGATACCAAACCCTATGGCAATATTTTGGATTTTAGAGGTCAAGAGGATGCGGTAGACCAAGCTATGATACGATTTTCAGGGGAAAATACGAAAGAAGAAGCCAAAAAAATATGGCTTGTGGATTCTGCTGATAAAGTGATAGAAAAACTTGACCATGCAGTCAGTGCCATTGAGAGCTTCATGGCTTCAAAAGGTCTAAAAAATACCCCTGAAGAGGTCAACAATCTGCAAGGCGATGAGGATAAAGGGCGATTTATCAATCTTTTTAAAGAGGTACAGCGCCTCAAAACTTCCCTTGACCAATACACCGACCTGCGTGACGAGGATAAAGAGACCATCGAGCAAGTGATTTCAAAAGATACGCTTAGAGCTTTTAGAGGTGTCTATCTCGAAACTGCGGCAAAACTAAAAGCTAAACAAGGCAAAAATAGTGATGATGTGTCTAGTTTAGTCGAAGAGCTTGATTTTGAGTTTGTCCTTTTTGCTTCGGCGGTGATCGACTATGACTATATTATGAGCCTTATCGCCAAATATACAGGTGCATCAACCGAGAAACAAAAGATGAATAAAAGCCAACTCATAGGACTCATAGAATCCGATGCCAAATTTATCGGTGAAGTCGAAGATATAAAAGCCTATATCGAAACGCTTAAAATGGGCGAAGTGCTAAACGAAGAGGAAATCAAAATAGGGTATGAACTCTTCAAAGCCAAAAAATCATCCAATAAGATCGATGAGATAGCGGCAAATTATGCTCTGGAGAAAAAATCACTCAAAGATTTTGTAGACCTTACCCTGACACGTCTCATTTTTGATGCCGAGATGTTAAGTGACCTCTTCGCACCTCTGGAACTTGGATGGAAAGAGAGAGCTAAAAAAGAGACGCAGATGATGAATGATCTGATTCCGATACTGAAAAAACAAGCGGGTGAGCATGAAATATCGGGGCTAAGTGCGTATGAAGAGTAAAGAACTGAAAAATATCCCAACATTGCGATTTTCTGAGTTTTTAAATGATGGGGAGTGGGAAGAGAAAGAATTAAGAAATTTGATAACTTACTTTAAAGGTTTTGCATTTCAATCAAAAGACTATACATCAAATGGTAGAAGAATAGTAAGAGTTTCAGATATGGGTTTTGATTATATAAAAGATGAAACAAATGCTATTTATATAGATGAACAAAAAGCTAATGAATTTGAAAAGTGGAAATTACAAAAAAATGATTTGGTAATAACGACAGTAGGCTCAAAGCCACCTGTTTATGATTCATTGGTTGGCAGAACTATTATTGTTGAAACAAAAGATGAAGATTCTTTATTGAATCAAAATGCAGTTTGCATAAGGGCAAATAAAATTGAACAAGTTTTTTTAAATGTTCTATTTAAAAGAAGTGAATATGTGTCATTTATTGAATCTATTATTCGTGGGAATGCAAATCAAGGCTCAATCGCATTGGAAGATTTATTTAAATATATGTGCTTTATTCCTTCATCAACAGAAGAACAACAAAAAATCGCTAATTGTCTCTCTTCTATCGATAATCTTATCACCGCCCAATCTAAAAAAGTAGAAACACTAAAAGAACATAAAAAAGGGCTGATGCAACAACTCTTCCCGACTGATGGCGAAGAAATACCAAAATTGCGATTTCCTGAGTTTGAAAATGCTCCGAAGTGGGAAAAGAAGAAGTTAGGTGATATTGGTAATGTATTGCAGGGCTATGGTTTTCCAGAAAAGCTTCAAGGTAAAACTGAAGGTAGATATCCATTCTATAAGGTAAGTGATATTTCGAATGCGGTTCAAAGTGGGAATAATTTCATTTACTTATCAAATAACTATATTGATGAAGATGTACTTACTGACTTAAAAGCTAAAACAATTCCGAGTGGAGTTACAATTTTTGCAAAAATTGGTGAAGCTATAAGGTCAAATCGTAGAGCAATCACTACACAAGAATGTTTGGTGGATAATAATGTATCAGGTATTAAAGCGATTGCTGGAAAAGCTACTGACTTATATATTTTTTATACGATGTCAAAAATTGATTTAATTGAATATTGTGGAGGTGTTGTCCCTTCAATTAATAAAACTGCATTAGAAAATATCCAAATATTTTGTCCTCCGACAACTATTGAACAACAAAAAATCGCCGATTGTCTAAGCTCCATCGATGAACTCATCACCGCCCAATCTAAAAAAGTAGAAACACTCAAAGAGCATAAAAAAGGGCTAATGCAAAAGCTTTTCCCATCCAATGATGAGGTGAGTAAATGAATGAAAACAACATCATCATCTACAACACCGCAGACGGTAAAGCTTCCGTATCGCTTCTCGCAAAAGACGGTACGGCGTGGATGAGTCAAGCTCAGATAGCCGAGCTTTTTGCCACATCTGTTCCAAATATCAGTATGCACATTTCAAACATATTTGAAGAGGGAGAACTGGATAAAAATTCAGTTGTTAAGGATTACTTAACAACTGCCGCAGATGGCAAAAACTACTCTGTTTCTCATTATGCGTTAGAGATGATTTTAGCTATCGGGTTTCGGGTACGGAGCAAGAGAGGAACACAGTTCCGCCAATGGGCAAATAAAAACCTGAGCGAGTACATGATTAAGGGCTTTGTTATGGATGATGAACGGCTCAAAAATCCTGACGGTAAACCTGATTATTTCGATGAGCTTCTTGAACGCATACGAGACATTCGCTCATCCGAAAAACGATTTTATCAAAAAGTACGAGACCTTTTTGCTCTTAGTAGCGATTATGATGCTAGCGATGCGGCAACCCATCTTTTTTATGCCGAGGCACAAAATAAACTTCTCTTTGCAATTACAGGACAAACTGCGGCTGAGATTATCGTAAGCCGTGCCGATGCGTCAGAACCCAATATGGCACTTACAAGTTTTCACGGTTCAAAAGTTAGAAAACAAGATATTTATATCGCTAAAAATTATCTGAGTGAAGATGAGCTTGATAGTCTTAATCGTATTATTGTCATATTTTTAGAAACGGCAGAATTCAGAGCAAAAAACCGTCAAGATATAACGATGGATTTTTGGAAGGAAAATATCGACCGTATTATAGAGTTCAATGACAAAGAATTGCTCAAAGGGCATGGAAGTATTAGTAATGAGCAGATGAAAAAAATGGTTGAATCTGTTTATGTAACGTTTGATGAAAAGCGAAAAAAATACGAGGCTATCGAAGCGGACAACCAAGACCTTGAAGAGCTTCAACAGATTGAAGCGAAGGTGAAGAAACGATGAGCAATAAACCAAAAATCCATAAATATAAAAACCAAAAATCACTAGCAATAAAATTAAGAGATGACTTTAAAAGTGGTGATAATGATTTTGTTTTAATCTATGCGTATAACGGTACAGGTAAAACGCGATTGTCTATGGAGTTTAAAGAGAGAGGAAAAAAACGAAAAGATTTAAAAACAGAACAAAAAAGAGATACACTCTATTTTAATGCTTTTACGGAAGACCTCTTTCATTGGGATAATGATTTAGATGATGATAATGAAAGAGTTTTGATTTTAAATAAATATTCAAGGTTTTTCCCCGATATTAAAAATTTAGGCATAGAAGATAAAATTAGATTTTTTTTGCATCGCTATGCAGACTTTGATTTTACAATAGATATTAAAAAAATAAAGAACAAAGAAATTGAAAGAGAAATTGAGTATTGGGTAGTAAGTTTTAAACGTGAAGTTTTAATTAATGATACATTACAAACAATAGAAGCTATTAAAGTTTCACGGGGTGAAGAAAATATATTTATCTGGTGTTTTTTTCTAGCAATTGTGCAATTAGCCATAGATGAACATGAATCATATAAATGGGTAGAATATCTTTATATTGATGACCCAATCTCTTCACTTGATGATAATAATGCTATAGCAGTAGCTAGTGATTTAGCACATTTGTTAAAAGAGGGCAAAGAGAAGATTAAAGCGGTTATATCATCCCATCATGGTCTATTTTTTAATGTAATGAGTAATGAGCTTAAAGCTCAAACGCATAAAAAATACTTTTTATATAGAGATAAGGATACTGATGGATATAAATTGCGTGCAACTGATGATACACCATTTTTTCATCATGTAGCAATGTTGGATTCCCTACAAAAAGCATCTCAGTCTGATGAACTTTATACTTATCATTTTAATATAATGCGTAATGTACTGGAAAAAACATCAACGTTCTTTGGTTATAAAGATTTTTCTGATTGTTTGCATGGACTTCAAGATGAGAACTTATACGCAAGAGCTTTAAACCTACTGAGTCACGGTAAATATTCGATATATGAACCCAAAGAGATGGTCGATGACAATAAGGAACTATTTAAAAAGATTTTGGATGCTTTTTTAGTTAAATATGAGTTTGATTTACCTGAAATACATTAGAGAGTGAGAGAATAATTATGAGCGAAGAAGAAAAAAATAGATTAGGTCAAATCCTTTGGGATATAGCCAACGATTTACGGGGAGCTATGAATGCGGATGATTTCCGTGATTATATGCTCTCGTTTTTATTTTTGCGCTATCTATCCAGTAACTATGAAAAAGCGGTAAAAAAAGAGCTTGGGTCTGATTATCCTGATGACACGCCTCCAGATGTCATGCAACAGCTTAAAGTATCCACCCCCTTACAGATTTGGTATAACGAAAATCCTGATGACATAAAAATGTTTGAAAAGATGATGCGAAAAAAAGTGCATTACGTCATACCCCCGGAGTTTACGTGGGACAGCATCGCCGAGATGGCACGCACGCATGATGCAGAATTGTTTATAACGTTAGAAAAAGGATTTAAACATATCGAAGAGGAATCGTTTGAGAGTAGTTTTCAAGGATTGTTTTCAGAGATAAATCTAAGTTCGGAAAAATTAGGCAAAACCCCGAAAGAACGAAATAAAAAGCTTTGTGACATTATTAGCAAAATCGCTAGCGGGATTAAAGATTTCTCAACCGATAGCGATAAGTTAGGGGATGCTTATGAGTACCTCATAGGACAATTCGCGGCAGGAAGTGGAAAAAAAGCGGGGGAGTTCTATACACCTCAGGCAATCTCGACAATTTTATCCGAGATCGTCACCTTGGATGCCCAAGACCCTAGAACGGGCAAAAAGAGTAGACTTGATAAAGTGTTTGACTTTGCCTGTGGTTCGGGTTCACTTCTTTTAAATGTAAAAAAACATTTGGGACATGGTGGAACCATTGGAAAGATTTACGGTCAAGAGTCAAATATAACCACGTACAACCTTGCACGGATGAATATGCTGCTTCACGGTGTCAAAGATAATGAGTTTGAGATTTTTCACGGTGATTCATTGACAAATGATTGGGACATATTGCAAGAGCGTAATCCAAATAAACAGATGAAATTTAACGCCATTGTTGCCAATCCCCCTTTTAGCTACAGATGGGATCCAAAAGAGGAGATGGCTAAAGATTTTCGTTTCGCTTCTTATGGACTCGCACCAAAATCTGCGGCGGATTTTGCTTTTTTGCTTCATGGATTTAACTTCTTAGCAGATGATGGAACGATGGCAATCATTTTGCCTCACGGTGTGCTGTTTCGTGGTGGTGCAGAAGAAAAAATAAGACGAAAACTATTAGAAAAAGGGTATATCGATACGGTTATTGGGCTGCCTTCTAATCTATTTTTCTCTACGGGTATTCCTGTGTGTATTTTGGTACTTAAGCGATGTAAATTGTCTAATGACGTGTTATTTATCAATGCAAGCGAACATTATGCCAAAGGAAAGCGTCAAAACCGTTTGCGTGTAGGAGAAAACGGTGAACCTAACGACATTGAGAAGATAGTCAACACGTATAAATATCGAACAGAAGAAGAGAGATACTCTAAACGAATATCTCTCGAACGCATCGAAGAAGAGGGGTATAATCTCAATATATCACGATACATAAGTACAGCGAAAGATGAGAAAAAAATAGATTTAAAAAAAGAGAATGAAAAACTGGTAGATTTTGAAAAAGAGATAGTTAAGTATACCAATGAGCATAATAAGTTTTTAAAAGAGCTTGGATTGCTTTTGTTGCCAAGTTAAATAAAATGGAATAGACTTTGCTTTATCCTTTGATAATAAAGGATTGGCATGAGAATTTTTATACTACTTTTTTGCTTACTAAGCCTCTCTCAAGCAGCCCGCATCAGCGAAGTCGCGAATATCGTCGGGGTACGGGATAATCAGATTATCGGTTACTCGCTTGTCGTCGGTTTGAAAAAAACGGGTGACGGTACTACCTCTAAATTCACCCTTCAATCGATCGCGAATATGCTCAAAGCGATGAACATCGATATGAATCCGGTCGATATCAAATCCAAAAACGTTGCCGCTGTCGTTGTTACGGCTAAATTTGCTCCATTTGCCCGTCAAGGGGATGCATTTGATGTCGTCGTATCCTCTATCGGTGATGCAAAATCGCTCGAAGGCGGAACACTGCTTATGACACCTCTCAAAGGGGTGGATGGTAAAATTTACGCATTAGCTCAAGGTTCTATCAGCATCGGCGGTAAAAATGAAAAAGGTTCCGGTTCTGAATCGCATCCGACGGTCGGAATGGTATACGGCGGCGGTTTAGTGGAACGTGAAATCAACCAAGATCTTTACCATCAACAGAGCGCGACACTTTCTCTTAAATCATCCAATTTTGCCAACTCGGTAGCGATTCAAAATGCTATTAATGCCAAATACCGTTCGAATGTTGCCACAGCCGTTGATCCAAGAACGATTCAACTACAATTACCGCAAAATCGATCAATGGTTGAATTTTTAGCGGAAGTACAAAATCTCGATATCGAGTACGCGCAAGAGCAAAAAATCATCATTAATGAACGTACGGGAACCATCGTTGCGGGTGTGGATGTAGAGGTCAAACCGGTTGTTATTACCCAAGGGGATATTACCGTGAAAATCCTCGCTCAAAATTCGGTCGCAAAACCCGCAGGCAGTGTCACGATGGATAAAAGTCTTGTAATCGGGTTGAATGAAAATGAAGTTTACACGGAGAAAGGGACAACGACGGTTGCCAATATCGCACGATCTCTTCAAAAACTTGGAGCTAATCCAAAGCAAATGATCTCGATTTTTCAGGCGATGAAAAGTGCCGGAGCCATCACGGTTGATTTGGAGGTTATCTAATGGATATCTCTAGCGTACAGTATAACAAAGCTGTCCCAACCATCGGAACCAAAGAGGGGGATAAAGCTCTGCGGGAGAAAACCGATCAGTTTGAAGCGATTATTGTGAAAATGATGCTTGATGAAGCGATGAAAGAGGAAAAAAACCTCTTTAGCAGTGTCAATGATCCCGGCGATAAAATTTTTAAATCAATGTATCGTGAAGAATTATCGAATGCCAGTGCCGGAGGATTCGGATTTTCTCAAATGCTTTACGAACACCTTAGTCAAAAGGGTGCGAAAATAGAGAAATAGACTAAATTTTTTGTGGTTTTGGCCGATATGGTATGTACACATCATAAACGGATAAAATAAGGATTCACCATGATCTCAAGTGTGAACGGCTCACTCATTCGAGGAGCGTACCAAGAACCATCACAAAAAACCAAAGAGCAGGAGAAATCCGTGCAATCTATTACGAAGCAAGGTGACACAAGCCGTATCGAAGAGTTAAAAGCTTCGATTGAAAAAGGTGAATACCGTGTCGATATCGAATCTTTGGCCAAGCGCATCGCGCAAGAGCTGAGCTAAAGCAGAAGGAGTTTATGATGTTGTCTTATCAATTACAAAGCGCTATCAAAGATCTCGAGGCACTTATCTCATTATCCAGAGAAGACATCGATGATATCAAAGAGGCAAATCATAATCCGCAATTTGATCGTTTAGCGATTAAAGAAGAGAAAATTAAAAATTTTGAACATAAAAAAGCGATGATTGATCGCGAGATTTCAAAATTGATGACACAACATCCTTCTCGTCCTCTTTCCGAGCTTTTAGATAATGAACAACATCAGCAACTCGATTCACTTAAAGTACATTTATCACTGCTTCGAGAAGTGAATCAACAATACGCAAAAATGGTTTTAAGTGTCGGCTCGTTTTACAATACCCTTTTAGAACGGGTTGTTCCGACACAAATGGAGGGGTATCAAAAAGTCGCCTCTGCAGAATCCTCATTTTTGGAAGTGAGAGCATAAAATGGCATCAATCTTTAACGCCTTGCATATTGGATACAGTGCATTAAATGCGGCGCAAATTGCTATTGATACGACAGGGCACAATATATCCAATGCAGAGACAGAAGGGTATAGCCGCCAGCGTGTCGTTACAGCAGCGGCATATCCGATCAGTATCGATCCGGGCCAACGTGGAAATGGGACGCAAATTACTGAAATCACCCGTGTTTTCGATAAATTTGTCTTTAACCGTTACACTACGTCGGTGCAAAACAAAGAATACTCAGATAGTTTGAAAAAGAATCTTGAAGAGCTTTCAACCTACTTTCCTGAGATAGATGATGTCGGTATTAAAAATGACATGCAAAACTATTTTGATATGTGGCAGTCGTTGGCAAATAATCCAAGCAACAGTTCTTTAAAAGTAGCCTTAGCGCAGCAGGCGCAAACTCTCTCCCAGCACATTACTGAAACCCGTTCACAAATCGCGGGATTACAAAGCTCTCTCAACGAGCAGGTTAAAGTGAATATTGATGAAGTAAACCGTATTGCAGAGCAGATTGCCGGATTGAACAAATCGATTAATGAAGAAGAAGCCGGCGGGCTGAATAACGCCAATGATTTACGAGATCAGCGCAATAAATTAGAGATGACACTTTCTAAGCTCATCGGTTCAAAAGTTTTGGTCGGTCAAATAGAGAGCCGAAACGATATTGATAGCAATATTGCTATAGAAGATGGGAGCTATACGATTCAAGTCGGAGGGTTCAATCTCGTTGACGGGCATAGTTTTCATCCTATCGGTGTTGATAACTTAGGGAATCAAAACGGCTATAATGATTTGTATTATGAGCGCCAAGACGGTGTCAAAATTCCGTTTGCCAGTAATATTACCGGAGGAAAAGTTGGGGCGTTGCTAGAGCTTCGCGGCTCTATCATAGGTGATAACGGTGAGTTTGAAGACGGGTTTTTACAAGAGACACTTAATAATCTTGATACGTTTGCTCGCGGTATGATTGAGAGTACCAACAATCTCTACGCACAGAGTGCGACTTCTTCGATGCGTACGAATACATTGAGTTTCAGCTCAACGGATGCGTTGATGAATACGGATGAAAATTTTAATACTGGAACCTTCGATGTTGTTGTATATGATATCGACGGCAATGAAGTGGGAAGACGCTCGATAACGATAAACGACACAACAGTCATGGAAGACAGTCCGCTTACTGCTAATAGTATTATTGGACAAATGCGGGCATCCGTTGATGATAACAGTGACAATAACGCGCTAAATGATATTGATGATATCTTGACTCCTGGGTTTGCATCGAATGTTTTTCAGATTAATTTGAACTCTTCTTATGCATCACAAGGGTATACGTTTGCGATTGAAGATCAGGGGACAAACTTTGCCGGTGTTACAGGGGTAAACCGATTTTTTGACGGTTATGATGCTAAAACTATGGATTTGAATACGAATTTAAAAAATGATCCGACACTCATTAAAGGGCATAAATCACCTGCTGAAGGTGATAATCAGACCGCGTTGGATATGGTAGAGCTTCAATTTTCATCGATTATGTTTAAAAATGGAACCGATACTTCATCAGATACAGTGTACGGATATTTTGACTCTTTGGTGACCAAAATTGGGACGAAAACAAATTCGGCGATCCTCAGTAATGAATCGATCACGGCGCAATACAATGCGGTCAAACAAGAGTACGATTCGGTATCCAAAGTGAGTATCGATGAAGAGTTGGCAAATCTCATCCGTTATCAAACCTCATACGGTGCTGCGGCAAAAATCATTACGACGATAGATCAGATGATGACCACCTTGCTCGGCATAAAGCAGTAATGCCTTTTTTGAGTATTGCCGTTTTGTTCGCGGTAATCTTTTTTTCCTTCATCGGACCGTATTTTTATACGGCTGATCCCCTTTATTTAGACTCTCGCGCCATTTTGCTTGCTCCATCGATGGAACATTGGTTCGGTACAGACCGATTGGGGCGTGATTTGCTAGTGCGTTTGATGGAAGGTGGACAAGTGTCACTGTTGATTGGATTTGCAAGCGCTCTTATCTCTACGCTAATCGGTTTGCTTTATGGGGTGAGTGCGGCATTGCTGCGCGGCGGTTATGATAGAGTCTTTATCATCATTGTGGACCTCTTTTTAACTTTTCCGACATTGTTTTTACTGTTAACGCTGGTCAGTTATGTCAATGCATCGATTTGGGTACTGGTGCTTATTATTTCAATGACTGGGTGGATGGGGACAGCACGCTTGATACGCTCAGAGAGCTTTGCAATAGCCTCCAAACCCTATATCCGTATTTTGCACATCGCGCATATTCATCCGCTTACAATCATGCTCAAATATTATGCGCCCCTGTTGGCTCCAATCGTATTGGTTAGCTTTACCTTCGGGGTAGGGGGGGCGATTTTAGCCGAATCAGGGCTCTCCTTTTTGGGTCTAGGGATTGTTGCTCCGCAGATGAGCTGGGGAAGCATCCTCAGCGGCGGTAAAGAGGTGATCGATATCGCGTGGTGGGTAAGCTTTTTCCCCGGATTAATGATCTTTATCGTTACGTTTTCATTGATGAATATCTCCAATGCGCTTCAAGCGCGAATGAATCAAAAAGAGGTACGATAGTGGTGAAACATTATTGAATGATTCTCGAAATTTCGAGTAGGCTATCGGGGAATGAAAAATGGTTGTTCCGAAGCGCTTTTGCATTGATGAGGATGATGGGGGTCCTCTCCATCCGAATTGAGAGCAATAGGCCGTCTTCACCCAATTTGTCTGCATCGTAAAGCGCTGTAATCGCACCCGATGCTCCCACAGCGTTATGAACTTTATTAAGCTGCGACAAGCTCGCTTTGAGGGCATAAATAAAGTGATAGGATGTTGATCCGTCAAGTTTATCGAACGGAAGCGCTGTTGCGTTGATCGGACGACCGTTAAGACGACCATTGAATTTAGACATTAATATTTTGATACACAATGCGGCTGTATCATCATCTCCATGGTCGTAAGCAATCAAAATTTTGATGGGAGATTTCG
>Ga0074197_1002172_pt1 | contig 14279 bp, 13 predicted proteins | sample EPASupsiteSAE305_FD_64526 | JGI IMG/M metagenome (GOLD analysis project Ga0074197, IMG submission 64526) | Bioremediated contaminated groundwater microbial communities from EPA Superfund site, New Mexico - SAE3-05 reassembly with SPADES | ecosystem: Environmental > Aquatic > Deep subsurface >...
AAAGCATCCTCTGGGCTATCTGCTCCGCGGACATTTCAAGGCTGAACATCAGAACCGGGATGTCTTCCTGAAGGGCAGCGTGCTGCGCTACATTAAGCGCAAAAGCTGTTTTACCCATAGAGGGCCTTGCAGCAAGTATGTAAAGGCTGCCCGGCTGCATTCCTCCGGAAAGTTTGTCAAAATCTGTAAAGCCGGACGGCACTCCGGTGATATCCAGTCCTCCGGCAAGTCGTTTCTCAATTTCCCCGATAGCTGAAGATACAACTTCTCTGGCTCCCTTTAGTCTTGAAGATCTTCCTGACCTGGCGATTTCAAATACCTTTTGTTCGGCAGTCTCCAGAGCCTCGTCAATTCCGATCTCCTCCGAAAAACCCATCCGTGATATGTCGGTCCCAACCGTTATGAGTCCTCTATGTACAGATTTATCCCTTACGATCCCTACGTGGTACTCAATATTGGCTGTTGTAGTCACCGCGTCCATAAGCTCTGCTACAAAGGGAAGTCCTCCCATACGGTCTTCCACACCGCGTTTTTTTATCTCTTCTCTGAAAGTCAGGGAGTCTACTGCATTGTCCTGCTCCGCCATGGAAGCGATTATCTCAAATGCAGTCCTGTGCCTTGGATCATAGAAATCCTCGGCTCGCAGACCTTCAATTACTATAAGCAGGGAATCCCTGTCAAGGAGACATGAACCGAGCACAGAGCGCTCGGCTTCAAGATTGAAAGGAGGTATCCTGTCGAATTCCCTGCTGGTGCTCAATTTATTCTGACTCCACTTTAAGGGTCATTTCTGCTTCAACGCCAGTGTATAGTTTTGCTTTAAACTGGTATTCACCGGTCTTTTTGACTGTTTCCTCTATTTTCAAATCTTTTTTGTCTACGGGAATAGAGAACTGGGCGACCAGAGCTTCCGCGATCTGGGCTGTCGTTACGCTTCCAAACAGCTTGCCGCCCTCGCCCGTATTGACCTTTACCCTGACTACTTTACCGCCAAGTTTTTTTCTTGCTTCCTCAGCAATTTTTAATTTTTTATCATCTTTTATCTTCTGAGTCTTCTGCATCTGCTGAAGCTCGCGTACTTTTCCCTCTGTGGCTTCTTCAGCAAGTCCCCTGGCGATTAGGAAATTACGGCCGTAGCCATCAGCAACTTCAAGAAGGTCGTCTTTTTTCCCTATTTTATTAACATCCTGTTTAAGAATCACTTTCATTCTTTTTCCCCCTTATCCTAGTACGTAAATCGTACCAGATATCAAAGATTCCAACCATAGACAAAATATACGAGACAGGAGAGAAGAGTATGCAGAAAAGCGAAAATATCACTTTTATAACCTTCGCTATCCTCCTGGATGACATATAGTACCAACATAGTGACAGGCCTTCAAGCATGAATATTGCCCTGAGAACTTCCATGAGGTTTGCAGATACTACAGTGTATACTCTCTCATCCGGGAAAGCCTTGCCTGCAAGATCCATTATCACCGCTGCAGCCAATGCCCAAAAAAGGTTTTTAGGGAAACGCCATGTTTCAAATTTGGGAAGGCTCGGTAAAGGTTCTCCACCTGATCTCCTGATAAGATATGAAACCGTCCAGTAAGTCGCAAATGTGTCTATAGCAGAGAAAAAAATGATCATGGAGGGCATCAGGAGTGATACAGTCTCTACCATAGCCAGTGAATAATTTTTAATTATTTCATCTGAGGCACCTATGCCGCCGGATGAAAGTTTGCTTGCCAGCGAAGATACTATCTCCATCGCTGTTTCAGGCGACATTGCAAATGGGTTCATTCCCGAAATGCTTGTAAAGGTGACCAGCAGGATTATCTTGGCTATAATTGAGGCTGTGACAGAGAGAAGGATGAAATCGATGCCTTTTTCAGTTCTGCCTGAAATATAGCCAAATACTACCCCTAAAACACCAAACTCAAGGGCATACATAAAAGCAGGAAGACTTCCAAAGAGCATAAAGACAAATACAGAACCGAATAGGACTCCTAATAGCGATTCACGGAATCCCTGCCTTATTTCAAGTACCATAAGCGGAGCCGGAGCTATAAGGATCAGGAAGGGAGATGCGAGAGCAACGTACATTCCACCCGAGAACATAACTATGCTCAAAAGTATCAATGACAACCATTCAAAAATAATTTTCGATTTCACTTTCCGACCCCCACATAGACAATAAAAAAAGAGAGAGCCCTACGGCCCTCTCCCAATTATACAGCACAGACTTAATTTTTAATCTGATGTAAAAGGCAAAAGCGCAATTATTCTTGCCCTCTTTATAGCCCTTGTGAGCTGGCGCTGGTGCTTGGCACAAGTCCCGGTAACTCTTCTTGGCACTATCTTGCCGCGTTCTGTAATATATTTTTTAAGCTTTTCTACTTCTTTGTAATCTACATGATCGATTTTATCTACACAGAAATGACATACCTTCGGCCGGCGCTTACGGCGTTTACGGTTAAAATTCGAACTGTTTTCCATTAAATACTCAACCCCTTCCTAGAATGGTATCTGTACATCTCCAGGTCCCTCAGTTCCGCCCATTTCAGAGAAATCAAGTGGGAATTCATCTTCAAATCCCTCTTCTTCCCTTAGGCTTCCCATGTCCCCGCCAGACATCGCATCGGAATGGATCCTGGCGCTTCCGGGATTCTGTTCAGCGTGAGAAGTGGATCCTGAAGATCCTTCATCTTCCCTGCGGCCTGAACCAAGGAGAACTATATTTTCAGCGACTACTTCCGTCACCCATCGGTGCTGTCCTGTCTTTGGGTCGTCGAAATCACGGACACTTATGCGCCCCTCGACTAAAACTGGACGTCCCTTTTTGAGATAGCGTTCGCAGATATCTGCCGTAAAACCCCAAGCAGAAACATTTACGAAGTCAGTGTGGTTCTGCAGCTCTCCTGTCGCCTTGTTTTTCCACTGGCGGCCGATCGCCACAGTTATCCTTGCTACCTTCTGCTTGTTCGGAGTAAACCTCACGTCAGGATCTCTTGCCAGGTTACCCATAATGATAACCTTGTTGTATCCGCGAGCCATGACGTTTACTTCTCCTCCAGGTTAACGACCATCTGGCGTATAACCTGGGGTTTGAGGCTAAGGAGACGTTCCATTTCCTTGACCTGTGCGGGGTCGAGCTTAAACGTATACAGAACGTAAAAACCCTCGAGCTGTTTTTCAATGTGGTAGGCAAAACGCTTTTTGCCCCAAAGATCCACCTTTTCCAACTCTGCTCCCAAACCGCGCACGACCTCGGCAATTTCTTCTGATACCATTTTATGGTCCTCAAGATCTGCCTGAAGAATCACAACCATTTCGTAAGATCGCACGTACTTCACCTCCTCCCTTTGGACTCTGGTCTCTTCTCAAGGAAGAGACAGGGACATACAATCAAGTACTATAGCACCGAAGTTAGCCTAGTGCAAGACATCGTTTGAAGTTATTTCTATCTTATAGATAACCTCACCTGATAGGACCAGGTTGAACTGTTCCCTTGCAAGTCTGGCAATGCCCTCCGGGGTACTGTAGTATTCAATTTTCTGTTTAAGCTCCTGTGATTTTCTTTCTTCAGCGACAAGCTCTTCCATTCTTTTATCCATGGTACCTGAAAGGACATCTATCCTTTCAAGTTCCTTGAAAAAAGAGGTAAGGAGAACTGCTATTAAAAATGTCACTGCTGCAGCAAATATGATCCACCGCAATCTGGGAGCTTTCATGATCTGTCAGCTAATAAACTTTCAGCTATCGTGCTACATCTTTTCAGGAGCAGAAACTCCCAGCAGTCCGAGTACATTTTTAAGTGTTATCTTTGCTGCTTCCATCAGCAGAATACGTGTTTTCATAACAGGCTCGTCCACACCAAGTATGCGCTGGCTGTTATAGAAAGAATGGAATGCTTCTGCAAGCTCCGTAGCATAATATGCGATTCTGTGCGGCGCAAACTCGTCAGCTGACTTTGCCACTTCCTCAGGAAGTCTTGATATAGCCTTCGCAAGATTTATCTCAGACTGGTCCATTATCAGCGAAACATCAAATTCTTCGATCCCAGGCAGTGTTATCCCTCTCTCCTCAAGTTCACGATATATGCTGCATATTCTTGCATGAGCATACTGAACGTAGAAAACAGGGTTTTCAGAAGTCGCCTTTTTCGCCAGCTCAAGATCAAAATCAAGGGTACTATCGCAACGGCGCATCACGAAGAAAAACCTCGTTGCATCTACTCCGACTTCATCCATTATCTCTCTCAGTGTTATTATCGTTCCTGCACGTTTTGACATCTGGACCGGTTTACCGTCCCTGAGGAGGTTTACCATCTGTATCAGAAGCACATCAACAGCATCGTCCGGATGACCAAAAGCCTTATTGACCGACTTAAGTCTCGGTACGTACCCGTGATGGTCAGCGCCCCAGACATAGATCAGCTTTTCGAAATTCCTGTCATACTTGTTTTTCAGATAGGCCACATCAGATGTGAAGTAGGTCGGTACTCCGTTGGTCCGTATAAGGACCCTGTCTTTATCATCCCCGAAAAGGGTGGACCTGAACCAGAGTGCGCCTTCTTCCTCGTATGCGTAATCCCTCTTCTTCAGTTCTTCCATCGCCGGTTCTACCTGGCCGTTGTCATAAAGTGATTTTTCTGAGAACCAGACGTCAAATGTCACACCAAACTCTTCCAGATCCTTGCGGATCATTTCAGTAACTATTTTGCCTGTCTCTACAGAAAAAAATTCAACGGTCTCTTCCAGTGGTTTTTTCGCCGGTTCGTCACCATACTTATCAACGAACGACCGGGCTATTTCCGTCATGTATTCCCCGTGATAGCCGTCTTCGGGCATTGGCGCTTCGTCCCCTCTTCCGAGGGCTTCAAAGTAGCGGGACTGGGCTGATTTGCCCAGAAGCTCCATCTGCAGACCGGCATCATTAATGTAGTATTCACGTTCAACATTCCATCCGGCAAAGTCGAGTATCGAGGCTGTTATGTCTCCCACTGCTGCGCCGCGGCCATGCCCCATGTGCAGCGGGCCCGTCGGGTTGGCACTGACAAATTCCACCTGGATCCTTCTGCCTTCGCCCGAGTTGACCCTTCCGTAATTTTCATTTTGGGCTATCGTGCTTTTTATTGCCTCTGTGATCCAGTTTGAGGCAAGTGTAAAATTGATAAAGCCGGGACCTGCCACCTCTGCCTTTTCAACGATCTCTCCAAGCGGCACCTTGTCGATCAATTTGTCAGCAAGTTCTCTGGGCCTCATGCCGAAAGGCTTCGCCAGCTGCATTGCAATATTGGTCGCCCAGTCACCATGTCCTGCCTGTCTTGGGCGCTCAAGGCGCACCATAAATCCTTCAGGTAATTCCTGCTCCACGTCCCTTGCGATATCATCCACTGCTCTTTCAAGTAATTGCTTAAGTTCTTCTGTCATGTTCTGCAAAGTCAAACACTCCTTAAAAATAAAAGACTTTATTTCCTGAAAGGAAGATCAAGTACAGGCCATCTCATGCAGGCAGCAAGCTCTTCCTTTAAAATTGCAGCAAGGCTGTCATCTACGATCACACTTTTTACTGTCCACGTGCTGTCCGCTATTAGCTGGGCTTTTTTGGGCCAGTGTGTGATCGATTCAATGAGGACAGCTTTTGTTCCTACCCCAAGTTTTTTAAGCGGGGGAGACTGGATCATTTTATACCCTGATGGCATGTTCATCCTTATTTTCTGATCAATTATGAAGGGAAAACGCAAAGTATAGCTGCTTTCTTTTCCGATCATCTCCCCGACTCTTGATGGGACTCCTCCCGGAAGTCGAAGCAGGAGATTATCTCCCAACGTTATTCCCGGAACGCACTTTACTTTGAATTCAAGTTTGTATCCCGTCTTGGTAGGTTCCACTGAAAGAGGGTCAAGGACCATGCCCGGTATTGCGAAGTTTACCCTTTTTCTTAGAAAATCACTAAGTCCGCTCTGTGAAGGCAAATATCCATCAGACATCAGCTGTGCCCAGCCTCCACTTACGGCTATCGTCAATGTCCCCTCGGCAGAACCTATCTCGTTGAGATCCAGCTTCCAAAGAAAGTCAAGTTTGTGATCGGCAGGGCTGCCTGAACTCACAGTCTTTTTTTCGTAATCCTCGTCTTTGAGTCGGTAAAGAAGTGCTCCGGTTATTGAGGGCGCAGTGACCCCATAAGCGGATGTCTGGCCGGCCTGATAAAATTCAGTCCTGCCTCCGTTTGGAGACAGCTCAAGGACAGGGGCTGCCCAAAGGCTTGTAGAACCGGGGCTCTCTTTGTCCAGTTCCATTGATGCCTGCCACCATATCTTTGTCTCCCATCCAAGGGATTTTAGCCATTTATTAAGGATCAAGGTCTGTTCCCACGGAGTCCAGGGGCCCTCTTCAGGAATATTTTCAGGAGATCTGACCCAGTTGCGGGGGTATCCTGAGAGTTTTTTTGAGGGCTGGGCTATCCATTCCATGAGCTTCATACCTGTTTTTGTTTTGTCTCCTGAAGATATTGACTTGGGAAGCCCAATGGATGGAAAAGCGTTCACAAACTCACTCATAACAGAAAGGCTCTGGTTGATACCCTTCCTTGAGCTGAAAGACAAGCTCGGCCTCTTATAAACGACAAAACCTTCTCCATCCCATTTTTCCTGATTCATGACTGTCCATTTGAATTTTTGCTGTCCTGACGATTTTGTAACTACAGGATCTTTGACATCCCTTCCATGCCAGTAAAGCTCCCTTCCCTCTGGGAGCTCGACAGTGACGTTCTGTTCCCATATTGGAAGGTGTCCTGCCATATCTATAGTTTCATCTACACCATAACGTTTTTCATGTTTTGTTCTGACAACAAGCACAACAACTCTTCCCACCGCTTCATCAGTTGTGGTGATCTTTTTTACCAATGCTCCGCCGTTAAGTGTTTCTTCGGAAAGCGATAGCTCGCCCTCTTTCATGGAAGTCATTGGGTTGTACCAGGCGGCTTCCAATATATCAACGGAACCATTTGCCGGAATAGGTATCTTTATATCTTTGAGTTGGTCAGGAATGCTCTCTCCAGTCAGAACAACGTAATGGAGGGTGTCTTCCATCGTTCCGTCATTCAGCATCCTGAAATCATTGTTCTTGAGCCAGACTACTGAGGTGGCCCCGGTGAATCCCTCTATCGAAGGAGCTTCCTTGTTGAGTCTCCTGACTTCTTCAGAGGTGTTCCAGGCTTCTGCATCAGCAGGCAGAACTAAAAACGCTGATAGCAGTGTCAGAAATATTGCAGTAAAGCTAAAAAAACGTCTCATCAAATACCTCCCGGTCATCTGCCGCAGCATTGCTTGTATTTTTTACCGCTCCCGCATGGGCAGGGATCATTGCGTCCAACCTTGTTGACGTTCACTATCGGCTGTGTTTTTTGCGCTGTTGCCAATGTTCCAGGGTTTTCCATATCTTCGCTGTATCCAAACGTATCGGGTATCTCAAGTGCATCCCGGCTCTCGATCCAATTTGTCCTGCTCTTTTCTTTTTCTTTGTTTACAACCGACACCTTAAGAGCAAACTCGGTGATACCCTCCCTGATCTGAACCAGCATCGTCTGAAAAAGGCTGAAAGACTCAAACTGATACTCGAGCAACGGATCTTTTTGACCTATGGCCCTGAGCCCTATACCCCTTCTGAGTTCATCCATCGCCAGCAGGTGTTCTTTCCAGTTCGTATCAAGGACCTCAAGAAAAATATAGCGGAAGATCTGCTCTGAAACTTCAGGCCCAAGGTCTTCCGTTTTCTGACTGAAGCGTGATCTTATATCTTCGAGGATGACCGGCTTTGCCTGCTCAAGATCTTCCTTTGTCTCAACATTTTCAATGTGCTTCGACATGCCCGGCCAGAAGAGTGCGTTCAGTTTCACGCTTACTGATTGTATATCAGGTTCTGCATTGTCATTATCTCCAAAGACTTTATCTAAAAGGGACTGTGCAGTATCTTCCAGAACACCAAGCATTCTGGAAGTGATCTCCTTATCATTCAGTATCTCGCTTCTTTCCTTGTACAGGGCTTCACGCTGCTGGTTCATTACGTTATCGTATGCAAGGAGCTGCTTTCTTATATCAAAGTGCATCTCTTCGACTTTTTTCTGGGCGTTCTCAATAGCTCTGGAAAGAAGTGTGTGTTCAATGCACTCTCCTTCTTCCATTCCGAGCTTTTCCATAATTCCCTGAACCCTGTCTCCTCCGAAGAGGCGGATAAGGTCATCTTCAAGTGCGATATAAAAACGGCTCTCGCCCGGGTCGCCCTGTCTTCCGGAACGGCCTCTGAGCTGATTGTCTATACGTCTGGATTCATGCCGTTCGGTACCGATTATGCGAAGCCCACCAGCCTTGATGACCGCTTCATGTTCTTCTGTGCAAAGTTTTTTATATTCTTCCAGGACGTTTTTGTACGCCTCGTCGTTGTCCTTTATACTCAGCCCTTTTTTCTGCATATCCTCACGAGCCATGAATTCAGCGTTGCCTCCGAGAACGATGTCTGTCCCACGGCCTGCCATATTTGTCGCAACAGTAACTGCCTTGAGGCGACCGGCCTGGGCAACGATAGAAGCTTCTTTATCATGGACTTTGGCATTGAGGACACTATGGGGTATCTTCCTTGCACGCAGCAGTCTGCTGACCTTCTCTGAGTTTTCGATAGAAGTCGTACCGACCAGGACAGGCTGTCCCTTTTCGTATGCTTCAGATACCTCGTCGGCAGCCGCGTTATACTTCTCAGGCACTGTCCTGTATATGGCATCGTGATGATCCTGCCTTACCATTGGCATATGTGTCGGCACAAGGATGACTTCCAGACCGTATATCTCCTTGAACTCTTCCGCTTCTGTGAGTGCGGTACCTGTCATACCGGCAAGTTTTTCGTACATCCTGAAATAGTTCTGGAGCGTGATCGTAGCAAGGGTCTGATTCTCCCTGCCGACTTTCACACGTTCTTTGGCTTCAATGGCCTGATGAAGGCCGTCTGAATACCTGCGGCCAAACATAAGTCTGCCTGTGAATTCGTCAACGATAACTATTTCACCGTCTTTAACGACATAATGGACGTCCCTCTGGAAAAGATGGTGTGCTTTAAGCGACTGTGCTATTTTGTGTGAGAGCGAAGAGTTGGCAAAATCAGTAAAAAGATTGGGCAGCTTCATTAATCTTTCTGCTTTTGCTATTCCGGTTTCAGTCAAAGCAAGATTGCGTTCTTTTTCTTCTATCTCGAAGTCAGTGCCCCTTATTAGCTCCCTGGCCACGCTGTCAGCTATCCTGTAGGGCTCGGTATCATCTTCCGACGGTCCTGAAATTATCAGCGGTGTTCTTGCCTCATCTATAAGTATGGAGTCGACTTCGTCTACTATGCAATAGAAATGACCTTTTTGTACCTGCTGATCTTTTTGTATTGCCATGTTGTCCCTTAGATAATCAAACCCGAACTCACTGTTGGTACCATAGGTTATATCCTTGCGATAGGCTGTAAAACGGTCTTCCTGATCCATGAAAGGGGAGATCACACCGACAGAGAGTCCCATTCCTCTGTAAACAGGCCCCATCCATTCAGCGTCGCGTGCTGCTAGGTAGTCGTTGACAGTGATAACGTGGACTCCGCGGCCTGCTATTGCATTTAAAGCTACTGCCAGAGTGGCAACAAGAGTTTTTCCCTCTCCTGTCTTCATTTCGGCTATTTTACCCTCGTGAAGTGCCATTCCTCCAATAAGCTGTTCTTTGAAATGGCGAAGTCCAAGTGTACGCACTGAGACTTCCCTAACTCTTGCAAAAACCTCAGGAAGCATGTCGTCAAGCGTTTCTCCATTTTCAAGGCGTGCTTTAAAAAATGATGCTGACTGGGCAAGTTCTTCATCTGTAAGATCTTTTAACTGTGGTTCGAAGGAATCTATTATCGAAGCTTTTTCCTCATAACGCGCGATCGCTCTGTCATTAGGATCTAATCCCAGTGCCTTTATGACACCGCTAAACAGTCCCATTGAAACTCCACCTCTCAAAAACATAAAACAATTCTTTTGTGATGATATTTCTTCCCATCGGCTGATTATATCCTTTTATGCATATAGCAGTCAAAGCAATATGACCTATACTTAGAGATCAAAAAACTGAGCCGGCGTTATATGCCGCGCCGGCCCAATCAATTATCGCTCAGGTTTCTTTGTATTCAGTTTTTCTTGAGCATCATCAACGCAAAGACCTTGGCTTCGTTGATCATGTGGTCTATTTCTGCGTACTCGTTTGGCATGTGCGCCACATCGGCTTCCTGGCACCATACTACAGCTGGGATACCTTCATCTCTGAAATATTTGGCGCAAGTACCTCCGCCTACTCCGCCGACATACGGCTCAAGACCATAAACGCATCTTATCGCTTCTCTTAGGATCTCTACCACAGGAGAGTCAGAAGGTGTCGGAGATGGGGCCTGCTCTCTCTGTAAAAAATCGTAAGTGATTTTTACATTTCTTCTATCCTGGATTTTCCTGATCTCTGCGTCAACAACTTTCAGTACTTCTTCCAGAGGAATATTCGGCAATACCCTGCAGTCAAAACAGAAAACATCCCGTCCGGGCACCGTATTCACATTCGGGACGTTTGCATTACGCCTCGTTGGTTCAAAAGTAGAACCTGCCGGGTCAAAAATATCGTCTTTATCGGGAAAAGCGTTGTGGAGCGCTATATCGAGCGAACATGAAAATTCGTTGGCAGCCCGGCATGCGTTGCTGCCAAGCTGTGGTCTGCTTGCATGTACCTGTTTCCCCACCACAGTAAACTCTATCCAGCAAATACTCTTTTCAGCTATTTCTATGAAATCGCCTTCTTCATTGCCTCCGTCAGGAACTATTACTAGGTCATCAGGACTGAAAAGACCATGCCTGATAAGATGCTGTATCCCGTGAACACTACCGACCTCTTCGTCTGCCACGAAGCAAAGGCAGATCTCATGTTCAGGCTGCAGATCATTTTCTCTTAAAGCGACCGCGGCAAAAAGTGACGAGACAAGTTCCTGACAGTTATCGTTCGATCCCCGTCCGTAAACTCTGCGATCTTTAACTACCGCCTTGAAGGGATCAGTCTCCCAGTGCTTCCTGTCTCCTTCAGGGACCACATCCATATGTGAAACTATCCAGAGGCGTTTTGAGGTTTTTCCCGGTATCCTCACGATCAAATTTGGTCTTACGCCCTCTTCAGCTTTGGGGTCTTGCGAGTTATATATTTCAGGTTTGCCAAAGCCCATCTCTTCAAGTTTTTCTGCGATGTATCTGGCTTTTCTGTATTCTCCATTGCCTCCGCCAAGAGGACTTATCGCCGGTATCTCCACCAGGTCCGACAAAAGAGAGACCATTTGCGGCTCAAGTTTTTCTATAGTTTTAAAAAGTTCGTCCTTCAAAATACATTCCTCCTCTATCCGGAATACGTTTTTGAATAAATGTATATTGCATCTGTCCATCAATACAAATCAAAAGAGTCAGTTCAATCAAGCAGGTCGATGCATTTCACAAGATAGTCCCCGCCTGACCATATAGTAAGAGCCATGGCGATCCACATTACTATCAGGCCGCCTGGGATGTTAAAGATCAGCAGGATAATGCCTATGATCTGGCTCACTGTTTTGAGTTTGCCTCCTTTGGAAGCCGCAATGACTACCCCTTCAGAGGCTGCTATCATCCTGAGTCCGGTAACGATAAACTCTCTTGCTATTATGACTACTACCATCCATGCAGGGACTCTGTGCAGATCCACAAGCGCTACCAGCACAGCGACCACCATAATCTTGTCCGCGAGAGGATCTATAAACTTTCCAAGGTTGGTTACTATGCCCCTCTTCCTTGCGATATATCCGTCGGCGGCATCTGTAAGAGAGGCTATTATAAATACAAGCCCAGCAAGAAGGTCGCCAATATTGACTCCCTCAATAAAACCAAACTGGGTACGCAATGTAAGAAATACCATCACCACCGGCACAAGAAAAACTCGTGATATGCTGAGCAGGTTTGGCAGATTCATTGCAGAAGGTATTTTCATGGCTTCCTCCGCTGTGGAAATATTGTATTTTCTGTTTCTGCAGTTACATTTTATACTACAACAACTACTTTTAATAGCATTGATAAACTAATATTTTGAAAACTGATTAAGATACCTAAATAATGATTTTAGTAATAAATTTAATCTTATAATAAAAAATACATCTAAAATAAAAACAACAAAATTCCCGCTGCACCGTAACCGCAGCGGGGACTATCATAACAGCCAATTTCTAATATTAATAAGGTCATCCTCCCAGGTAGGCATCTATTACGCGTCTGTCTCTCAGCAGATCTATGCCCTTGCCCTCAAGGGTGATCGCACCGACTTCCAGAACATATGCATAATCTGCTACATTCAAGGCTCCAAAGGCATTCTGTTCAACAAGAAGTATCGTTTTGCCCTCTTTGTTGATCTCCCGGATGATCTCAAATACTTCCTGTACCAATAATGGGGCCAGTCCAAGTGAGGGTTCGTCCATCATGATCAGTTCGGGATCGCTCATAAGAGCCCTTGCAAGCGCAAGCATCTGCTGTTCTCCCCCTGAAAGTGTCCCGCCCTTCTGCCAGACTCTCTCTTTCAACCTAGGGAAGAGATTGAAGGCTCTCTCTATCGACTCTTCGAGTCCTGACTTGTCTTTGCGGGAATATCCGCCTAGCTTGAGATTTTCAAGAACTGTAAGTTGTGGGAAGATCCGCCGGCCTTCGGGACATAATGCAACACCGGACATCAGTATCTCTTCCGGCAGGAGGCCAAATATATTTTTGTCTTTCCATGCGATGCTTCCCGTTCTGTTCTTGACCAGCCCCGCAACAGACCTCAGCGTGCTGCTTTTTCCGGCACCGTTTGCTCCGATCAGCGTGACGATCTTACCTATCGGGACTTCAAGCGAGATACCACGGATAGCATGGATCCCTCCGTAACGGACGTTAAGGTTTTCAATTTTCAGCACAGGCGACGGCCTCCTTTCCAAGGTATGCCTCGATCACTTTGCAGTTCGAGCGGATCTCAGCAGGAGTTCCTTCGGCAATAAGCTGGCCGTAGTCAAGTACCCTTATCCATTCAGATACTCCCATGACGACCTTCATGTCATGTTCTATCAGGAAGATGGTCAGGTTAAATTTATCTCTTATCTGCCTTATAAAATTCATCAGTTCCTGGCTTTCCTGTGGATTCATGCCTGCCGCAGGCTCGTCAAGCAGGAGAAGTTTGGGTTCCGTTGCCAGCGCCCTTGCGATCTCAAGTCTTCTTTGGGCGCCATAGGGCAGTCCTGTGGCTATTTCTTTAGAGAGATGGCCCAGGCCGACTGCATTGAGCAGTCCCATCGACTTTTCCCTTATCTCGCGTTCTTCCCTGAGAAAACCCGGAAGCATAAGTGGGGCTGTCCACCAGGGTGATTTCTGACGTACCCAGCAGGCAGTCATTACATTCTGCAGAACTGTGCCTCCGGCAAAAAGCCTGATATTCTGGAACGTCCTTGCTATCCCGGCCTTACAGACATCATGAGGCTTCATGCCTGTAATGTCATCATCCATGAATATGATTTTTCCCTCCGTGGGAGTGTAAAAGCCGGTTATTATGTTGAAACAGGTAGTCTTTCCCGCTCCGTTGGGGCCTATCAGACTGGAGATACTTCCTTCTTCTATCTTTATATTGAAGTCACCGACAGCGGTCAGTCCGCCAAATCTTATCGTCACATTTTCTGTCCTGAGAACGGATCTGCCCATCTATTCGTCCTCCTTTTTACTGCCAAATCGTCTGGTAACGCTATCCCAGCTGAATTCATACCCCCCGATTATCCCTTCCCTGCGGTATAGGATAATTAAGAGAAGCACCAGCGAGAATATTACCATCCTCATCCCGGGAATTCCGACAAGTACGAAAGAGCCGATCTCTATCGTGTCTTCCACAAACCTCAGCCATTCAAGAAGTACAGTTATCACGACCGCCCCTACCATTGAGCCCGTGATTGAACCCAGCCCTCCGGCAACAACGATCATAAGGATATTGAATGTCAGCTGGAAGTTGAACATCTTGGGGTCGATCGTAGTTATCAGGCTCCCCATCAGCGCTCCTCCGACACCTGCAAAAAAAGCGCCCACTGCAAAAGATATTGCCCTGCACTTGAAAGTGTTTATTCCCATCGCCTTTGCAGCCACTTCATCGTCACGGATCGCTCTCAGACAGTTTCCGAAATTGCTTGAAAGCAGTTTAACGATCACAAAAAAAGTCAAGACACACCAGA
>Ga0074197_1002173_pt1 | contig 14271 bp, 10 predicted proteins | sample EPASupsiteSAE305_FD_64526 | JGI IMG/M metagenome (GOLD analysis project Ga0074197, IMG submission 64526) | Bioremediated contaminated groundwater microbial communities from EPA Superfund site, New Mexico - SAE3-05 reassembly with SPADES | ecosystem: Environmental > Aquatic > Deep subsurface >...
AAACTTATGGCTTGGCTTATCTGGTATAATACCATGAGACCGCATTGGAGCCTTAATCTTATATCACCGGTAGATTATTTACTTAAAAATACCTTCTTGTCCAAAATGAGCTGGACTGATACAAATCCTTGAATTTTCTTGTTTTGCGCACTATACTAGGTGTAACGCACAAGTTTAGTTGATTTTGCGCAATAGATATTAAATGGCTGTTTTCCGGAAGTTTCGCGAGGTGGATTTTGTCGTAAAAATTGGAGAAAATCTAACGAGTAAACACTATGGCAAATTCTAAAGAAGCAAAAGCACGAATAAAAATAAATAAGCTGCTTGAACAGGCAGGTTGGCGTTTTTTTGACAATGAAAAAGGTCAAGCGAATATTTCCCTTGAACCGAATGTAAAACTTACCCAAAAAGACATCGACGTTTTTGGTGAAGATTTTGAATCTACAAAAAATGGCTTTATTGATTTTTTATTGCTTGATGAAAAAGGTTTTCCGCTCGTCATCTTGGAAGCCAAAAAAGAAGATAAAAACCCGTTAGATGGAAAAGAACAAGCGAGAAAATACGCCCATACCGAAAACTCTCGCTTTGTTATTCTCTCAAACGGCAATCTTCATTATTTTTGGGATTTGGAACGGGGCGATCCTGAAATTATCACCGAATTTCCAACGCAGGAATCTTTGAAGCACAGACAGGATTTTAAACCCGACAATCAGCGTTTAGCGGACGAAGAAGTCAAAGAAGATTATATCGCTCTTACGCAAAACCCGAATTTCAAAGATGATCCTCGCTATCAAAAAAAAGAAACACGAGAACAATATCTTTGGGACGAAAATTTGCGAATTTTACGCCCATATCAACTCAAAGCGGTTCACGCTTTGCAGAAATCCGCCGAAGCTGGAAATGATCGTTTTCTTTTTGAAATGGCAACGGGAACAGGAAAAACGCTTATTTCCGCCGCAGTCATCAAACTATTTTTAAGAACGGGAAACGCAAAAAGGATTTTGTTTTTGGTTGATCGTTTGGAATTGGAAGATCAAGCGCATAAAAACTTTGTCCGCTATTTGAGCAATGACTTTTCTTCTGTTATTTACAAGCAAAATCGTGATGACTGGAAAAAGGCGGAAGTGGTCATTACAACAGTTCAAAGCCTTTCATCGCAAGATAAATACAAAAAACTATTTTCCCCGACTGATTTTGATTTAGTTATTGCCGATGAATCACACCGCAGCATAGGCGGAAATTCGCGCGCGGTTTTTGAATATTTTATCGGCTATAAACTGGGCTTAACCGCAACGCCGAAAGACTACTTGAAAAATGTTGATCCGCAAAAATTATCACAAAAAGATCCGCGAGCTTGGGAAAGGCGGCAACTCATGGACACTTACACCACTTTTGGCTGTAAAAAAGGCGAGCCGACTTTTCGTTTCAGTCTGCTTGACGGCGTAAAAGAAGGATTTTTGATCAATCCTATTGTTTCAGACGCGCGAACCGACATCACCACGGAATTGCTTTCAGAAAAAGGTTATGCGGTTATGGTTGAAGACGAAGAAGGCTTCGAGCGCGAAGAAACATTTTTCCAAAAAGATTTTGAAAAGAAATTCTTTTCCGAAAAAACCAATCGTGTTTTTTGTAGAGCCTTTATTGAAAATGCTTTCAAAGACCCGATCAGCGGTGAAATCGGCAAAAGCATTATATTTTGCGTTAGCCAAAAACACGCTTCAAAAATTACTCAAACGCTCAACAAGCAAGCGAGCTTGCTTTGGCCTGACAAATACAATTCTGATTTTGCCGTGCAAATAACTTCAAATATTGCCGAAGCCCAACAATTCACGATCAATTTTGCCAATAACAATTTAAGCGGACATACAAAATTTCTAGAGAACTACAAATCAAGTAAAACGAGAATTTGCGTAACTGTCGGAATGATGACAACGGGCTATGACTGCCAAGATATTTTGAATCTTGCGCTTATGCGCCCCGTCTTTTCGCCGACTGACTTTATCCAAATCAAAGGACGAGGAACGAGAAAATTCACTTTTGAAAATACCGACGAATACGGCGAAAAGCACAAAGCAACAAAAGGTCATTTCAAATTTTTTGACTTCTTCGCTAACTGCGAATATTTTGAAGAAAAATTTGATTATGACGAGGTTTTGCAGTTGCCAATCAGGCAAAAAGGAACGGAGGGAGTTGAACCTGTCGGCGTTGATATTGAGAAACTTGAAGTTTTCAATCCCGACAAGGTAAAATCTCTCACCGAAACACCCGTTGGAATTGAAGGAATGAAAGTTGATAGAAAACTTTTTGAAAAAGCCCGCGAGGAATTGCAAAAAGACACGGAAGTTAAATCTGCCGTTCTAAACGAGCAATGGGAAAAGGCGGTGCAGATAATGCGCGACAAATACGAAGACAAACCGCAATTATTTTTGAATCTTGAAAAAATCCGCAAGAGTGAAAATCTTGATCGACGAATTTCATGGCGGGAATTTTTAGAGCGTGCTTTCGGCTTGATTGATGTTTTCAAATCCAAAGACGAGAAACTGGAAGAAGAATGCGAAAAGTTTATCTCAATCTACAAACCCGAAAGCAAGTATGTTCCGCATATCAAAAATTATCTGAAAGCGTATGTTTCTAATGAATATTTTCGGAACGAAATAAATAATAAGCGATTCCCGCGCGAATATGCCGGGTTTACTATGGCAGAATACAAGCAATTGAATGGGTTTCGGGAAACTGTGCCGGAATATGTAAAAGATTATGTGACGGTTAATCAATATATGAGATAATTTTTAAATATGCCAAAAAATAATAAACTCGTTACTAATAATGGTTTTACCGAATTTTTGCTTTACACTACGCCTAATGGCAAGGTAAAAGTGGAGATTTTTTTGCGTAATGAGAATATATGGCTTACTCAAAAGAAAATAGCCGAGCTTTTTAATGTTGGCATACCGGCTGTCAATAAACATTTAACTAATATATTTGAAAGTGGAGAGCTAGATGAAAAAGCAGTTATTTCCATTTTGGAAATAACTGCCGATGACGGCAAGAATTACAAAACAAAGCTTTATAATCTGGACGCTATTATTTCCGTTGGTTATCGCGTAAATAGCGCGCAAGCGACACAATTTCGTATTTGGGCAACGGAAAGATTAAAAGAATACATTATTAAGGGTTTTACCATGGACGATGAACGGCTAAAAACTCCTAACTATACTTTTGGACAGGACTACTTTGAAGAGCAGTTGGCTCGCATAGCGGATATTCGCAGTAGTGAGCGCAGGTTTTACCAAAAAATTACCGATATTTATGCGCAGTGCAGCGCGGATTATGACAAAAATAGTACCGAAGCCAAGTATTTTTTTGCTACTGTGCAAAATAAACTTCATTTTGCTATTTCCGGTTTTACTGCCGCAGAAATTATCAGTGGCCGGGTAAACAGCGCGAAACCGAACATGGGTCTTACCAGTTGGAAAAACAGCCCGCAGGGCACCATACGCAAAACTGATGTGGTAGTAGCAAAAAATTATTTAAATGAAGAAGAGCTTGCGGGTCTCAATAATATCGTTGAACAATATCTTATGTTTGCAGAATCGCAGGCAAAGCGTAAACAGGCTATGTTTATGCGAGATTGGGAAAGCAAACTTGGCGAATTTTTAAAACTTAATGATCGGGATATTTTAGGAGATTTGGGTAAAGTAAGCAATGCGGTAGCAGAAACTTTGGCCTTAGGAGAATATGAAAAATACCGAATAGAACAAGATAGGAATTATATTTCTGATTTTGATTTTGTGGTAAAAAAGATTTCAAAATCTAGAAAGAAAAAATAACTATGCTTGATCAGGCTACAAAACGAAAACTAGACTCCGCCCGCAATATTCTTGTCGGTAAGGTTCCTGATCCAAAAGCGCAGGTTGAGCAAATCACAACTGCTCTGATCTATAAGTTTATGGACGATATGGATAAGGAAAACGAAGAAGTTGGACTTAAACTGCAATTTTTCGTTGGAGACTTCCAAAAGTTTTCATGGACGAAAATTTTGGACAACAAACTTTCTGGGCAAGACCGCCTAGACCTTTATGTTCAGGCAATTACGAATATGCCGAAAAATCCGCATATTCCCCAATTGTTTAGAGATATTTTTAAAGGCGCGTTTTTGCCATACAACGATCCGCGAACGCTCTCGCTCTTCTTAAAAGAGATCAATGAGTTTAATTACGAACACAGCGAAAATCTAGGCAACGCTTTTGAATATTTGCTTTCTATTCTCGGAAGCCAAGGCGACGCGGGGCAATTCAGAACGCCACGCCATATTATTGATTTTATTGTTGAAGTTGTTGATCCGAAAAAGAACGAAACAATTCTTGATCCCGCTTGCGGAACGGCTGGATTTTTGATTTCCGCCTATAAGCATATCCTCTCTTGTCATTCCCGCGAAGGCGGGAATCCAGGACTCACGCCAGACGAAAAATTGAAATTGATGAATAATCTTGCCGGCTACGATATTTCGCCCGATATGGTGAAATTGGCGCTTGTGAATATGTATCTGCACGGATTCCCAGAGCCAAAAATCCACGAATATGATACGCTTTCAAGCGAGAAACGCTGGGATGAAAACTTTGATGTAATAATGGCGAATCCACCTTTTATGACGCCGAAAGGTGGAATTGTTCCGCACAAAAGATTTTCTATCCAAGCCAATCGCGCGGAAGTATTGTTTGTTGATTATATTGTTGAACATTTGACGATTAAAGGACGAGCAGGAATCATCGTGCCGGAAGGTGTTATTTTCCAATCAAATAATGCCTACACGCAATTGCGTAAAAAATTGGTTGAGGATGGGCTTTTCGCGGTCGTCTCGCTTCCTGCTGGTGTTTTTAATCCGTACGCGGGAGTAAAAACCAGTATTTTACTTTTTGATAATGAAATTTCCAAAAAAACAAAAAACTTTTTGTTTTTAAAAATCCAAAATGACGGTTTTGATTTGGGTGCCCAAAGGCGAGAGCATAGTAAAAACGATTTGCCCTTGGCTTTAGAAATTATCAAAAAATATAAATCAGTATTGAAAGATGGCAAAAATTTTGAATTTAACGAAAACGAAAAACAAATCGCTCATCTTGTTACTAAAGAAAAAATAATCACAACGGGTGATTATAATCTTTCGGGTGATAGATACAAGGAAGTTATAAGTTTTGCTAATCAAAAATGGTCAATGGTGGAACTAAAGGAAATCGCTGATATCGGAGCGGGAAATTCTGCGCCTCAAAATAAAGAATTATTTAAAAATGGGAAATACTGTTTTTTTAGAACTTCTGATGTCGGTATTGTTCATATTTCTGACAATCTAATGGATTCTAGGGATAAATTAAACGAAACAGGGATAAAGGGATTAAAATTATTCCCCAAAAATACGATTCTTTTCCCGAAAAGTGGAGCGTCTACTTTTCTAAATCATAGAGCAATGCTGGGTATTGACGGGTATGTTTCAAGTCATCTCGCTACGATAACGCCAAATAAAAATAAAATATTACCAAAGTTTTTGTTTAATTTATTAAAAAGGATTGACGCAAAAAATCTGACGAATGATCAAAATTATCCGTCATTGAAAACTTCAGAAATAGCAAAAATCAAAATCCCGCTCCCACCGATTGAAGTTCAAAAAGAAATCGTTGAGCAGATTGAAGTCAAACAAAATGCCATAGATCACGCCAAAGCTATTATCCAAAATCTAGAGAGAGAGAGACGATATTTTGGCCGATCACTTAGAAAATTAGAGAATATTGAGTGGGTTGAGCTGGAAAAACTTTGTGAAATCAATCCAAAAAAAACAGAGGCTAAAGAAAAAGATATTGAAGTTAGTTTTGTGCCAATGACAGATGTGAGCGAACAAAATTATTATTTTGAGCCAAAACAAACAAAGATAATTAGTGAGGTTTATATGGGATATACATATTTTGCAGAAAACGATGTTTTGCTTGCTAAAATTACGCCTTGTTTTGAAAATGGGAAATCAGCAATCGCAAGAAAGTTAAAAAACGGGATTGGTTTTGGTTCTACCGAATTTATTGTCTTTCGAGCAAGCAACAAAACAATTCCCGAATGGATTTATAATTTTGTCGCCAATACGCAGTTTATTGATGAAGGGAAAAACCATATGACCGGATCAGCCGGTCAAAGACGGTTAAATATTGATTTTGTGCGTAAGTATAAAATTCCACTTCCATCTCTAGAAATTCAGAAAAAACTTGTCGCCGAAGCGGAAAAAGAACAGCAAATAATCAATGCAAACAAACAATTGATTGAAATCTACGAGCAAAAAATTTCTGATGTTTTAAGTGAGATATAGATATGGCAGAAATAATTCAACAATTATTGATTTCGGTGGTAAATCTTTTACAAAATATCGAGAATTTTCTTGAGCCTTTTTTGCAAAACCTCGACCCATCACTATTTCAAAATATAGTATTGGGAGTTTTGGCGATTTTTATTCCTTTTGCGATTGTTTTTCTTACGGATCTTCTAAATTCTAAAAAAGAAAAAAGAAGTGAATTTGAAAAAATGGTTTTAAGCGACGAAGTGCTTGGAACAAAAAAAGTATTTTGGCTTTCTATTTTTGGCACAGTTTTCTTTGCGTTTTTTACAGGAACTAATATACCGTCATCAGCAAAAATTTTGTCGATAATTGTCGCAGTATTTTTAATTTTCTTTTTTTGGCTGCCATTTAAGAAAATTTTGAGATTTTCTGAAGGATATAAACCCGAATTTGAAATACCTTTTTTGAAAAAACTAAATTTTTCAAAGTTTCTCAAGTTCAAAAACAAAAGTAAGGCAGAAAAAATATTTCGATCATGGAATTCTTTTTGGTCAGAAAAATCAGAAATAAACGAAAGGGATTTTACAAATATTTTTATATCTCATATTAACGACGCTATAAATCACGAAAGATTTGAGCTTGCGGTTCAACTTTCACAAACATATATAAACAACATTGAAAAAAGAGATCGTTTTTCAATAGGCTATGATATTTTACCGAAAATTTTTGAGTGGAACGAATTTTTTTGGAATGAGCAACAACTTTGGCTAAAGGGTTATGATACGGAAAAGAAAATACAAAGCTTTATTTCACAAAAGCACTTTCCGACTTTTAGAAATTGGGCGTTAAAACTGTATAAAAAAACAAATACAAAGAGAGAGCGTTTTTGGAATTGGCATTATTTCGGAGGAGAATTTTTTCAAGCAATAATTAAAATACTGCTTAAGGACGGACATGGATCATATCAGCTTTTTTTTTCATTTAAAAAACACATCGAGGAAAGCGAAAAGAAATTAGAAAAAATTATAGATGAAAAAGAGAAAGAAAAATATTGGCATTATGTGACGGGACTTTTTGCAAGTTTTTGTCCTACTTTTTTCAATGAAATAGATAGCGCACCGTCAAATTATGGAATTTGGGAGCATGATTTTCCAGCAGAGTGGAAAATAACAATTGTCAACAAAGACAATAGAACATCTCGTGTTGTCTTGCATGAATTTTTGCAATGGTCAAGGGATCGGATATTTAAGAAAGACGATAAAGATAACTTTGATAAAGATTTGACAGAAGTAATAAACGGCATTTTCCCAAATGTACATTCATCACTTTTTTCATCATTTTTGATGTTATTTTCTTCAAGTGAAATAAAATATGCCATAGAAAAAGAACCTAATTTTTACATTTCTGGTGTAAGCGTGTCGTGGTCTGGATCTGTTGAGGAAAGTGAGGAAGATCGAGATAAAAGACTCGCCGAGATGATGAAAGCAAAAGATATTTCACAAAAAGAAGAAACTATTCAAATTATTTTAAAATTCTTTCATTTTTGGCAAACACTCACGATTTATAAAGATAATTTGAGCGAAGATGAATCTAAAAATTGGGAGAGCTACACAGAGGAAGAAAGAAAATTGATAGTAAAAAAAGTTAGAAAAGAAAAACTGGAAAAAATCAAAGCGGAAATTGACAGCGATGAAATAAAAAAGACTTGTGAGAATTCTGAAATAAAGGAATTTTGCAGAAAGGATTTTCTGGAGTTAATTGAATTATTGATCTCAGAAATTGAAAAATAGTCCCGCCGTCCTGCCGAAAAGTTTTGGGGGCGAAGCCCGAGCAGGCAGAGAAATTATTAGAACATCAAGCGAAATAAACATGACAGTTTTTTTACAAAATCACGGCAATTTTAATCCAAATAAATTAGCTCAACAAATAAAAGAGACGTTTAATCCTAAGTTATCACAATCATTATGATCAAAGAAATTATCGCGTATCTAAAAGACAATCCTCGGGGCTATTGGTTTAAAGCGCGGCTTTACGGCTGGGGCTGGGTGCCGGTGAAATGGCAGGGGTGGCTCGTGGTCGCTATTGGCATAGCTATTGTTTTTGCCGGTGTTTATATTGGGGACACTGATGACGCTCCTGGCGCGGCGTTCTTGGGCTTTTTCTTAATGATCGCGCTGATATTTACTTTCGGTTATTGGAAAGGAGAAAAACCGCGCTGGCAATGGGGACCGCCTAAAGATAAGAAATAATGATTGCCGGGTATGAAAAATGAAAAAATAAAAGTTATTGTTGCCATGTCAGGAGGAGTGGACTCATCGGTTTCCGCTCTTCTTTTAAAAAAGGCCGGCTTTAACGTGGAGGGGCTTTACATGAAACTGCCGGGCGCTGATTCGGGCTCGCTCCTGGCGGCCGAAGAAGTGGCAAAAAAACTGGGCATAAAATTCCATGCCATTGACATGGAAAAAAAATTTAGGAAAGAGATTATCGGATATTTTCTTAAAAGCTATAAGCGCGGCATTACTCCAAACCCGTGCGTCCGATGCAACCAGCGGATTAAATTCGGCGAGCTGTTAAAGACGGCAAAAAAACTGGGCGGGGATTTTTTAGCGACAGGACACTATGCCCGCCAGGGGCGGGAAATTCCAAATTCCAAATTCCAAATTCCAAATTCCAATCAATCAAAAGCTCGGCCAGGGGAATTGATTGAGCTGTTAAAGGCAAAAGACAAGACAAAAGATCAGAGTTATTTTTTATGGACATTAACGCAGGAGCGGCTGGCCGGGGTTATGTTTCCTTTGGGCGGGATGTTAAAGGAAGAAGTAAAAAAAATCGCTGAAAAAGCCGGATTGCCGAATATGAAAAAAGAAAGCCAGGATATTTGTTTTTTATATTGCGACGGCAAGGCGGTTCAGCATAACGATTTTTTAAGAAAAAACCTGAAACTAAAATCCGGGCCGATCATGCTTTTGGAAAAGGAGATTGACGAAAAAACAGGAGAACGGAAAGCTGTCCGGCTCACGTCCGGTAAGAATTTAGTGGAGCATCAGGGTCTACCGCTCTATACTATCGGCCAGCGCCGGGAAATAAGAATCGGCGGAACAGGACCTTACTACGCCGCCCGGTTTGATATGAAAAAAAATATATTATACGTTGTGAAAAATTTTGACGACCCGGTTTTATTCCAGGATGGATTGATCGCCAAAGGCGTAAGCTGGATCACGGGTATCGCGCCGAAAATGCCGCTTAAATGCGAAGTTATAATCCGCTACCGCCACGCGCCTATAAAATGCGAAGTCATGAAAAAAGGCAGTTCATATATAGTAAAATTCAAAAAACCCCAGCGGGCCGTAACGCCGGGTCAGAGCATTGTTTTTTATAAAGGTCGGGAGGTTTTGGGCGGCGGGGAGATTTCTTAAATATTGTTCCATGAAAAAACACCGCCCATCTTGAGCGGTGTTTTGGTTTTTTGAAAATTGGCTTTAGGCCGGACTGCCTTCCAGCGTCTTGATTCTTATTTCGTGGTCGTCAATTTCATCCTGCTGTCTTAGGCGCGCGCCGCCGGAGGCGGCTAATTCCGCCTCATTGGTTTTTAGCAGTTTGGTAATATGATCTTCCTTAATTATGAGTTTATCTACGTATTCTTTAGTGACCATTTCTTCTTTCAGCGCTTTTAATTCGTCCTTAGTCGCCATATCTTCTTTTACTTCTTTTATGGCCTCGCTTACAATCGTAGAAACAGCCGGCAAAATAACCTGCTCGGTATAATCAACCAGGTTTTTAAAAGTCAGGGGCGCGTTGACATCAATATTGTCTTCTTTGTTTTTCGCGGCGTTGTCCATAATGATATTAAAAATTTAAATCATCATTATTATATCAATAACCCAAAACCTTGTCAAAACAAAAAATCTTCGCTACAATTAAGTAAATTTAAAACAAAATTATTATTTTCTATGACCTCAAAAGAAATACGCCCCGCCTTCGCCAAGGCTACGGCGGGCGGGAGTCGGAAAGAAAATGTTTTAAACTGTAAATTCATTTAATTCTTGTTTTTATGACATCTAAAGAAATAAGACAAAAATACCTGGATTTTTTTAAAGCCCGGGAGCATGCCGTAATTCCTTCGGCTTCTATTATGCCGGATAATGATCCGACAACGCTTTTCACGAGTTCGGGCATGCAGCCTCTTGTGCCGTACCTTCTCGGCGAAAAGCACCCGGAAGGCAAAAGGCTCTGCAACTCGCAAAAATCATTCCGGGCCGAAGATATTGAAGAGGTTGGCGATAACCGGCATACGACTTTTTTTGAAATGCTCGGCAACTGGTCTTTGGGAGACTATTTTAAAAAAGAGCAATTAAGATGGTATTTTACTTTTATTACAGAGGAACTTGGGATTGATGCTAACCGCCTTTACGCGACCGTATTCCGCGGCAATAAGGAAATCGGCATTGATAAGGACAGCGAAGCGGTCGGAATCTGGAAAGAGCTTTTTAAAGAAAAAGGCATTGACGCGAAAGACGTTGATTTTGCCGAACGGGACGGGATGCAAGCGGGAAGGATTTTTTATTATGATGAGCGGAAGAATTGGTGGTCAAGATCGGGAATCCCGGCCAACATGCCGGTCGGCGAACCGGGCGGGCCGGATTCAGAACTGTTTTACGACCTTGGCGCGGATTTAGGCCGCCACGAAAATTCCCAATGGAAAGATGAGCCTTGTCACGTAAATTGCGATTGCGGCCGGTTTATTGAAATCGGCAACAGCGTGTTCATGGAATTCAAAAGGACTGAGAACGGCTTTGAAAAACTCGCCCAGCAGAACGTTGATTTTGGCGGCGGGCTGGAGCGGACGACTATGGTTGTCCAAAATTTAGACAATATTTTTGAAACTGACCTTTTTAGCAATATCCTTAATAAAATCAGCGAGCTCTCAGGCGGAAAAAAATATCGGGAGCATATGAAAGAATTTGAAGTGATTGCCGAGCATCTGCGAGCCGCTACCTTTATTATCGGCGACGACAAAGGCGTTGGCCCGGGGAATACCGGCCAGGGTTATATCGTCAGGAGGCTTATAAGAAGAGCGATTCGCTACGGCCGGCTCTTGAGTATTAGCGAAGAATCATGGACCAAAGAAATCGCCAAGATTGTCGCCCATGATTATGGCGAGGCTTACCCAGAACTCCGGCGGAACATTGATTTTGTCGTCAACCAGTTAAAGGAAGAAGAAGATAAATTCACGAAGACTATTGAAAGAGGATTGAAAATATTCAAAGAGGTTGAAAGCCGTGAAGAACAGTCAGACAAAAAAATAATCAGCGGCGAAGACGCTTTTAATCTATATCAAAGCTATGGCTTCCCAATTGAGATGACCCGGGAGCTGGCGGCGGAACACGGCCTGAAAATTGACGAGCAAGGCTATAAGAAGGAAGCGGAAAAACACCAGGCTCTTTCCCGCACTGCTTCAGCAGGGATGTTTAAAGGCGGTTTGGCTGACGCGAGCGAGGACACGAAAAAACTTCATACCTCGGCTCATCTACTTCTCGCCGCCCTGCGCAAAGTTTTAGGTAATCATGTTACGCAAAAGGGCAGTAATATAACGAGCGAAAGGATGCGCTTTGATTTTTCCCATCCGGAAAAGATGACTAAAGAGCAGATTGACGAAGTGGAAAAATTAGTAAACAGCGCAATTGAAAAAAAGCTTCCGGTCGCTTTTGAGGAAATACCTTTGGAAGAAGCGAAAGAGAAAGGCGCGATGGGTGTTTTTGAATCAAAATACGGAGAAAAGGTAAAAGTTTACAAGGTTGGCGAAGGAAATGACGTGTTTTCCTACGAAATCTGCGGCGGTCCGCACGCGGAAAATACCGGAGAGCTCGGCCGTTTTAAGATAACTAAAGAAGAGAGTTCCAGCTCTGGTGTCCGGAGAATTAAGGCGGTTTTGGAGTAGGCGAGGAAAAGGTGTTGACAGGCTTTAAGTTTTTCTATATAATTATCATGCAATCAAAAAACGTAATCTAAACTAAATTTTGTCCCGAGCACTCGGGACTGAGTTTTTGCGTTTCCCTAGCATTAATGTCAGACGAGAAAAAAACACTAGATTCAAAAGAATTCATTGAGATGAGAGGTGAAGTGGTTGAGGCCATGCCTTCGGCCACTTTTAAAGTTATATTAGAAAACGGCCACGAGATAATGGCTTACCTGTCCGGCAGGATGAGAATGCATAAAATCAGGCTCCTTCCCGGCGATAGGGTAAAGGTTCAGATCAGTCCTTACGACCTGACTAAAGGAAGAATTACTTACAGGCTGTGATTTGATAAAAGCGAGCAATAAATAATTAAAGAAATATTTTAGATTTTAGATTTTTGATTTTGAAGCAATGGTAATCAAAAATCATAAAATCAAGAACCGAAAGTAATATGAAAGTGAGGTCATCGGTAAAAATTGTATGCAAGGATTGCAAGATTGTCCGGCGCAAAGGACGGCTTTGGGTGACCTGCAAAAATCCGAAGCATAAGCAAAGGCAAGGATAAAATTGAAGTAAGAAGTTAGAAGTAAGAAGTTTAACCTTCTTACTTCTAACTTCTTACTTCTAACTTCAAGATATGGCATTAAGAATAGCGGGAGTTACGCTCCCTAACGACAAAAGAATAGAGATCGCTTTGACTTATATTTTCGGTGTTGGAGTAAGCAAATCCAACGGCATCTTAGCCGAGGCCAAAATAAATCCGGATACGCGGGTTAAAGACATGAACGAAGAAGACGCCAACCGGCTTCGGGAAATAGTTGAAAAAAAGAACAAAGTTGAAGGCGAGCTGAAACGGGACATCATGAGTAATATCAAAAGGCTTAAGGATATAAACTGCTACCGTGGCACCCGCCACATCAAAGGCCTGCCGTCAAGAGGTCAGCATACCAAAACCAACACCCGGACCGTCCGCGGCAATGTCCGAAAAACCATGGGATCCGGCAGAAAACCGGCCGGACAGAAAACATAAGACCCAAAACCCGCAACACATAACCCATAACGCAAATTTTTGTAAAATGCTAACAAGTTATGAGTTATGGGTTATGAGAATGAAATATGACTGAAGAAAAAAATAAAAAAAACGAAGATAAAGGCGCTCCTGAAGCGGGGAATGAACCAGTCTTGGCGGCTGTGAATGATTCCGCGCCTTCTTTGTCTAATTCGGAAGAAGAAAAAGAAAGCCGTCGCCCGGTAAGCGGGCTGGTTGAATTGCCGGACAGCGTAAAAGAAAAACTGGAAAAAAGGAAGGAAAAAGGGCCGAGCCGGTCAAAGAAAAAGAAAGGCAAAAAAAAGGATCGGACGGTTCCGACAGGAAAAGCTTTTATCAAATCCACCTATAACAATACGATCGTAACACTCACTGATTTAGGAGGCAATGTAATTTCCTGGGCTTCGGCCGGGATTGCGGGATTTAAAGGGCCGAAAAAAGCCACCCCGTACGCCGCGCAGATTATCACCCGCATCGCCTGCACTAAAGCCAAAGAAGATTTTGGATTAAAAGAAGTGAGCGTTTTTGTCCGGGGAGTTGGCATCGGCCGCGATGCCGCGGTTCGGGCTTTAAACGCCAACGGGCTTTTAATAACATCAATTAAAGACATCACCCCAATACCGCATAACGGTTGCCGGCCGAAAAAGCCGAGAAGAGTGTAAAAAAACTCCAATCAAAAATCAAAAATATTGCTATGGCAAGAAATTTAGACCCAAAATGCAAACAATGCCGGAGAGTCGGCGAAAAATTATTTTTAAAAGGCGAACGCTGTGATACGCCGCGTTGCGGTATTGTAAAAAGAAATTTTCCTCCCGGACCTCATAGTTCTAAAGGCCGGCCGCCGAGAATCAGCGAGTACGGCGTACAGCTGAAAGAAAAGCAAAAAGCCAGAAAGACATATCATTTAATGGAAAAACAATTTACCCTGACTTTTGAAAAAGCCGGAAAAGAAAA
>Ga0074197_1002175_pt1 | contig 14266 bp, 7 predicted proteins | sample EPASupsiteSAE305_FD_64526 | JGI IMG/M metagenome (GOLD analysis project Ga0074197, IMG submission 64526) | Bioremediated contaminated groundwater microbial communities from EPA Superfund site, New Mexico - SAE3-05 reassembly with SPADES | ecosystem: Environmental > Aquatic > Deep subsurface >...
AACCAGGAGACGATGCGGCCCAGAAGGATCAAGGGCCAGCCAACCGCCAGGGCGATCATCAGCTGGCCCAGGGGCGTCAGGCCATAGCCGATACTGACCAACAGTTTCCGATGGCCGAGCTTATCGGCGATATAACTGGAGAGCATCTTGGTGAAACTGGCCACGCCATCGGCGATCCCTTCAATGGTGCCGAGCACGGCCGGGGGGAGACCGAGGACCGCGAGGAATCCCGGCAGGATCACGGTGGTGGTTTCATAGCACAAATCACCCAAGCCACTGGTGACTCCCGCTCCGATCACGGTTCGGTTCAGCCAACCCCTGGGTTGGCTTGCCGGGGTTGCCTCAGGTGCGTCAGTATTCGGCATGGTGGTGCTCCTGACGAGGTGCTTGGCTCAACGGCATCAGCGGTTTTCATCCTGAGCGTCAAAGACCCGTTGGGCATAGGCCTCGAGCAGGGCCTCGCAGGTCTGCAGGCGCTGCTGGGCATCACCGGCTAAATTCGCGCCGTAAAAATCCAATTTGCGTATCTTCTCCAGCCATGAATAGAGCTTTTTCAAGTCAACGTCGTTCTCTTCCAGTTCCGCGTAGGTAAAGTGGTTGGCCGCTGTTTCCTTGGCAATCTCAGCTTCGAAATCCTTGCACTTATCAAGAAATTCCTTGTACTCCTCGTCGCGGTCGGCCTTGAAACGGGCAACCACCTTGTTTCCCTGTGCTTGATCAAGGGCTACGGTTTCCAGAATGACCGATGCCCCACCCATCTCCAAGATGTCGTTTTCAAACATTTTGAGCCTGCGGGTATGATCATCGGTCTTAGGGAGCAAGCAGACGCCGTTTTGAAGATAGACCGCGCCCATGCCCTTGAGCCGCCGCCAAAGGGCAACCCGTTTCTTGGCCGGTTCCGGCGGGACTTTATAGGTGAGCAGCAACCAGTTGGCGTTCTTCATACACCAACAATAAAGTAACGATGGTTACAGGTCAACAAGAATGACACCGGAGTGAACCTCCACAGCCATCGGAGAAGACCGCACCTGCTTACTACCCGTAGCTCGACGGATGAAAGCCCGGATCAAGACGCCTGCGTACCGCAGGCTGGGTTTGTCCGCCATGCCGGGCAAACAAAAAAACCCCGTCTCGCGCGGGGTTATTGATCACTTTTCAATTTCAGGGGAGTGTGGTTGTTTAATAAAGTCGATCAACTCCCACTCTGGTTCGGGTCCTTAACTCAGGGCATGCCGACTATCTTTTCTTTCAATTCAGGGACTTTGGCCTCGACCACACGGTACAGCAGGGTCGGCACGGTCGCGTGCGCCACCACCTTCTCGGCGGTGCTGCCGAGGATCCAGGCGACCTCCCCTTTTCCATGGGTTGCCAAGGCGATGAGGTCGATATTGTTGTTGTGGGCAAAGGCGATAATCTCCCGGGCTGGCAATCCTTCCACGCATTGCTGGGTGGCTTTCACCCCTTGGACTTGCAGGTCTTTGGCTACCTGGCCAAGAAACAGGGCACATTCCCTGGCAACTATTTCCTCAGCCGTCTTCTCCATTTTTGGGGGCAACGATTCCATATCTGCCGCCAACGGAAAATAACAGACATGGAGCAAGATAATCTCCGCCCCCATACACTTGGCCATTGTGGCGACATCGGGAAGAATTTTTGCGGCCAATTCCGAACCATCCAAGGGAACCAAAATTTTCTTAAACATACCCTTCTCCTTTTCTTGTCCTAAATTTAGAGGGATTATCGCCAGGTCATACTCTTACCTGACATTAATTGACCGACGGGCACGCGCTCCTGGATTTATTGTTGAATAATCACCATTTTCCCACCACAGCCAGGACCTTGTCCCCATTTACAATTCAGTATGTCTAGATATCTATCAAGTTACAATAAAGAATTTTCGGGTAAATACTGTATATTTAATCTATACAACAAGCAGAGAGACAGACCCGTCACTGCCATCCTCGGAGTAGGCGGCGAAGAAATGAGATGAAGCAGGACTTAATAATGAACAAAAGGAAAGGGGAATATCACCCGAAACAGTGCTGATCATCTCGAAAAAAAACGAACAGGTCGGACCGATATTATCCATGACAAAGGGTCCGAGGGAGTTGTTCATCTTTTACACCCAGGCCTGAGAGCAACGACACCCCGCAGCAAGGGACAATCTCTTGAAACTTATCCACCTCCTTGCCATCAAATGACGAGTACAACTCAGCGGAACTATCTACAACAAGTTGTATTTCTGTTTCATTTCCGCGTAGACCAGGGATGAAAAATCACGAATAACCCCCCCACTGGCAACCATCCACTGTTTGTAATCCGCAGGCGTTGATGAACGCTCGACGATGCCGACGATTGCGTAGGGCACGGTACGACCGTCTCTGGTGCGAGGCACCAATATCCCCATGTCGCCACAGAGATGGGCTGTGGTCCCGGTTTTATTGTAGACCAAAGTGCCGTTGGGAAGATCTGTACCGTAAAAGATCCGGTCACGGCCCGGCAAGGCCATCAAGCGAAGCATTTCTTTGGAATAGGGAAGCTGATTTTTCCACAACGCTTTGAGAAAAACAATGTAATCGGCCGGGTGCGCACTGTTTTTATAGGTGCGCCCGTCCGGGGGAATATATTCCTTGATCCTGACCTGCTGAAAAACCTGACCGTACTCTTTTTTCAAGAGGGCCTCACACCTGGCAGGACCGCCCAGCTGTCGGATAAATCCATTGGTCGCCGAATTACTGCTCTGCTGGATCATGGCCTCCATCATTTGACGATTATTCGGACTATAGGACAATTTCCCCTCGTTGACCTGCTGAAAAAAGGCTAGAGCAACAAAAGGCTTGATCATGCTTGCGGCCTGAAAGGCGCGATGCGAGTTCATGTTGACCACATAGGTATCATTGGTGAGATCATAAGCCACCAAGGCGGTCCTCACCTCACGCCGAATCCGGCCTTTTTCCTGCTGTTCCCGGAGAAAGGCGCCCATCTTGTTGTTTAATCCGGGAGCCCCGGGGGAGATCATTGCCCCTTGATCCGGGTCCTGCCGCGTTTGCTGTCGATCGCCCTGTGGAACAGCAACCCTGGCTTGCAACTCAACCTTTCCCTTGACCTGTTTGTCCCGCATGAGGGATGAGAGCGGAGCAGCCGGGGAAAGATCCGGGGCAGATGCTGCCTTTGCCCCGCCGAGCAGTAAGGATTGGTCGTTAACAACCGGTCGATCGCCAGCGGGGATCACCGCAGTGGGGATCTTCTTTTTTTTCAGCAGAGCCCCGTGCCGGGAGGCGATCCTCTGCGCTTCGGCCCGACTTTGCCAACAGCGGTAGACGATGGTGAAGGTTGCCGGGCCGGTCTTTTCGATGCAAAGGCGGTCACCATCCGGTCGACCAAGGGTAGCCTTAATTTGGGCATAAAGCGTGACCACCCCTTCAAGCTGAGCCCCCGAGGCATAGCTGACCTGGTAGAGCTTATAAGAACTGGTAGCCATCAACGGCCGGGGTGGCGGCAGACCTGCCTGCCGCAGTTTCACCTGATGTTTGCCGGCCATGTCCAGGGCCTGCTTGAGCGTGCCGTTGACCTTGCAGACCACCCCGAATTCCCGCCCACGGCCGACAATCTCGAGCTGCCTGTCGATGGTCAAACCAAGAACTGCGGCCAACTTGCGTTGAACGCCAATCATCCGGTTGACATCCGGATCCCAGTTGTAGGCCAGATCATAGCGAGGGGCTGGCCCAGCGCCAGCCATACCCGCATGCATGAAGAGTATCAGAAGAATGAGGTGTACGGTTCTGCTTACATTCACTGCCAGTGCTCCAATTGGGCTTCCTGTTATTCTTCACCACCCCTGTCCGCCCCTATAATTGCGGGTGACGAGGGCGAGCATTGTGATACCATCATGATATCGCTACGGTTTTGGCCATGTCAATAACTATGTAACCATAACCGTGCCCTGAAAAACGATCGTTCTCTCTGGGAGAGCGGTCGGGAACGTCCGCCATCCCGTTGCCCTTGGCATTGCAACAAAATGATTTTAAACGTAAAAAATCCCGAGGTCAAAACCTGCGCCTGCCGACCCCACGTCAGACTCAGGGAATTCTGCACCAATAAAGATATGATTAAAAGATATGATTGCCGCCCTGTCACCCTCTAATTACAATTCGCTCCTGCTTGCCCATCCCCTCTGGCCCCGGGGCCTTTTTTTCCATTGAAACCAATTTTTGCCCCATTGCCCGGTGACAGCTAAGGCTAGCGAACCCTACCCGCCCCGCTTCTCCTCTTTGCAATCCCTTTGCAGATGGCATATACTGTGCTCTGAACAACAAGGTCATTGCTCAGGGGAAAAGGAAAAAAATGAGGTAAACGATTGAGCGGCGCCTGCCCTTCTGCCCGTTGACCATCCCCGCCCCCCCCTGCTTATCCAGCAGATTTCCCGGTTTCCCTGACCCGGATATCATTTGCCCCATGACAAGAAGAGAGGCGCGGATCGTGAATTCAGGAAAAGAAAAGAGCGCTTCCTTAACGGTATCCCCCACCCACCCCATGGAAATCGGCGACTTCCTCTCGCTGGCAATCCGGATCACCGTCGCCCTGGCCGAATGCCACCGGCAAGGCGTGCCCCTCGGTAATCTGGTCCCCCGCAACATCCTCATCCCCGTCGACCACGGCCCGGTCGTGCTGATCGACCAGCGATCGACCACCAAGGCCGCTCTCGCCGACGGAGACTACCGAACCCTCTCCGCTTCCGGCCCTTCCCTGGCCTACATCTCGCCGGAGCAGATCCGGCGGCTCTATCAGGAGGTCGATTGTCGCACCGATCTCTATTCGCTGGGCGTCATCCTCTACGAGATACTGACCAACCGCCTGCCCTTTCAAGCCAAGGATCCGCTGGAATGGGCCCATTGCCATATCGCCCGCCTGCCGAAGACCCCGGCCGAACTCATCGACAGCCTGCCCTCCCTGCTGTCGGATATCGTCATGAAACTGCTGAGCAAGACGGCCGAGGACCGCTACCAGACCGCCCTCGGTCTGCAGCGCGACCTCGAACAATGCTTGTGCCAGTGGCAGGCCCATGGCTACCTTATCCCCTTTGCCCTGGGGCAGTCGGACACCTCGGACCAGTTGTTCATCCCGCACCGCCTCTACGGCCGTGAAAAGGAGATCGCCGCCCTCCTCCGGAGCTTCGAGCGGGTGGTCGAGGCCGGCAATCCCGAACTGCTGCTGGTCGCAGGATACTCAGGCATCGGCAAGACCTCGCTGGTCCGGGAATTGTACCGGCCGGTGCTCCGGCGGCATGGCCACTTTATCTGGGGCAAGTTTGACCAGTACAAACGCAACATCCCCTATGCCACCCTCATCTCAGCCTTTGAGGAACTGATCCGCCAGATCCTGACCGAGCGGGAAGAGGTCCTGGCCCAATGGCGGGTGCGCCTGTGGAATGCCCTGGGGATCAACGGCCAGTTGATCGTCGATATCATCCCCCAGGTTGAGGTCATCATCGGCCGGCAGCAACCGGTGGCCGAACTGCCGATGAACGAGGCGGAAAACCGTTTCCGGACCGTGTTTCGCAAGTTCATGGGGGTCTTTGCCGATGCCCGGCACCCGCTGGTCCTCTTTCTCGATGACCTGCAGTGGGTTGATTCCGCCAGCCTGGGATTGATCGAGTACATCCTCACCGAGCCGCAGACCCGGTACCTGCTCCTGATCGGCGCCTATCGCGACAATGAGGTGACCCCCGCCCACCCGCTGATGAGCAAACTGGCGAACATCCGCACCGCCGGCTGCGCCATCGACACCATCCAGCTCCAACCGCTCTCCTTTGCCCATCTCCGTCACCTGCTGGCGGACACCTTTCGTTCCGGTCAGGCCCAGGTCGACAGCCTCGCCCGGTTGGTCTACGAAAAGACCGGCGGCAACGCCTTTTTCACCATCCAGTTCCTCCGCACCCTCCACGGCGAGCACCTGGTCGGGGTCGACAGCGGCGCCAGGGGCTGGCACTGGGACATCGACCTCATCCGCACCAAGGGGTATGCCGACAACGTCGTTGACCTGATGGTCGGCAATCTCAAAAAAATGAGCCCCGAGACCCAGTATCTCCTCCAGACCGCCAGTTGTATCGGCAACACCTTCAGCATCGCCACCCTGGCCACGGTGAGCAATCTGCCCGAAGAAACGGTGGCGGAAATCCTCTGGGAGGCCTTGCAGCTGGGCCTGGTACTCTTTGAATTGGCGGACGGCAGCTGTGCCTTCCTCCATGACCGGGTGCAACAATCCGCCTATTCGCTCATCCCGCTTGACCTTCGCCAGGTCACGCATCTGGAGATCGGCCGGCTGATGCTCGCCGGCGCCGCCCCGGCTGAGGTCGAGGAACGGATCTTCGACATCGTCAACCAGTTCAACCTCGGCAGGGAGGGGGTGGTCGAACGGGACGAACGCTACCGGGTCGCTGCGCTCAACCTGATGGCCGGCCGCAAGGCCAAGGTCTCTTCGGCCTATGCCCTGGCCCTCACTTACTTCAGCCTCGGCGTCCGGATGGTCGAGGAGGATGGCTGGATCGATCACTACCCGCTGATGTACGACCTCCACAAAGAGCTGGCCGTAGCCCAGTATGTCAACAGCAACTACGCCGATTCCCAGCACCAGATCGAACTCCTCCTGGAACGGACCCGATCGAATTTCGAGCGGGCCGAACTCTATAATATTCTCATTATCCAATATACCCTGACCGGTCGGTACGAAGAGGCGATCCGGACCGGTCAACAGGCCCTCCAGCTCCTTGATGTCCAGCTCTCGCTGACCCGATTAGCCGACGAACTCGACGACCAGTTGGCCAGGCACAGGGAGATCCTCGGCGACCGCAGCCTCGACAGCCTGGCCGATGCGCCGGAGATGACCGATCCGGGCAGCAGGATCGCCCTTGAGCTGCTTTCCAACATGGTGGTGCCGGCCCGCTATACCGACAACACCCTGTTCGCCCTCATCAGCCTCCATAATGTCAACCTCTCTCTGCAATACGGGCCGACCCCCAAATCAACCGTCGGGTACACCTCGTTTGGCATGTTCCTCAACTCGGCCATGAACCGGTTTGCCGATGCCTACGCCTTCGGCGAGCTGGCCTTGAAAATCAGCGAACGATTCAATGCCCCGGCCCAGAAATGCCAGGCCTGTTTCATGCTGGGCCACTACCTGAGTCACTGGGTCCGGCCGCTGAAGTATTCCGACGGCTTCAACGACCAGGGGGTCGAGGCCGGGCTCGCCTCGGGCGAGATGCAATGGACCGGATACACCCTGGCCTACAAACTGTTCCAACCGTTTTACCGTGGGGTGCCATTGGCGACAATCCAGGCCGATATCCCCGAACTGCTGGCCTTTACCCGCAAAACCAAGAACCAGTGGGCCACCGACACTCTCCTCGGGCTCGAGTTGGCCCTCGCCACCCTGGCCGACGACAACGGTTCGGCCGACCCGGCAACGATCGAAGGCGAGGAGGAATATATTGCCGCCTGCCAGGAGCATCGCAGCTCAGGGGCCCTGGGGCGCTACCAGGTGCTCCGGGTCCAGCTGCTCTATCTCCATGGCCACCTGGAGGCGGCCCGCAAGGCGGTCGCCGCCGCCCAGGGATTGCTCGGTTATTTCTCCAGCTCGATCTCGGTGGCAGAGCTCCATTTTTACACCTCCCTGGTGCTCACCGCCTCCTTTGACCAGGCCTCGACAACGGTCCGCGCCGAGATCCTCGCCGAATTGGAGCACCATCAGACCCGGATGCAGGGGTGGGCGACCAGTTGCCCGGAGAATTTCAGCCACCAGTACCACCTGATCGAAGCGGAACGGGCTCGGATCGCTGGCCTGGAGTTCGCCGCCGGCCGGCTCTACGACCTGGCCATAGAGGAGGCCGGTCGACAAGGATTCCTCCAGGATCAGGGCCTGGCCTGTGAGGCCGCCGGCCGGTTTTACCTCCACCACGATTTCACCACCATCGCCGAGACCTATCTCCACAAGGCCAAGAGCTGCTACCACCGCTGGGGGGCCGCCGGCAAGGTCAGGCAGATGGAGCGACGCTACCCCTGGCTGCGCAATGGGACCGGCCAGATGGCAACCCTGGGCGAGCAGGGGGGCTACATCGGCGCCCTGGATGCCATTGCCGTGGTCAAGGCCTCCCAGGCCATCTCGGGAGAGATTGTCACCGCCAGCCTGGTGGAGATCCTGATGCGGACCATGCTCGAAAACGCCGGGGCCCAGCACGGCTACCTGATCTGCGAACACGCCGCCTATCTGGCCATCCAGGCCGAGGCCTGGATCGACGGGGCGGCGATCAAGGTTCGACAGCCCGAGACCGCCCTCATGGCCGATGAGGCCGTCCTGCCCCTTTCCATCCTCAACTATGTCCGCCGCAGCCACGAAAATATCATCCTCGACGACGCCTCGGAGGACACCCGCTTTGCCGCCGACCCCTACCTCACCAGGACCAGGCCCATCTCGCTGCTCTGCCTGCCGGTGATACGTCAGGCCCGGCTCATCGGCCTGCTCTATCTGGAAAACAACCTGGTGAAAGGGGCCTTTTCCTCAGACCGGATCGCGGTGCTGGAAATGCTGGCGGCCCAGGCGGCGATCTCGCTGGAGAATGCCGAACTCTACCAGGAACGGGGCCAGGTCGAGGACGCCCTCCGCGCCTCCGAGGCCAAATATCGGACTATTTTCGAAAATTCGGGCACCGCCTTCATCTTCATCGAAGACGACATGACCATTTCCATGGCCAACAAGGAATTCGAGACCCTCACCGGCTACCAAAGAGAGGCGGTGGAGGGCCATCTCAAATGGACCGAACTGGTGGCCAACCCGGAAGACCTCCAGCGGATGGTTCAGTACCACCGCCTGCGCCGCGTCACCCCGGGCAGCGCTCCGCAGACCTACGAATTTCAGCTGCGCGATTGCCATGGCAAGGTGGTGGATGTGGTCGCCACCGTCACCATGCTGCCCGGCACCCGCCAGAGCCTGGCCGCGGTGCTGGACATCAGCGAACGTAAACGGGCGGAAATGGCCCATCTCCGCCTGGTCACCGCCATCGAGCAGACCGACGAGGCGGTCTTCATCACCGACATCGACTTCATTGTCCTCTATGCCAATCCTGCCTTTGAACGGATGTGCGGCTACGACCGCCATGAAATCATTGGTTTGCACACCCGCATCCTCGAAAATCAGAAACATGACCGCGCCTTTTATCGGCAAATCCGTCAGACCCTGGAACAGGGCAATCGCTGGTCCGGGCAGATGACCTGCACCCGCAAGGATGGCTCCACCTATGAGGCGGCGGTTACCTCCTCCCCGGTCCGCGACAAAAAGGGCAAGGTGATCAACTATGTCAGCACTCACAAGGATGTCACCCATGAACTCCGGCTGGAGGAGGAACTGCGTCAAGCCCAGAAGATGGAGGCCATCGGCACGCTTGCCGGCGGCATTGCCCATGATTTCAACAACATCCTCGCCGCCATCATGGGCAATGCCGAACTGCTGCAAAACAGCCTTGCCCCGGGCGGCAAAGAACAGCGACGTCTGCAGCAGCTGCTCACCTCCTGCAACCGGGCGGCGGATCTTGTACAGCAAATCCTGACCTTCAGTCGCAAGACCAAGCAGGAGCGCAAACCGATCCATATCATTCCCGTTGTCAAGGAAACCCTCAAACTGCTCCATGCGACCCTGCCCTCGACCATTACCATCACCCGTGCCTTTCTGCCGGCCGCCGATGCGGATGTGGTCCTGGCCGATCCGACCCAGATCCACCAGATCCTGATGAACCTCTGCACCAATGCGGCCCATGCCATCGGCGCCGCCAACGGGGAGCTGGACGTGACGGTCTCGGAAGTCACGGTGGATGGCCAATTTTTACTCCGGTTTCCGGAGATGCGCCCCGGTCGCCACCTCTGCCTCAGCGTCGGCGACACCGGCCAGGGCATGGAACAGCCGGTCCTGGAACGAATCTTCGAGCCGTACTTCACCACTAAGGGCGTGGGCAAGGGGACCGGACTGGGGTTGGCAGTGGTTAGGGGCATTGTCACCAGCTATGGCGGCGCCATTACCGTGGACAGCGAACCGGGGACGGGCACGATTTTCCGGGTTTATTTTCCGGCGGCCACCGGAACGATCGAGGCCGCCGGCAACCAAAGACAAATTGCCACCGGCCATGGCCGTATCCTCCTGGTCGATGACGAGGAGCTGCTGGTCCAGTTGGGGGCCGATATCCTGACCTCGCTGGGCTACGAGGTTGAGGCCAGGACCGACAGCCTCGAGGCCTTGGCCGCCTTTCGCGAGCAGCCCGACAGTTTTGCCCTGGTGATCACCGATATGACCATGCCGGGACTTACCGGCAAGGATCTGGCCCGGGAGCTTCTGGTTATCCGACCGCAGCTGCCGATTATTCTCTGCACCGGCTTCAGCGAATTTGTCAATGAACAGCAATCCGACGCCCTCGGCATCCGAGCCTTTATCCATAAACCTTACTCGATTGCCAGCCTGGCGGAAGTGATCCACAAGGTGCTGGCAGCGGCCTGAATTGCCTATCCGCTTTCCGGGCCAAGGCCACTTCGCTCCTCGTCCTGGTTTGCGAGAACATGTCGCTTCATAACGCCAAACTAATGAGGATCCCGGAGCTGTCACTTCCGTCGATTACGATGATGGCCAGTTTGGTCCGGCCATCCAGGTCGGTTTTGATTGCTTCTTCACCAAAAACTGGTGCCTGAACGTGGATATCAAAAAGGTGTGGGTGGATGTCGATGTAACCGTTAACGGCACTCTCCATACAAACCTCGACGTTGATCCATGGCTCATTGGCGCGGGAATCGGCTATCGTTTTTAACTCGTTTCAACTGTCCGGAATATAATAGAAAAAGGCGGGGCCCTTTCGAGCGCCGCCTTTTTTTGTTGGGGTTTCCTGTGGCCTGCCGGTTTATCCCTTATTGCAATTCGTCCAGCCAGTTTTGAGCATAGGTCCGTGCTGCAGTTACGGTTTCCTTGCCCGCTCTGAAATACAATTTCCATTGACTGTCTTTGCGCTCATATTCCTGATCGGCAAACTTCACTATACCCTCTGGAGTTACCGTTGTTTTTGCATCAAAATCAATCTCGGATGATTTTTCCAGAAACGCCTTGATCCAATTTTTAATCATTGGATTGGGATTGTTTATGGGGTAGGTGTTTTCCCAGACAGCCATATTTTTCCGATGCTCATTCATCTGCATATCGTACGATTGTTTTATATAGATATCCAATTCGTTGGTATGTTTTTCATTTTTTCGGTCATCTATTTCTTTTAGCTGTTGATTGAGTTGGTTAATGATACTGTCAAACATTTCTCGCTGTTCTTTGTTGACGTTGATTTTGTTTTTTTCTATTTCAGCGATACTTTTTTTTAAATTCTCGCTCTGTTCATCTTCAAGCTGGGACGAGTATTTCGGTGGTTCAGGAGCTTTTGGTTTTCTGTCTTCCCTGTACTGATTGTATTTCTCGATAAACTCTTTTGACGTAGTATATTTCTTAATAGTATCCCCCAACGATTGTATAAGAGAAACTCTCTCTTCCGTGGAAAGGTTTTTCAATATTTTTACATTCGGAATAAAATAAGAAGGGCCTGTGACCGCGTTAAAAACAGCTGACTTCGCAGCTTCTTCGCTCGTTTTAAACTGCACGAGGAGATTGTTCAGCTTCTCATCGGCATGGCCGGCCGTAAATCCAACGAGAAGAAGGAGTACTGGGGACAGGATTAAAAATTTTTTCATAATAGGTTCTCCGTGGCAATTTTAATGTCATTAAGGGGGGTACTTTGAAAGAACGCGGCTCTAGTTTGCCTGTTGATTGGATTGGACAGATCAGCCTGACCGTGATTTATGGGATGCAGGTCTTGTGCATGTAACTCCCGGTACTGCCGAGAGATAGGACCATAAATACTAACCGAAGGCAAGGGCGGAAACATGTCGCGCGGCTGCACTTGGGTACGTTTCGGGTATTTTTTTAAATAAGGCAGGGCAGGGCGGAACCATGATCATCAGCGCCAGCAGGCGGACCGATATCCCAGCTTTTTACAGCGACTGGTTGCTCAACAGGCTGCGGCAGGGCTACGTGCTGGTGCGCAATCCGTTCAACCCCAATCAGGTTTCGCGAGTCCCGCTCGATCCGCGGACCGTGGACTGCATCGTATTCTGGACCAAGAATCCGGCCCCGATGCTGCCCCGACTGGAGGAAATCGACCGCTTGGGCTATCGCTCCTATTTCCAGTTCACCCTCACCGCCTTTGACCAGGAACTGGAGACAAACGTTCCGCCCAAAGCGGCCGTTATCGCTACCTTTCAGGAACTGGCGGCGCGGATCGGGCCCGAGCGGGTGCTGTGGCGTTTTGATCCGATTCTGCTGACCCGCACCTCCCCCCCTGCCTACCATCTCCACAGGTTCGAATCACTGGCGGAACAGCTGCACCGCTCTACGAGCCGATGTACCCTCAGTTTTCTCAGCCTGTACGAAAAGTGTAAACGAAATCTCCAGGGGATTGAGCTGCTGAGGCTCGAAGAGGGCGAAAAGATGAAATTTGTTACCCAACTGGCTGCCGTTGCCGAAAAATATTCGATACGTCTTTCGGCCTGCTGCGATCCCTTCCTCAACACCCAATGCGGAATCGAACCGGCGAAATGCATAGATGACCGGGTGCTGGCTTCAATTTTGGGCCATCCCGTCTCGGTGAAAAAAGCCGTCGGCCAACGGGCGGGCTGCGGCTGCGTGGCCAGCGTTGATATCGGCGCCTACAATACCTGCCCGCATGGCTGCCGCTACTGCTACGCCAATACCAGCGAGGGTGCCGTGGCCCGGAATCTTGCCGTTCATGATCCTGATTCGCCGCTGCTGACCGGCGCACTGACCGGCAGGGAAACCCTCTCCGTTAAAAAGAGTATCTCCTGCCGTTCTCCACAGCCCCGCCTTTTTTGAAAGCCAGGCCTTCCGATTTCGAGCTGACCCTTTCGAGCTGACCCTTTCTTCGGGCGGTATTTCCCCTGGATCCTTGACAGCCGGGGTACAGGTTTGTAATGCTTCACCAATCGGTTATCTTGCCACCCGGTGAAACAACGGAATGAATTTTGACGGGAGATGGCAGGGCACGGCATCAACGCCATTCACAGGAGCGGGAAGTCCTTATGTACAAAATAGTCCATGAAAAGGATGAGATGATCATCCATTTTGAAAAAGACCTGGTCGATGGCGAAACCTTGTCGCGTTTCCTCAGCCACATCAATCTCCAGTCCATGCTCAAAAAGAGCGCGACTACCGATGCCGACGGCAAGGTTCATGTCAGGAAGCGTCTCGCCGGTTTGCCCACCGGCATAGCCCTGCTCCGCAATCCGACGCTGAACAAGGGATCCGCTTTTACCAAGGAGGAGCGGGAGACCCTCGGCTTAAGCGGTCTGCTGCCGCCCCGGGTCCATACCATTCGCGAACAGGCGCAGCGGGTGTTGGAGAATCTGCGCAAACGATCGACCGACATCGAACGCTATGGCACGCTCATCGCCCTTCAGGACCGGAACAAGACCCTCTTTTACCGGGTGCTGCTCGATAATATCGAAGAGCTGATGCCCATCGTCTATACACCCACCGTGGGCCAGGCCTGCCTCGAATTCGGGCATATCTTCCGGCGGCCCCGCGGCATCTACATCACCGCCAACGATAAGGGCCGGGTGGCCGAATTGCTCGGCAACTGGCCGTTCAAGGATATCCGGATCATTGTGGTCACCGACGGCGAGCGGATCCTCGGCCTGGGCGATCTCGGCGCCGACGGCATGGGCATTCCGGTGGGTAAGCTGGCCCTGTACTCGGTCTGCGCGGGCATTCATCCTTCGCTGAGCCTGCCGGTCACCCTCGATATGGGCACGGATAATGTCCGGCTCCTGAATGACCCGCTCTACATCGGCCTGCAGCACCCGCGCCTGCGCGGCGCGATCTACGACGAGATGATCGAGGAATTCGTGCTGGCGGTACAGCAGGTCTTTCCCGGTGCGTTGATCCAGTTTGAGGACTTTGCCAACCGGAACGCCTTCCGTCTGCTGCAGCAGTACCGCAATCAGGTCTGCTGCTTTAACGACGATATCCAGGGGACCGCCGCGGTGACCGTGGCCGGTATTCTTTCGGCCCTGCGCATCACCGGCGGGGCACTCAAGGACCAGCGGTTTCTCTTCCTCGGAGCCGGCGAGGCCGGGATCGGCACCGGCAACCTGATGGTTGCCGCCCTGATGGAAGCCGGGCT
>Ga0074197_1002176_pt1 | contig 14256 bp, 13 predicted proteins | sample EPASupsiteSAE305_FD_64526 | JGI IMG/M metagenome (GOLD analysis project Ga0074197, IMG submission 64526) | Bioremediated contaminated groundwater microbial communities from EPA Superfund site, New Mexico - SAE3-05 reassembly with SPADES | ecosystem: Environmental > Aquatic > Deep subsurface >...
AAAAGTGTTGGTCGTATCAAATTCACTCTCATTGATTGAACCATCGAGGATAGCGTTGATACACGCACGGGTATCTTTGATGCTCATACGTTTACCGACACCGTATCCTCCACCGGTCCAACCGGTATTCACTAGGTAAACATTTACCCCATGTTCATCGATCTTTTCACCTAAAAGTTTTGCATAGACGGTTGGATGAAGCGGCAAAAATGCTTCACCGAAACATGAACTGAATGTTGCGACGGGTTCAGTAATCCCACGCTCAGTACCCGCAACTTTTGCCGTATATCCGCTGAGGAAATAATACATAGCTTGTTCTTTAGTGAGTTTACTCACCGGAGGCAATACGCCGAATGCATCGGCAGAGAGGAAAATGATATTTTTAGGATGTGCTGCCATAAGAGACGGCTGATGATTGTCAATATGCTCAATTGGGTAAGAGACACGGGTGTTTTCGGTTTTAGAACCGTCGGTATAATCGACAATCCCGTCCTCATCAAAAACGACATTTTCAAGCAACGCATTACGGCGAATTGCATTGTGAATCTCAGGTTCGCTGGATGGATCGAGATTGATCACTTTGGCGTAGCATCCGCCCTCGAAATTAAAGACACCTTCATCATCCCAACCGTGTTCATCGTCTCCGATGAGTGCACGTTTTGGGTCGGTTGAGAGGGTAGTTTTTCCGGTTCCGCTAAGTCCGAAGAATAGGCATGTATCGCCATTCGATCCGACGTTAGCCGAACAGTGCATTGAGAGCTTCCCTTCTAATGGAAGCCAATAGTTCATCATCGAAAAAATCCCTTTTTTCATCTCTCCGCCGTACCACGTTCCACCAATGATACAAAGATTGGCTTCCACATCAAAGAGGACAAAAACTTCGGAATTTAAACCATGATTTTCCCATTTTTCATTGACCGCTTTACATGCGTTGAGTACGGTAAAAGAGGGTTTAAAACTTTCTAACTCGGTTGCAGTAGGACGGATAAACATATTTTTGACAAAGTGTGATTGCCACGCGATTTCAGAGACGAAACGGACAGAACGTTTGCTGGTAGCACTTGAACCGCAATAAACGTCGGTGATATAGAGATCTTTACCTGAGAGTTGTTCTTTGGCAACGATTAAAAGTTCATCAAAAACCGCTTTATCGATTTTTTTATTGACATCACCCCACGCAATGTATCTGTTTGAAGGATCAGAATCGACAAAATATTTATCTTTAGGGCTTCGACCGGTGAAAATACCGGTATCGACCATAGTAGCACCACTGCTGGCAAGCTTGCATTCACCGTTTGCCAGTTCATGTTCGATCAACTCATCGTAATCAAGGTTATGGAAAAGCTTTCCACTGTTTTTTATGCCTAACGTCTCAATCTCTGCGGAAATCATGGTGTTGTTTTACCTTTTAGGGCTCATCTACGTACTGTACGAAGATGAAGATTTAAAGCGGATGCTCTATTTATGGTGCGAATTATACGCCTCCAATTTATAAACGAGAATTAAAGTGGCGGATTATTTAAACTGAGATGCCAATTCTGTCAATATTTTAGGGGCTAATGCTTCGGTTCCGGTGTATTTTTGTAGCTTGACTCCAACATTACTCATGCTTTTAGCGGTATTTTTACACGCCATTTTAACCACGAGATAATCGCAATCTTCGATCGTATCCGCCATGGTGTCATGGGCTTTGATATGCTCTATATCGTCCGCATCGTGGTCGCAGGTATGATGCTCATCATGATCATGGGCTTCTTCATCGGCAACTTTTGGATTGGCACGTAACCCCTCAAGGGTAAAACTTTTAAACATTCCGCCGCTCAGATTAAATACGGCAAAATAGGGAGTGTGTCCGGCATTTCCGGCCATTTTCAGACTTTCATCCATCACAGGTACAGCGATTTTCATAATGTCTCCTTGTTTTCGGAAATTATGCCACAGTGACCTTAAATACCCGACTTAAATAGTGTTATGGGTGCACGCAATTAACTTTAAACGTTTTGTAAGAATTGTAGGCTCATAATGATGCTAAGGTTACGAGTGTAATCTATATTTTAAACTTCAAGGAGTAAACCATGAAACGTTCAGGTTTTACTATGATCGAGTTAATCTTCGTTATCGTTATCTTGGGTATTTTGGCAGCAGTTGCCATTCCACGTCTTGCGGCAACACGTGATGATGCGAAAATTTCAAAAGGTGCATCAGAAGTAGCAACAGCAATGACTGATATCGGTTCTTATTATACATCAAAAGGGCTATTTGCTAAACCATCAGATATGACAAATGTAAAATTTGCTGCAGACAGTGAAATGAATGCAACAGTGAATATTGCAATGTCAGAGTATCCTTGTGTTAAGTTCCAATCTGTTGCATCAGTAACAAATGGGACAATGGATACTATTAATCTTCAATACGTGAATAGTGGTGCAACTACAGTCTGTAAAGGTGTTGCAATTGCTGCACATGATTTATTTGGGCAAGCGGCTGGGTGGACACCTTCGGCAGATGTGAATAAAACACATAAATTTGGCGGAACAAACGTAACATTTTAAGTTTTACTAAAAAGGGGTGGATTGTCCACCTCTTTCAAAAAAAAGAAAAGTTGATCCCCATGAAATCTAGAAATGCATTTACGATGATTGAGCTGACTTTTGTGATTGTTATATTGGGAATATTGGCCGCTATAGCAATACCAAGATTGAGTGCAACCCGTGATGATGCTAAAAATGTGAAATTGGCTCAAAATGTTATGATAGGTGCAGGTGAAATTGCCTCGTATGCGGTTGCAAAAGGTGAAACTGAAAATAATCTTTCTGATATGTCCAATGCGATAATGTCTATGATTCGATCCGGTGATGCGATGGAAGATAGCAGTAATCGTGTCGTGAATGTTATGCGTGGAGATATTTCTAATTGTATAGAAATTAGCATTAATACCAATGGGGATGACGAAAATTTGACAGTAGGTTTTGGTAATGCAGGTGGAGATTTGGGTTGTTTGAGATTGCAAGAATTAATCGATGTAAATGTTTATCCAATGGTTTTAAAGGGGGCTAAAATTGTTCAATAATCGTAATGGATTCACAATGATTGAACTGGTTTTTGTCATTGTTGTATTGGGTATTTTAGCGGCTATTGCTATACCAAGACTTGCAGCGACTCGGGATGATGCACAGATAGCAAAAGGACGCAGTGATGTTGCGGCGGTCCGTTCGGCTATCGTCAGTGAACGGCAGGGACGTTTGTTGCAGGGAAACAGTCAATATATCAATCAGTTACATAATAGTAGTACAACTTCGATATTGTTTGATGGAAATGGCTCGTCAACACTTTTACAATATGGGATTCAAGCAGAAAATAAAAATGGTCATTGGCGTTTGGATAATGGAAAATATGTTTTTAAAGTCATGAATGTTGATGTTCCGTTTACATATACTTCAACCAATGGTAAACTTGATTGTAATACGACAGATGGAACATCAGGCGCAATGTGTAAAGCTTTGGTTCAATAAATTAGATATTAACTGTGAATTTTTATTCAATAGCCCTCTTGGGCTCCCCTCTTGAACCCTTAACTTATCATTCAGAAAATTTTCTCATAATTGGTGCAGAAGTCGAAGTTACTTTGTCCAATCGCATTATGCAGGGTGTTGTGATCTCTGGGTGTGAAAAGCCTGATTTTACAACGCAGCCGATCGGTGAAATCTCCCCGTTTTTTTACTCTGCTTCCCAAATCAAAACGGCAAATTTTATGAGTGATTATTATGGGTGTTCTCTTGGGGAAACACTTAATCTGTTTGTTCCGTTTCCTGTTCGCCCTGAGCTTGTCGAAGGGTTCATGGTTCGACAAGCTCACCACGAACGGTTAACTCTAAATATCACCCTCTCACATCCTCAAACACAAGCTCTCGATTTTATACGCTCACATTCCGTCTCTCTCCTTTTCGGTGATACGGGGGCAGGTAAAAGCGAAATCTATATGCGGCGAATGGATGAGGTTTTAAACGAAGGGAAGCGATGTTTGCTTCTGCTGCCTGAAATCTCCCTCACGCCTCAGATGGAGAAACGATTTTGCAATCATTTTGGCGAAGCAGTGGTGCTATGGCATTCGAAAATGACCCCTAAACAAAAAAAAGTGACATTGGAGAAGATCTATAACGAGACGGCACATATCATCGTGGGACCTCGCTCTGCACTCTTTTTGCCTATTGTAGATTTAGGGCTGATTGTTGTGGATGAAGAGCATGATGAGAGTTATAAATCCTCAAGCCGCCCCCGCTACAATGCACGGGATATGGCGGTTTATATGGGGAATCTCCTCAAAATTCCTGTTGTTTTGGGGAGTGCGACACCGAGTTTGAGCAGTTATGCCAAATATCCGTTTTTTCGTCTTCGTGGAGGGTATTTCGAATCCAAGCGGACCTTTGTATTTGAACCCTCTCTCGAAGCGTTGACCCCCTCTATCGACCGTGCCGTAATGGAAAATTATGCATCGGGTCATCAAGGGATCGTTTTTATCCCGACACGGGCCAATTTCAAGTACACTGTGTGCGATGCATGCGGCTACCATGTGGAGTGCCCGTTTTGCAGTGTGGGAATGAGCCAGCATAAAAACTCCCGTGCCTTGAAATGCCACTATTGCAATTACACGGAAGTATTGCCAAAAGTGTGTCCGAAATGTCAAAGCGGATCACTCCGCATGGCACGATTAGGGACAGCGGAAGCAGTAGAACATTTCAGCCGCCTAAATGAAAATTTGAGAGTTCAGCAGTTTGACCGTGATATTATTACCACTCAAAGCAAACTCATTAAAGTGCTCGAAGCATTTAATAATCGTGAAATTGATCTCCTTATCGGGACGCAGATGCTCTCCAAGGGGCATGATTATCATGATATCACTCTCGCGGTGGTGATGGGGATCGATAATCTTCTCTCCCAAAGCGATTACCGCTCTAGGGAAAAGGCATTGTCACTGTTGGTTCAGATTGCGGGGCGCAGCGGCAGAAAACAAAATGCGACCGTGTTGGTGCAGAGTTTTAACGAGTCGTTTTTTCGAGGGTATTTAGATGATTACGAGAAATTTTTGATCGATGAGATGAGAATACGCAAAGATCGGTATCCTCCGACAAAGAAGCTGGCACGTCTTCTTTATGCCCATAAAAATGCGCTCAAAGGAAAAACAGTGATGGAGGAAGCAGTACGCCAAATAGAGCAGATGGAAAAAGTAGATATTATCGGTTTCGGTGCGGCACCGATTGAGCGGATTGCGGATAAATACCGGTTTCAAATATTGCTGCGAAGCGATAAAAGTACCGATCTGATCCGTGCGATTAAATATGTTAAATCACCGTTATGTGAGATCGATATGGATCCTATCGAGTTCGTATAAGTTTTAAACGCCAAAGGAATAAAATACCTTTGGCTACGCTGGCCGCTATGGCACTGAAGCTTGCCTCTTTCGAGGCAGAAGTCAGTAAAAATTAACGTCTTTAAAGCTACAATCCAAGCATGATAAAACGATACCCTACCAAACAAATTTTTGTCGGCAATGTCGCTATCGGCGGTGATGCTCCGATTTCGGTGCAGTCGATGACCTATTCACGCACAGCAGACGTAAACGCTACGGTTGAACAGATCAATCGTCTCCATTTCGCCGGATGCGATATCGTTCGCGTCGCGGTCCCTGATGAAGAAGATGCACGTGCCCTCAAAGCGATCAAAGAACAGATTTCCCTTCCTCTCGTTGCCGATATCCATTTTAATTATAAACTCGCTCTCATTGCGGCAGAAGTGGTGGACTGCATCCGATTCAATCCCGGAAATATCGGCGAAAAATCACGGATTCGTGAGATTGTCAAAGCGTGTCAGGAACGTCATATCCCGATCCGTATCGGTGTTAATGCGGGGAGTTTGGAAAAAGAGTTCGAGCAGCGCTATGGACAAAGTGCTGAGGGGATGGTAGCATCGGCTGAGTACAACATCAAATACCTCGAAGATTTGGGTTTTACCGATATCAAAGTCTCCTTGAAAGCGAGTGACGTTCAACGCACTGTTGAAGCATACCGAATGTTACGGCCGAAAAATAACTATCCGTTTCATCTGGGTGTTACCGAAGCGGGGACAATTTTTCATGCGACGATCAAAAGTGCGATCGGATTAGGGACATTGCTGCTCGAAGGTATCGGCGATACGATGCGGGTTTCCATCACCGGAGAACTCGAAGAAGAGATCAAAGTCGGCCGTGCCATTCTCAAAGATAGCGGCGTCGCCAAAGAGGGTCCCAACATCATATCGTGTCCGACATGCGGACGGATTGAGGCTGATTTGGTTTCGGCAGTAGCCGTGATCGAAGAACGAACCAAACATATCAAAAAACCGCTTGATCTCTCGGTTATGGGGTGTGTTGTAAACGCCATCGGAGAAGCGAAACATGCCGATGTCGCGATCGCCTACGGTAAAGGTTCGGGATTGGTAATGGTACGCGGCGAAGTGGTGGCACGCCTAGAAGAAGATAAGCTTGTCGATCGTTTTGTCGAAGAGGTCGAAAAAATGGCAAAAGAAGAGGATTAAATGGAAGAGTCTTTATATAATTTAGCATTTGAGCGCTCTGTCCTCAGTTCTATCATTTTTGATCCCGCTCAGTTTGATGAGTTTGATGCGGTATTAACTCCGGAGGATTTTTATCTCGCGGCGCATCAGGAGATTTATCGCGCGATGATGGCTCTAGCCCATCGTGATCTCCCTATCGATGAAGAGTTTCTCCGTAAAGAGTTGACGAGCAAACAGAAATTCGATGAGCGGGTGATGGTCGATATCCTCACCGCCAATCCGATTGCCAATACCAAAGCGTATGTTCAAGAGATTAAAGACAAAGCAATCAAACGCCATCTTCTTACCCTTACGACAGAGATCAAGCGGGTTACCCTCGAAGAGGAGCTGAGCGGAACCGACGTCGTTGATTTGGTTGAGCAAAAGCTTTATGAAATTACCCAAAGTTCTCAAGCAACCGATTTTAAAGATGCCCCATCGATTGCCGATGAGACGCTGGCTTATATTGAAGAGATGAAAGCGCGCGGAGATTCGGTCCTTGTCGGTGTCGATACGGGGTATGCGGAACTCAATAAAATGACGACGGGGTTCGGTAAAGGGGATTTGGTTATCATCGCCGCCCGTCCGGCAATGGGGAAAACGTCATTCGCCCTTAACATGGTTCAAAATCTTCTCGATAAAGGCAAAGGGGTCGCCTTCTTTTCACTGGAGATGCCGGCAGAGCAGTTGATGCTCCGTCTACTCAGTGTTCAAACCTCTATTCAGCTTCAGCGGCTTCGTGTCGGGGATATGAATCCGCAGGAGTACAAACAGCTCAATGATGCGGTTGATAAGATGCGTCGCTCCAAGCTTTTCGTGGACGATCACGGCTCCATCAATATCCATCAACTCCGCTCTAAACTCCGTAAACTCAAAAGCCGTCATCCTGAGATCGAAGTAGCCGTCATCGACTACCTTCAAATCATGAACGGTACGGGGGGAAAAGATCGTCACCTCGAAGTCAGTGAAATTTCACGCGGGTTAAAAATGTTAGCACGTGAGCTTGGGATTCCGATTGTCGCCCTCTCTCAGCTCAATCGCGGACTCGAATCGCGCTCGGATAAACGTCCGATGCTCAGTGATATCCGTGAGTCGGGATCGATCGAGCAGGATGCCGATATCATCCTTTTCGTTTATCGTAACGATGTTTATCTCTACAAAGAGGAAAAAGAGCGGGAAAAAGAGGCGATTTCGGCCGGAAAAGAGTTTATCTCCAAATATGTCGAGAAAGAGGAAGAAGAAGCCGAGATCATTATCGGTAAACAGCGTAACGGTCCGACCGGACATGTGAAACTGATGTTCCAGAAAAAATTCACCCGCTTTGTTGATAAACCGACATTTGGTGCGGCACAGATCGTTTATGAGAGTATCGATATGAAAAGTGCGACGATGAATATCGATGAAGGTGCCCAGAACGTTTCGATGCCGATAATATAATGTCAAAATTAGAGCGCGTTGACCTTTTCGATCTCAAAAGCGGCTCGCTTTTCATCCTCTTTCTCCTTTTTATCGCTTCTCTCTCCCTTTCGTACGAATACTATAAATTTACCGAACTTAAAACCTTTGACGATCCCCTCGTACGTGCTGAAGTAATCGATCAAGAAGTACGCCTGATCGCCGATAAGCCTAAGAGCTCCATGAAGCTTCGACTCGAAAACGGCTCATATGTCCGATGCGCTATGTCACCCTATCTGCGTGATCTTCGCGGACGTGAGGTGATGGTAGAATTACAGGTAGCGAACGTCACTTTTATCGATTTCTTAAAAGGGATGCATACGCGTGGTGTGATTATCGAAGTCTATCCAAAACTCAGTCTCAAAGAACAATGGTATCGTCGTATTGTATCAGAGCATGGCGATCAGTGGATGAGAGAGCTTTACGGTGCCCTTTTTGTTGCAACACCGATGTCTCAGGAGTTTCAATCGCTAGTAGGAGCGATGGGACTGAGTCATATCCTCTCGATTAGCGGGTATCATTACGGTATTATCACACTGATTGCTTATTTTCTCCTTCGTCCCCCCTATCGGTGGTTACAGAACCGTTATTTTCCCTACCGTCACGGCAATCGGGATCTTTTCTTTTTCGTATTTGGAATCTTATTTTTCTATTTGTGGGCGTTGGAATTCATTCCGCCGATGGTGAGGGCATTGGGGATGATTGCTGTGGGATATTGGCTCTATGATCGGGGTATCAAAATCGTTTCGCTTCAAACACTTTTGATCGCAGTTGGGGTATTGCTCGCATTTTTTCCAAAACTTTTTTTCTCACTGGGTTTTTGGTTTTCGTCGTTTGGTGTCCTCTCCATCTTTATTTTTATCCGATATTATGAGCATTGGAAACCATGGCAGATATTTTTAGCACTTCATATTTGGTGCTATTTGGTACTGTTACCGATCTCGCTTTCTATTTTCGGAACGTTTGGCTGGTGGCATATGGGCTCAATACCTCTTGCCTTAGTGTTTAACCTCTATTATCCGATTGTTTTAGCGTTGCATTTAACACCGTGGGGGGATATTTTTGACCCTTATTTACTACAAATGTTTGAAGCAGGGGATATTAATACCGTAACAATCCCGATCTGGATAGGGGTTATGAGTGTCATTTTGGCGTTGGGTTCTATGTGGCGAAAAGAGGCTTTTTGGAGCTTAGGTGTTTTGGGTCTCGCTACGCTGGGTAGCGCGGTTTATCAGATAGCATAGCTTCATCCCATAGATAACGATGATCCACGAGACGTAAATCCATAAGAAAAAAAAGATAAGGGCTGAAAAAGAGCCGTACATCGTGGCGTAGGTTTTATTATAAAAAACGTATTGGACAAAACTATTTTTAGCGATTCCCCAAACAACGGCTACGATAAAGGAGCTGATTGCTGCTGCTTTAATCGAGACATCGGCATTGACAGCAATTTTATAGATCAAAAAGAAAATACTCCACAGCAAGAGAAAAGGGAAAATCGAGAGGGCGCTCAGCGCAAATCCGCTGATATTTGCTTCTAAATAAGCTTTAAGGCTCATGGAAGCGATTAAAACAATGGGTGTGAGGGTGATAAGCGTCCAATAGGTCGTAATTGCATCCCAGATTTTCCGCTTAGAGGTTTTGAAAATTTTACCGACAATATGTTCGAAGTTTTGAAAAAAAAGTAACGATGAGACAACCATCGTTGCAAATCCGATGATCCCAAGCTGTACGGAATTTCGGAAAAAAGATTCGAGATACCCAGCAATAGCCGCTGTCTGTACCGGCATGATATTATCAAAAATAAAGATTTGAATTTTGGCGTATTGTTCTTCAAATACCGGTACATTGGCGATCAGACTGAGTGAGATGATGAGTAACGGGACAACCGTAAAAATCGTGTAAAAGCTGAGACTTGAGGCATATACGGTAATTTCCCGATCGAAGAGCATGAGGAAAAAAAGTCGTATATGTCTCAGGAGTGCTTTCAGATTCATCGGCTATTCAAGCCCCATTTTGGAAGGGTTGAGGATATTATTGGGATCAAATGCCCGTTTGATCGATTGAAACAATGCCATTTCTTCAGGGGTAAATGCCATCGACATGTACGGAGCTTTGGCAAGTCCGATACCGTGTTCTCCACTGAGTGTACCGCCAAGATCGATCGTGGCTTGAAACACTTCACGGATCGCTTCGTAACCAATTTTGACCGCTTCAGGGTCTTTTCCATCCACCATAACGTTGGTATGAACATTGCCATCTCCCGTATGACCAAAGCATGGGATATTGATGTTATATTTTTTGGCAATCGCATCAAATTTTTCGAGAAGTTCCGGGAGTGCTGAACGGGGAACGGTAACATCTTCGTTGATTTTTTTAGAACCATAGACGGAGAGTGATTGGCTGGCATTACGGCGGGCAAACCACAAATCACTGGCTTCTTGTTTATCTTTTGCGATTTTAAATTCGCTGCATCCGTTTTCTTGAAATACTTTTTGGATTAACGAGAGTTGGAAGTCGAGATCTTCTTCGAGATTGCCATCAACATCGGTAACGAGGATCGCTCCCGCTTCAATCGGAAGTCCTTTTTTATAGACTTGTTCTACTGAGCGAATGGTGAGATTGTCCAAAAATTCCATGGCAACAGGGGTAACACCGCTCGCCATTGTTTTATAAACCGCTTCCATCGCTGAATGAACGGTGGGGAAAATTCCCATCGCTGTTTTCGTCATTTTAGGCTTTGAGAGGAGTTTGAGGGTCACTTCAGTCGTGACGGCTAACGTCCCCTCGGAGGCGATCAAAATTCCAGTAATGTTATATCCGGCGACATCCTTGATGGTACGTTTACCTGCTTTGATGATATCGCCATTAGGGAGTACTGCACGCATAGCCATCACATAGTCTTTGGTAATCCCATATTTGGCGGCACGCATACCGCCGGCATTTTCGTTGACATTACCGCCGATCGTCGAGTACTCTTGGCTCGCCGGATCGGGCGGATAAAAAAGACCGACTGCTTCAACGGCACGTTGAAGTTCCATGTTAACCACACCCGGCTGAACGATCGCAACCATGTTTTGCATATCGATCTCTAAAATTTTATTCATATGTTTTTCGAATGCCAAAACAATGCCGCCGGAAGAGGGAAGAGCTCCCCCGGTAAAACCGCTTCCCGCTCCGCGCGGGACGATTACGATACGGTGCTCATTACAGTATTTTAAAATATCACTGACATCACCCTCGTGGCGGGGAAATAAAACGGCTTCGGGCTCAAATTTTTCGCGTGTAGCATCATAGCTGTAGGCGATGAGGTGCGCTTTATCGCTGTAGACATTCTCTTTTCCGAGTAAATTGGTAAAAAAGTCAATGGCACTGGACGAGAGCATTGTTATTCCTTCAAATCAAAATAGCGCAATAGTGCGCTTTTGTCACTAAATTTTGCTTTGTAGAGCTCATATAATTCTTTGTTTTTTGAATTGTTTAAAGCAATTTGCTCTAGATAGTAAGGTTCGTAGCTCTCCAATCGTGAACTTCCCTCTCCCCACCATGCTGCACGAATGGTTGGAATGCGGGTAAAGAATGGAGTTTGCTCTTTGGCCGCATTGCTCATAGAAGGGGTACTTTGCAAGAGTGTAAAGCTTTTACAATCAAGGGTAAAGAGGTTCTGGGCGCTTTGAATGTAGAGCAACCCTACGGAATTCGCGGTGCAATAACGTCTAAAGTCTTCGACAAGAGGCGTAGGATGCCCTTCATACGAGAGATAGGTTGCATAGTTGTCAGGGTGGATCCACTCGATACCGGCGATACTTTTGGTGATTGTATCGTAGGAATCATCATTGGGAGCGATTAAGAGGGCACGCTCATAATCGTGAGCCAATACGGCAGTATCAGAGGGTGCTGGTGTCCAGTTACCGGTAGGAAGTGAGTTTTGGCGAAGCCCGTCATAATTGCTCAGGCGTAAAATAGCACGGCCATTGGTCGGATTTAGTTGTTCCACACGTGCGTTGGCAATAATAGTGCTGTGCGTAGCATCAAATTTTCGAACGATAAATCCGCTCATCCCCTCACGCAGATTTTCAGCTACGATGGTTGCACGAGATTCTTGGACTTCGAGCAACGGTGTCGTTATGGACGAGGCGTTTAAAACGCCGCACACGAGAAAAGTAGTAAGCCAGATGCGCATCATGGTAACCTTTTGGTAAAGTAATTAATAGCGATTATAGCTTATCACATCTTTGTAAATGGAATTTTTGCTATCATTTAAATCTTTTTCGCTTAAGAAGCGTATTTTGATCAAGGATGAGAATGGGTCGTTTTTTTGCATTATTGTTATTGCCCCTTCTCCTTTTCGGTGGCTCTGTAAAACCGTTTAAGTGGAAAGACGGTGAAAGTTTCCTCGCTTTTTTAGAGCGTAAAAAACTTCCGCTAACGGTTTACTACAATCTGGATAAAGAGGATCAAAAACTCACCGAAGACATCCCTTACAGCGCAAATTGCCAAATGGTTTTGGATAATAAAAATGTTATTCGTCAGATTCTTATCCCGGTGAATGACGAATTACAATTGCAGCTTTATCTCACACCCAAACGTCGCTATGAGATGAAAGTTGTTCCGATTATCAGCGAAGAGTATACGGAAACTCTCTATGTCCCGATCCAGAGCCTCCCTTACGATGATATTTTAAAAACTACCGGTTCTAAGAATTTGGCTTCCAGTTTTGTCAAAATGTTTAAAGGTAAAGTAGATTTCCGAAAAGGGTTGCAACCGGGTGATCCGATCATTATGATATATACTCAAAAATATCGTTTAGGTAAGCCGTTTTCAATGCCGGAAGTGCATGGGGCAATGGTTGAAATTAATGGTAAACGTGTTGCGATTTATCGCCATACGGATGGCCGTTTCTACGATGAAAAAGGGGGACAATATGAGAAATTTTTGTTTAAACTCCCTATCCGTAATTCCCGGATTACGTCCCGCTTTACAAAACGCCGCTATCATCCGGTACTTCATCGTTATCGTGCCCATTTAGGGGTTGATTTTGGAGCACGTCCCGGAACGCCGATTCTCTCAACCGGAGAGGGGCGTGTCAGCTTTGCCGGATATTCGAATGGGTATGGGAAAACGATTAAAATACGCCATAGTAATGGCTTAACGAGCCTTTATGCTCATCAAAAATCGTTTAAAAAAGGGATACATTCGGGTTCAAGCGTTAAACAAGGCGACATCATAGGCTATGTTGGCTCGAGCGGGTTATCCTCCGGTCCGCATCTCCATTTTGGGATGTATCGAGGGAGCAGTGCGATTGATCCTTTTAGCGTTATGAAGAAAAAAACGGAAGGTTTCAGCGGTAAAGAGCGTAAGGTGTTTCTTGCAATCCGAGATAAAATGGATCAAAAATTTAAACAAGCACTGAAAAACAAACCGGTTCGAAAACCTTATTTTGATTTTCATGAAACCTATTATATCGACAGTTCGACGTTCAAACCAAAACCTTTCTAAAGGGTGTAAATGATTACCAACGTCACGATTGTAGCGTGTGAAAATTCTAATTTTGTGAAGCCTAAAAGGATGACATATTTCCAGAACGGTGTATCCAAAATATGGGATATGGTGGAAGTACACGATAGCGTTGCGATACTTTTATACCATGAAGAGAAGGATACTTTTGTCGTGGTAAAACAGTTTCGTCCCCCTGTTTATCTCAAACAGGGTGATGGCTATACGTATGAGTTGTGTGCCGGTATTGTGGATAAAGATAAATCACTTGTTGAAATAGCACATGAAGAGATTCTCGAAGAATGCGGATATCACGTCCCATTGGAGAAAATCGAGAAAATCACCTCATTTTATACGGCAGTAGGATTTGCCGGATCGGTCCAGACACTTTATTTTGCACAAGTGAATGAAACGATGCGAGTAAGCGAGGGCGGGGGAGTTGATGTGGAGGTTATCGAAGTTGTCGAGATTTCGGTAAACGAAGCGAAAACATTTGTGATGGATGAGACCAAAGCGAAGACACCCGGATTAATGTTCGGCTTTGGATGGTTTTTGGAGAATAAAGAAGTCGTTACTAAAGCGTCAAATGCCCAAAAGGGCAAGGATTAGAATTTATAAGCAACCGTGGCGTAAAAATTACGTCCCGGTTCGTTCAAAACGAGAGGCTGTGAGCCTTCCATGATGGTGGTTAGTCCGATATAGCTGTTACTGAGTGCA
>Ga0074197_1002177_pt1 | contig 14255 bp, 12 predicted proteins | sample EPASupsiteSAE305_FD_64526 | JGI IMG/M metagenome (GOLD analysis project Ga0074197, IMG submission 64526) | Bioremediated contaminated groundwater microbial communities from EPA Superfund site, New Mexico - SAE3-05 reassembly with SPADES | ecosystem: Environmental > Aquatic > Deep subsurface >...
GCCGGGGCCCGGGATTGCGGCGGTCTGCACCGGCGGGGTCTCTGCCAGGTAGGTCGAGGCCGTGGAAACCTCGGGCTTTTGGAAATCCGGACCCACGGTACAGCCGGCCAGGGCTACGGTAACGATCAGGGCGGCGAAGATCCTCAAGGGCACTTTCCGGGCGGATTTCAGCATAACCTCTCCGTCAGTCAAGGGTCCGGCGGTAAAACTTGACCGCAATCGCCATGACAATCAAAGTGAAAACCATCAAGGGCCAGACATCGGGCCAGAGGTCCGCCAGGGTGCTCCCCTTGAGAAAGATGCCGCGGACCAGGCGGTTGAAATAGGTCAAGGGCAGCAGGTTGCCGATGTACTGCGCCCATTTCGGCATTCCCTGGAACGGGAACATGAACCCGGACAGAAGCATGTTGGGCAGGAAGTAGAACATGGTGAGCTGCATGGCCTGCAGCTGGTTCTGCGCCAGCGAGGACATGGTGATCCCCACCGTCAGGTTCGCGGCGACAAAGAGCAGCGCCGCCAGGTACATGCTGACGATGCTGCCGACAAAGGGGACCTGAAAGACCAGGCGTGCGGCCAGGACGATGATCGTTGCCTGGATCAGGCCGATGGCGATGTAGGGGAGGATCTTGCCGGTCATGACTTCGATCGGTTTCACCGGCATGGCCAGCAGGTTTTCCATCGTGCCCCGCTCCCGCTCCCGGGTGATGGCCAGGCCGGTCATCATGACCATGGTCAGGGTGAGGATGACCCCCATCAGGCCGGGTACGATGTTGTACTGGTTAATGCCTTCCGGGTTGTAGAGGCGATGCACCCGGATGTCGAAAGGCGCGGGGCTCCCGGCCAGATATCCCAGGGAACCGGTCAGGTCCTTGGTCACCACCGACTGGGCAATCCGGTTGATGGAAGCCAGCGCCATGGCGGTGGCTATCGGATCGGTGGCATCCGCTTCCATCAGCAGGGAAGGGCGTTCGCCCCGGAGCACGCTTCGGGTAAAGCCGGCCGGAATGTTGAGCACGAACTGGACCGTGCCGCCCGTCAAGACATCCTGGCCCGCCTTTTCGCCGGGCAGTTCGCCCATGATCTTGAAATAGCCCGAGGCCTTCATCGAGGCGATCAAGGTGCGGGTGATTTCACTGTGGTCGGCGCTGATGATCGCTGTCGGCATCTGCTTGGGGTCGGTATTGATGACAAATCCGAACAGCAGCAGCTGCATGATGGGGATGCCGATCATCATGGCGAAGGTGAGGCGGTCGCGCCGGAGCTGGAGAAATTCCTTGAGCACCATGCTCCACCAGCGCGCCAGGGAAAAACCGTCGAAGAGCGTCATGGCCCGTCGTCTCCCCGGTCGGCGGCCTGCTTCATCATGTAGATGAACACGTCTTCCAGGCCGGTGTCGATTTTTTCCATCCGCAGGGAAGTCCCCGCCGTTGCCGACCGGAGGGTCTGCTCCAGCATCTGCCCATCGATGCCGTTGACATGGAGCATGGCGCCGAACAGCACGGTCTGCTCCACGCCGGGTTGATGCTTCAACTCCTCGCTCAGGCGGGTGAGGTTGTCGCCGCGAATCACCCAGGTAACCAGCCGCTGGGTGGCGATCACCTCGGTTGAGGTGCCCTGGGCGAGCAGCCGCCCGAAGGCGATATAGGCCAGCTTGTGGCAGCGCTCCGCCTCGTCCATGTAATGGGTGCTCACCAGCACCGATATGCCGAGGGCCGAGAGCCGGTGGAGCTCTTCCCAGAAATCCCGCCGCGCCGCCGGATCCACCCCTGCGGTCGGTTCATCCAGCAACAGCAGTTCCGGCTGGTGGAGCATGGAGGCGGCCAGGGCGAGCCGCTGCTTCCAGCCGCCGGAAAGCGAGCCGGTCAGCTGGTTGGCACGCTGCGCCAGGCCCAGACTCTCCAGGGCCTGTTCCACGGCTTCGCGGCGTCGGGCCATGCCGAACATCCGCGCCACAAAATCGAGATTCTCGCGGATGGTCAAATCTTCCCAGTAGGAGAACTTCTGGGTCATGTAGCCGACATGCCGCTTGATCCGGGCGCTGTCGCGAAGGATGTCAAAGCCCAGGCAGGTGCCGTGACCTGAGTCGGGGGTGAGCAGACCGCACATCATGCGGATGGTGGTGGTTTTGCCGCTGCCGTTCGGGCCGAGGAACCCGAAAATTTCGCCGCGCCGCACCTGCAGGGCGACATCCTTGACCACATGCTTGTCGCCAAAGTGCTTATTCAACCCCCTGACGTCGATGGCGTAGCCGTCGCTCATCGCAGCTTCACCTCAACGGGTTGCCCCGGATGAAGATTCGCCGAGGCGGCAAGCGGGTGGGCCTCGATCATATAGACCAGCTTGGAGCGGGTCTCGTTGCTGTAGATGATCGGCGGGGTGTATTCGGCCTCGGTGGCGATAAAAGTCACCTTGGCAGGGATATCCGTGGGGCAGCCGTCGCAATGGAGGGCCACTTCCGTGCCGATGGTGAGGGTGCCGAGCACCGGTTCGGGGATGAAGAAACGTATCTTTACTTTTTCCGGGGGCAGCAGACGGATAACCGGGTTTCCGGCCTTCACCCACTCCCCTTCGTGGTAGATGGTGTCAAATACCAGTCCTGCGCTTGCGGCGGTGACCGACTTCTGGTTCAGCTTCCAGATGGCCTGATCAAGAACGGCGCGGGCGGCAGCCACATTGGCGGTCTGGGCCTGGATCTGCTGGTCACGGGCCGACAGGCTGGCGACCTCCAGCTGGCTTTTGAGCTCGCGGACCCTGGCTGCATTGACGTCGGCCTCGGCCTGGGTTGCTTCCAGCTGGGCCGTGGCAATGCCGCCGGCCTTATGCTGGGCCTTGTCACGGCTCAGTTTGGCGGCGGAGTTTTTTTCATTGGCAACGGCCTGGGAAAGCTGCGCCCGAATCACCTCGAGCTCGGGCGGTCGCTTGCCGGTGCGAAGATCCTGGAGCTGGGCTTCCGCCACGTTCAGCTGCTGCCGCGCCTGACGCTCCACGGCTGCTTCGTTTGCCGATTCCAGGGCAAACAGCGGCATCTCGGCTGAAACCTGCTGGCCCTTGGTCACCAGCAATCGATCGAGCCGGCCGGATTCCGATGAACTCAGGTAGACGAACTCGCCCTCGACGTATCCCTGGTAGCTGGCGGATGGATCCTCGGTGCAGCCGGTGAGGAGGGCGCAGATCGCGAACAGGGCGATCCTGCTGATTTGTAACCAGGAATGGGCAATGAAATCAGGCATCGTTCCTCCAGCCGGTTGAGTCGTTTAGTCGTTATCGGGCAGGGTGAGGGACGGCGGATGGGACAAGCCGTGCAGGAGCAGGGCAGTGGCGTGATTGATGAGTTGCTCCTTGCCGACCCCCGCCATCAGAGGGATTCGTTTCCAGACCTTAGCCATGGCCAGGGGGAGCATGGTCAGGCCCAATACCGAAAAGAAGAGCAATCGCGGATCAATACCCGGGTTGACCCTTCCCTGTTTTTGTCCGGAAGCGATGCAGTGCACGAACAGTTGCAGTTTATCAACCGGGATGCGGGGGAGCATCTTTTCCCGCAGCAGCCCCCCTTCGCTGACAACTTCCCGTATCCATAATGAAGGCAGGCAGGGCATCAGCTCGGTGGCCCTGACAATCCGGATGACCATGTCCTTGATTAAGGCCACCGGGTCGGGCTCGTCCCCGGTGATCGGATCCCAGATGGAGGCGATGCAGCGCAGGATCCGTTCCTCGACAATGGCATCGAGCAGCTGATCCCGGTTCTTGAAGTAATAATGGATCATGGCCGAGGTAACGCCGACATGGGCAGCGATTTTTGCTACCGTGGTCGCCGAGATGCCATGCTCGGCAAAAAGGGCGATGGCGGCATTGAGCAGCTGCTCGCGGGTATCCGTGCCGGTCGCTGCCAAGGAATGCCCTTCGGCCTGATTTGTTTTTTTGGCTGATCTCATGCAGTCAAATTAACTAACCAGTTAGTTAATGGCAAGAGAAAAAAATTCGCCTCTTTTTGACTGAAAATCAGTACCAGACCGAACTCTGCACTGAGGTTATAGACCCTTGGCAGCCGTTGGTGAATTTTTTCTGCGGTTCTATTTCTTGAATATTGCCCGAGTCCTGAGGGGGAGCAGGCCCCATTTCATGTTAAAAATTCCAGGTTGAACCGCAGTTCCCGCAATGGGCTTCAGTCACGACACCGGCCTTCTTTTTGACCGGCTTGATATAAACACGTCCTCTTTTCCGGCAGTGTCTGCAGATGATATCTTGGTCTAATTTTTCATCCGGATTAATCGAGTACCAGTACCCAAGGCATACAAGTAGCAATATGAATAAAAGGATGAAAGAAATCTTCGCCATGCTGCAATCCTCTCAAATTGTAAGCTGTTCTCAGCTTTAAACAGGATATCACCGTTTCCCGATCTCAACCGCTTGCAGGGCGCCGAGGATTCATCGACCCCTTGGCGGTAGAAATACCGAGAGCTCGTTCCGGCAATAATGACAGGCCAGGCCTGCCGCCATTTTTGGGTGCCCTCTCCGCCTGAGGTTGGCTGGACCTTAACCGGTTATATTATAGCGCTCGAGTTGCCTGTAGAGCGTGGATCGGGCAACTCCCAAGAGTTTGGCGGCTTTTGCCCTGTTGTTGTTTGCTTGCCGGAGAGCAGTGCGTATCTTCTCTTCTTCCGACTGATACTGCAGAGTGGGTGGAATGACCTCGGATACGATACGTTGAGGATTGATGGGCGGGAAAGGAGGAGGTGACAGCATCTCCCTGATCGATGGTTTTTGCAGTTCTTCGGGTAAATGCTTCACTTGCAGCACCCCATCCTGACAAAAGACGCAGGCCCTCTCGATAACGTGTTTCAATTCGCGGATGTTTCCCGGCCAGGAATAGCGCAGCAGGCACTCCAGTGCCTGGTCGGAAATCGTGGCAATATTCTTGCCGAGTTGTTTTCGAAAAGTTACGAGAAAGTGGTTTGCAAGCAGAGGGATACTATCGACCCTCTCGCGCAGGGGAGGGAGGTGAATTTCAATGACTTTCAGGCGGTAGTACAGATCTTCCCTGAATTTTCCTGATTTCACCATTTCCTGAAAATCGACGTTGGAGGCTGCAATAATTCGGACATCGACCTGTATTGGTTTCTCCTGGCCCAATGGGGTAAAGGTCTTTTCCTGGAGAAAACGTAATAGAAACAACTGGGTCCGAGGCGAAATCTCCCCGATTTCATCAAGAAACAATGTGCCGCCATCGGCTTGGAGCAACCTGCCGGCCCTGTCTCTGTCCGCGCCGGTAAAGGAGCCCTTGCGATGACCAAAGAGTTCACTTTCCAGTAAATTTTCAGAAAAAGAAGCGCAATCCATCTTGATAAGCGGCTTGTCGTGTCGCGAACTCTCAGCGTGGAGCGCCTCTGCCGCCAGCTCTTTGCCGGTTCCGGACTCGCCTGTAATAAGGACGGAGGTGTCCACTTTGCCAATATTTTCGATCAGGCTGTATACTTTCTGCATCGCCGGACTTGAGCCCACAAAGCCATGGAAGGATGTGCGATGATGATCCCTATCCAACGGCTTGGCGACAGTCATATCCCTGGCGACGATCACAACACCCTGAAGCTTGTTATTCTCATCCCGCAAAGGGGATGCATTGATGCTGACCATCTTGGTTTTATGGGCTGCAGTGGTGTACTCAATGAGATGTTTCCTGACCTCCAGGCCACCCTGTAGAATTCGACGAACATCTTCAGTGCAGGCTTGACACAACCCGTCAAAATGACACAATAGCGCATCGATCGGCCACCGGCGAAGATCCGGGCACTTGCCGTTATCGGTATAATTGAGCCATTGTTTTGCTGCTTCATTGAGTTGAACAATCCGCAATTGCGAATCAACAGTAACAATCGCATCGCTGACCGAACGAAAAATAGTATCCAGGTATCGGCGATATTTTTCGTTTTCCTGCTGAAGGCGCTGGGCTTGGTTAACCACAAACCAGTGCTGGAGAGCCCGTCTGGTAAAATGGAGCAGCGTCTCTTTCTTTACCGGCTTGGAGAGATAGTCAAAAGCACTGTGTCGTATGGATTTGGCGGCGGACTCAAGATTTGGAAAGCCTGTAATCATGACAACGGGACATTTTACCCCTGATTCTCTGATTTTCTGGAGAAGATCTGTCCCGCTGGGCCCGGTAAGCACTATGTCACTGATGATTAAATCATATTCTGCTTGATTGATCGCCTCCAGGGCTGCATCGAAACTTGCTACTGTTTTGACGAATTGATACCCTTCGGCCTTCAGAAATATTTCAAAGGTCTGCCGGATGGACTCTTCGTCGTCGACAATGAGAATATTTGCGGAATAGAGATTCTCATACATAGGGTTAGATTCCTGCTGGCAGTTCAATGATCATTTCGGTGAATTTCTCCATGATGGAATTAACATACAGACTGCCACCATGTTCCTTAACGATTCCATAACTGATACTGAGGCCGAGTCCAGTTCCTTCTCCGGGAGGTTTCGTGCTAAAGAACGGCTCAAAGATATGTTCCAATACGGACTGGGGCAGGCCTGTGCCGTAATCTTTGACAATTATTCGAAAAATTTTATGACCCTCATTATCCATCTCAAGGCAGGATATTTCAATAATTTTTCTCTCATCAAATCCTGGATATCTGGCGTTCAAGGCATAGCGGCTGTTACTGATGAGATTTAACAGTACTTGTTGTAATTTTCTGAAATCAGCCACCATTAAGATATTTTCGCTTGGAAAATCAGTCACTATCCTGATTCCTTCCTTGCGCAGTTGATGATTGACCAGGGAAATGCTTGCGTTGACAATTTCCACGGGACTGACGGGTTCTCGCATACCAACGTCCGCCCGTGCGAACGATATCAAGTTCCTGGTAATAGTTGCTATCCTGTCTCCTTCCTTCATGATCTTCTGCACCATATCAACGCCTGCCGGATCAAAATCATAATTATCCAGCAGTATCTGGGCAAAATTAATAACCCCGGTAATGGGGTTGTTGACCTCATGGGCAACGCCGGCGGCAAGCTCACCGAGAGCGGCAAGATTGGCGTTCCGGATGTAATCCACCTTACGAATTTCATCGCGGGTCAATTCCCTGGCTATCAATAATATTTTGTCGACTTCGCCGTTTGCTCCTTTTACCGGTGAAATTGAAAAAAAGTATTCACCAAAGAGACCGGGGAGACGTGTCTCCTCCACCTTTGGAGTGCAGTTTTTCAGAAATTCTTCCAGAGGACATTTGATATGCGGCCACCGGCCGCCATGAATAATCTTGCATATTCCCTGGCCAATAACCTCCTCCCTGGTTTTTCTAGCCGCCTTCAGGGTAGCTTCATTGACCTCGATGATGATCCCATCCGGCCGGACCACCAGGAAAGGATCCTCAATGCCGTTGAAGATCTGCTCCCACGTTCCGGGAGGCAGTATCTTTCCCGGAGCACACTTATCATCGCCGGACACGATTTTTTCAGATGATATATTGATGTCTGTTTCGTTATTCATATCCACAGGATGTGTGTTGAGCGACACCGGAAGGCTATCGTAGGCATAGGGATAATTGAGCATTTATACGAAAAACTGTTGTTCTGGTTGATAAGGGTGATGGCTTCCGGAGACAAAGGGAGTTCAGGGGAAGGATTGTAAAAAATATAATGATACTGTTCAAGGAGTAAAGTCACAACTTTGCAGGGCACCTCCTTGGTTTCTGGATATACAGGCGGTGTCCTCCTTCGACGTTGCTTTTCATGCCCTGCCGAGCAGAGCAAATTGGATCGATCAGTTGTTTTGTAATTGTTTTTGTCGTGTTATGTGGATTTGATCTTGAAAAAATCAAATCCACATACACGACGAGACGATAAAGAAGGTATGATCAGGATTGTTTTATTACTCAGGAGAATAGATTTTCTTAAACAGCATTTCACCGAATATGAATGCTGCCAAAAAGAAGAATATGATGCCTACAGAAATCATTATTTCGTGCATGGTAGGAGTGTATGAGTAATATTTCGGGAGATCAACAACGTTATAATGCTGAAAATGGGGAACAAGCTGACCAACGATGACTAAATCATAGAACAGGATGAAAGCTCCGATTAAACAGGATAACCCGGCGAGAGCCAAAGCTATAACGTTTTTTCCTTTGGTTAAAGAAATGAGAGCGAGGGGGAGCAGGACCGCTAAAACAACTTCTCCAATCCAAAAATTACGGGCGAAATCACCGCGAACAAGGAGAGCCATCGCCTCTGGATTATTGCTGAATTTTGGGATAAATCCGCCCATGATTTTAACAACCGTAAAATAAAATATCCCCAGCAGGAGAAACCAAAACAGCTTTCCCGTGGCCTGGAGAGCCGTGTTTTTCTGGTTTTGCGGGATCTGCTCGTTAAGCAGAGAGCTGATCCAGCTGAACAACAGAATTGCAGCGCAACCGGTCAAGGCGGAGAGGGAAAGAAAGTACAACGGCATATAGCCTTCGCTCCAGAATCCCCTGGAGCCAAGGAGTTCCATGTCCGAGTTCATGTTCAGGTTTCCTATGGTCACCAAAACAATAGCGATCGTGGCGAAGGCTCTGGCGATTTTTTCCCGTTTTGTCATCAGTAACAGGAAGTTACAGATCGTAAATACCGTGAAGAGGCTGTAGATAGTCGCCTTCCACCAGATATTTGAGAAGGGTTGCGGGGAAAACAGGGCGTAAAAACCAACACGCCATGGCGTCTCAATCTCAAGAGCGATGCACAAAAGGCCCGCGGCCATTGCGATAAGGGAAAGAAAGACGGTCCGGGTAACCAGAGGTTTAAACGTATTGATACCGAATACCTGTCCGAGAGAGGAAATCATACAGAGCCCGGTGGAAAGGCAGGCAAAAAAGACATAAGGGGTAATGAGAAGGCCCCATGGCACTTCCCTGGTTGTCCCTAAAGTGTGATGGTGGCCGACGAGCATGGTGTGAAGGCCGAAAGAGAGGCCAACCACGCAGATGAGCGTCAGCGCCACAAAAATCAGTATCTGGTTCATGGGGGGCAGGGTCGATGTGTCTGTTTTGGTGTAGAAAGTCATGTCTTTTCCTTTTGTTGTTCTTTTTTGTTTTGATGTGCTATTTATGGATGCCTGAATTTCAGGCATCCATATAAAAAATATTCGACAGGTTGCCGGTTTCCGGCTTAAGCACCCAGAACACATTTCCGGGAGTATGGATCAGCTTGTAGGCCTCGGTCTCCGGATCGGTAAGATCCCCGAAAACTCGGACGCCGGCGGGGCAGGCAGCACAGCAGGCCGTTGTTTTCCCGCCGCTTTCTTTCAGCTTGGTATCAAAACAGAAGTTGCATTTATCGATGGCCCGATCCTCTTCCTTATAGTAGCGAGCGTTATAGGGACAGGCCGCCATGCAGGTCTTGCAGCCGATACATTTCTTAGGATCCATTCGGACAATGCCATTTGTTTTATCTTTGAAAGTGGCGCCGGTTGGGCAGACCCGTACACAGCTCGCCTGATTGCAGTGGTTGCACAGGATGGGCATGAAAGCGCGTTCTTGTTGACCCGCGGCGTCTGGGATGCTGCGTTCCAGAATAGTGGTGCGGTGGCCGTAGGTCGGAACACTGTTCGTGCTTCTGCATGCCTCCAGGCACAACTCGCAATCGATGCAATGACCTTGACGAACGACCATGGTGTAGTGCGGTTTATAAGGAAATTTGCCCACAGGCACTATACCGTTCCTTAAAGCACCTTGCGCTTTTTGGGCAGAGGTCAAAGAAAGAATTGATCCGCCTAAAAAAACTCCTGTAACGGTGAGGCCGAATTTCAGGAATTGACGACGTTCTTTTGAAGCAAGCGTTTTAACTCCCTCATTTTTCAGTTTATCAAGATTTATTCCTTTCATTTTATTCTCTCTCATAAGTTCACCATTTCGGGCTATCTGCTCAAAGAGACTCGCTCATAAGCGGAATCTTCTGTTTGTCGGCCCACGTTCCATCTTTAGTTCTGAATTGATCACAGGTCGCTTTATTGTATTCCCTTTCTGAGAATCACAGCACACTGCTCTCCATTATGAATAATTTTTTCAATTATTTGTTTTTGATCGTCGTTGGAATTTTCTTCCTTACAGGAGTCAGCCAACAGTTGCGAATAGTTGATAATGCCGTTCAGCCTGTTTGTTGCTTCATTGATGATTGTAGAAAACTCCGCTTCTCTTCTCTTGTATGCCAACTCATCAGGCTCTTTCTTTGCGGTTTTTTGCAGTAAGTGATTAAAAGCGGTGATCACGGCGCTGACCTCCACACTTTTTCCCCCCATTTTGCCGAGGTATAGGGGGATGCCGTCCATCAGGGCCTGTTTAGCCTGCATGGCCAAGGCGATGAGTGGTTTGACCGAATTCAGGTAGAGTATGATGAGGCTAAAGCAGGTCAAGGAGATGATCATCGCCATTAAGATCAGCGCTGTTTTCTGGTATTCCATGACCCTGTTTCTTATTCCATTGACAACAATGCGGTCAAACTGGAGGAATTGTTTGTTCATGAGACGAAGCTGACCCACGATCTGCAGGATTAAATCGTCATTCGTCGTTTTCTCGGCGAGATTTCGCAGGTTGACGACCACCCGTCCGAGATCCATCTCCTGCAGGAAAGAAAGCTTGTATTGGGTCGGAATCAAAGGGTTGTCGAGCAAGGCGACGTACCTGCTTTGAAGCTGTTCAAACTCTTTGGCCGCACCTTGGAGCTGTGATTGATCACGAGATAACAGGCCTTGTGTGGCCTGATCTTGTATGGTTGTGTAGAGGAAAATTGTGCTTTCACTCTCTTGCACGATCATGCTGTAATCACGGGCCAGGTTGTTTCGGTGAATACCGGTGAGCACAAGGGCCGCCAATAAAAGAACGGTGCCTGATAAGGTTACAGCGCTTAATCTACGCAGTGATCGCATTGGCCTTCTCGTTCATCGCTAAGTGACCGCCACTGCATTGTTCTTTAAAGCTGCAGGCAGTGCAGTCATTTTCCGGTTTTTCCGTGGAGACCCCTTCTTTGGTCGCGCTGCAGTCAACAATGATACGAAACTCCTCTCCATCAAGAGTTTCAACCTGGAGGAGGATTTCAGCGAGGTCTTCAAGCAGCGCCCGTTTCTGGGTTAAAATACGAATTGCTTCATCATAGCAGCTGGCGAGGAGTGCATTCACTTCCTGGTCAATGAGCCTGGCGGTATCGTCGCTCATGGGCAAACGTCCGCCGGCCCCCGCAATAAAACCACCGCTTTCGATGGAAAACGTCTGCGGACCGAAAGCGTCGCTCATTCCCCATTTGCAGATCATATCCGTGGCTATCTTGGTGGCGGTAAGGAGATCCCCTTGGGCACCCGTTGTTTGCTGGTTAAAGATCAACTCCTCCGCGGCCCTGCCGCCCATCAGCACAATGATTTTGCTGCGCAGATATTCCTTTGAATACGCCGGGTGATCGCTGATCGGCAATTGTTGGGTCTGTCCAAGGGCCATGCCCCTCGGAATGATGGTGATCTTGTGCAGCGGATCGGCGTTCGGAAGGCTGTTGGCCAGGATTCCATGCCCTGCCTCGTGGAATGCAAGGATGTTGCGATCTTTTTCGCTTATGACCATGCCCTTGCGTTCGATCCCCATGAGGATGCGGTCCCTGGCCTTTTCGAAATCTACATTGAGAATCCGCTCTCTCCCTTTTCGGGCTGCCATCAAGGCGGCCTCATTGACGAGGTTTGCCAGTTCCGCGCCTGTAAAACCAGGCGTCGCCTTGGCCAGGGCTTCAAAATCTATTTCGGGATGCAGCGCCACCTTGCGGCCATGTACTTCGAGAATTTTTTTTCTGCCTTTCAGGTCCGGGGGGAGAATGTTGATTTGTCTGTCAAACCGACCTGGCCGTTTCAGGGCTGGATCGAGGATATCCGGCCTGTTGGTGGCGGCCAGAACGATAATGGTGTCTCCTGTGTCAAAGCCATCCATTTCAGAGAGGAGCGCATTGAGGGTCTGGGCTCTTTCTTCCTGCCCTCCGGCAGAGGTGCCACTTGATCTGTTTGCGCCAACCGCGTCAATTTCATCAATAAAAACAATGCAAGGGGAATTCTTCTTGGCCTCCTTGAAAAGATCCCTGACCCTTGATGCCCCCACGCCCACAAACATTTCGACAAAGTCGGAACCGCTGAAGCTGTAAAAAGGGACCCCTGCCTCACCGGCGACCGCTTTGGCCAGCAGGGTTTTTCCGGTTCCGGGAGGGCCTTGAAGAAGGATGCCCCTCGGGATGGTCGCACCGATCTTCTTGAAATCATCGGGATGCTTAAGAATGCCGACAATCTCTTCCAGTTCCGCCTCAACTTCGGGGATTCCGGCAATATCGTTGAAGGTCAGGCTCGGCTCTTTGCCGCTCTGCTTGACCAGTTTGTCACTGGCAAACGTACTCTCTTCTTTTCCCCTGGGTTGCAGCGACCACCAGACAACCATAATGAAACTGACCACGAACACAGAGATAACCGTCATGTAGATCAGGTTGAATCTGTCTTCCTTGACGACAATACGAATATTCTCGTCATTAATTCTTTCCAGGAAATTATTGACATCCGGCACTGTTGTCATGAAAGAACGATTATCTCGGTCGGTGAAGACAACCCTGTTGCCGGTAAATTCAAATTTGACGATCTGTTTGTTATTGAGTCGTTCAATGACTTTGCTGTAATCCTGACTTGGAAGCCTCTGTTCTAAAAACCAGAACAGCGTTGTGAGCATGCACAACACAGCGATAATAAAAAAGATGAATAAATTGCGAACAAGAATTGCCATTACAATTGATTATAAAAAAAAATTAAAAGGCAGTTTAATGGATAATTGCCGTTGATGTGTCTTTCATGGTAGAAGGCCGCCGGTTTTCAATACATCTTTCCGTCGGTGTATCTAACAATATAACAATAGCCGAGAGGATGCCAATCCCATCGGCCATTGTTATTTACGCGCTCTCTTGCTGTTATCGCTCCATCTCTGAAATGCTCGCCGGTCAAGATTTACATCCCGGTTACTGCGCTAAACCAACCCCGAACGAGTTGAATTGGTCCTCCTGCCTGGTACATGGCGCTCCCCAAGCAGGCAAAGGCCCATAAGCCGATGAGTCCGGCAAAGGCTGCAACGCTGCCAATGACAATCTTGTCGACCACAACATCTGTTGAAACGTCGGTTCGGCTGGTTTCCTGAACTTTACTCTGGCTTCTTTCTGCTACAAGTGTCTTATCGCTCATGATATATCCTCCTAGGGTTAAGGTGTTGTTTTTTTGTTTTTCTTGTTGCCTTTTGCCTAATATCTAGCACAATGCGTGCCAGGACAGTGTCGAAAGATGTATGATCAGTTGATCGATAATATAACAGCCTGTTTTATCGCATATTAATTGATATTGCCCGTCCTTGGGGTCCCGGCGGGCTCTTCGCGGGTATTGTCCCGCGAGTGTCCCAAGAGTGTCCCACAAAGTGTCCCAAGAATGTCCCAAGAATGTCCCACGAGTGTCCCACAAAGTGTCCCTGGATGTGGTCTTGACAATTTGGAGTCATAATCTGGGAATATCTACTTGCCTCTAACGTTCCGTCTGGGGATGCGAAAAAGAAGTGCGCGATTGTACCTGTATTCGGTATCATAAAACCTGTTCCGCGATACCGTCAGTTTTTTGCAACGATTTGAGGCTGCAGCCGATCAGTGGACACTGGTATTCGGATGTTTGCCTCGAACGGATGAAAAATATCAAAGAACAAAGTCCCCAGCGACGAGGTTTGACGGAAAATATTATTCCTATGCGGAAGCGTTAGCGGGAATGCTGATTAAGTTGCGCTGTTTTTAAATTTCCCTGCCGGATTTGACAAACTGATCCAAATCTCAATTCCGACAGGCTCTCGGAAGGGCGCCCTCACCGCAAAGGATGACGCCCGACACCAACGAACAAGGAGGAATGCACCATGCAGCTCGGTATCATCGGGATGGGAAAAATGGGCCTGCCGCTGGCCTTGAACGGGCGGGATCAGGGACTGGAGGTTCTGGTCTTCACCGAAAAGGCAGATAAGCTGGCCAGGCTCGCCAATGAAGGGCTCAAAGGTTTCGATAATCTGGGCGAATTCATCGCCGCGCTCAGCGCACCCAGGGTGATCTGGCTGATGATTCCGGCGGGACAGCCGGTGGATGCGATGATCGCGCGGCTCCTGCCCCTGTTGTCATCGGGCGACAGCCTCATCGACGGCGGCAATTCCCACTATCTGGACAGTCAGCACCGGTATGCG
>Ga0074197_1002178_pt1 | contig 14249 bp, 11 predicted proteins | sample EPASupsiteSAE305_FD_64526 | JGI IMG/M metagenome (GOLD analysis project Ga0074197, IMG submission 64526) | Bioremediated contaminated groundwater microbial communities from EPA Superfund site, New Mexico - SAE3-05 reassembly with SPADES | ecosystem: Environmental > Aquatic > Deep subsurface >...
AGGCCGGGGTCGAGGTCGAAGCCTTGGGCCTGGAACGGATTCAGGCCATTCTCAAGGGATCTGGCCGGGCACAGCTCGAGCAGCTGATCGAGCAGGATCTGCAACTGGCCAATCAGGTGGAGACCATCGACAAGGTGGTCCGGCTGGTGCATTTCAACCGCGATCTCTACCAGCTGCTCAATAACTTTGTTGCCTTCCGTGATTTTTATGCCCAGGGACGCAAGGCCATTTTCCAGGCCGGCACCCTGTATATCGATGGCCGGGCCTGCGAACTCTGCGTCCGGGTCGAGAGTGTCGAGGCCCACAGTCCGCTGGCCAACCTCAGCCGCACCTACCTGGCCTACTGCGATTGCAGGCGCCGCAACAGCGACGAGCGCATGCTGATCGCCGCCGCGTTCACCGGCGGCGATTCCGACAACCTGATGGTCGGCCGCAACGGCGTCTTTTATGATTGCAGGGGTAACGACTGGGACGCCACCATCGTCAAGATCATCGATCACCCGATCAGCGTTTCCCAGGCCTTCTGGGCGCCATATAAACGGATCGCCCGCATGATTGGCGAACAGATCGAGAAATTTGCCGCCGCCAAGGATAAGGCGGTGGACAGCGGCGCCGGCGCCGGGATCGCCGGGGCCGGAGCCAAGGCGGCCGCAGGCGCGCCACCGGCGGTTCCCTTCGATGTCGGCAAGTTCGCCGGTATCTTTGCTGCCATCGGTTTGGCCCTGGGCGCCATCGGCACGGCCATCGCCACGATCCTCGGCGGCTTCATGGGGCTGCCCCTGTGGGAGATGCCCCTGGCCATCGGCGGCATCATCCTAGCCATCTCCGGGCCATCAATGCTGATCGCCTTTCTCAAGCTGCGGCAGCGCAACCTCGGCCCGATTCTGGATGCCAACGGTTGGGCCGTCAACACCAAGGCCGCCATCAATATCCCCTTCGGCGCCACCCTCACCAAGCTGGCTGCGTTGCCCAAGGGAGCGGAACGAAGCCTGGTCGATCCCTTTGCCGAGAAAAAGACCCCCTGGAAACGCTGGGTCTTCCTGCTGGTCCTGCTTATTGCCTTGGGCTTTGCCTGGAACAAGGGGTATATCCAGCAGCTTGGCCAGCAACTCAAACCGTTGTTGACCGGCCAAGTGAGCAAGACACCGGAAAAAGCAGCCGCCCCGGAACAGGGCAAGACGCCGGAGCAGGCCCCTGCCCCGGAGAAAAAAGCCGAACCGCCCGCAAAATAAGACCAAGAAAAGAGTAAAAAAGAACGCCGGATCACTACTGATCCGGCGTTCTTTTTTTTGAGGGGGAATGGTGACGGCAACCAGGCGAGGCAGCCGGCTTCAGGCTCTCACTCCTTTTCCACCCGGATGACCTGGACCGAGGCCATCTGGCGGACGCCGCGTCGCGTCACCCGCGGGCCCTCGACCACGGCAATGCTCTCGCCGGCATGGATGTAGCCCCACTCCCGGGCCATGGCCATGGAATGCAGGACCATCTCGGCCCGGTCCAGCTCATCCTTGATGATCAGCGGGAAGATGTTGTTGTAGAGGCTGGCGTGCCGCGCCACATGGAGCGATTTGGTCACCAGCAGGATCGGCACCTTGCGGCTCCACTTGGAGAGGATCGGATAGAGGGTGCCGTCCGGATCGAGCAGCAAGGTCGCAGTGGTGGCGCTGAGGTTGGCCACCACCGACAGCGCCGGATAAACGGCCGCATCCTTTTCCAGCTCCCTAAAATGCTCGGCACTGGGCTGGGCATGCCGTTCCTCCTCGCAGATGATCGAGGCCATGGTGCGCACCACGTTGACCGGGTCGATGCCGGTGGCGGTCTCCTGAGAGAGCATCACCGCATCGGTGCCCTGCTTGATCGCCATGCTGACGTCGGTGACCTCGGCGCGGGTCGGCCGCGCATTGGTAGTCATGGAATCGAGCATCTGGGTGGCGGTGATCACCGGCGTGTTCAGCTCCCAGCACAACTGGATGATCCCATCCTGAATGCGGGGCACCCGCGCCGCCGGCAGCTCCACTCCCATGTCGCCGCGGGCGATCATGATGGCGTCGGCCACCTCGACGATCTCGCGGATGTTCTGCACCGCCTCCGGCTTTTCGATCTTGGCCACCACCTTGAGATTGCGCTTGCCCGAACCCTTGATGTATTTCTTGATCCGCCAGATGTCCTCGGCGCTGCGCACAAAGGAAAGGGCCACGTAATCGATGGAATGGCTGAGGCCCCAGTCGAGATCCTGCCAGTCCTTCTCGGTGATGCTGGGTAGGGACAGGGCGGTCTGCGGCAGGTTGATGCCCTTGCTCGACTTGAGCGTGCCGCCGGTGATCACCTCGCAGTGCACCTCGGTGGCGCCTTCTTTGAGCACCCGCAGTTCCAGCAGGCCGTCGTCGAGTAGCACCGGATCGCCGACCTTCAAATCGGCAATGATTTCCGGGGTGATGGTCGAGATCCGGTCCACCGTGCCTTCCACCGGTTCGGCCTGGATAACCAGCACCTCGCCGGCCAGCAGCCGGATGGCCCCGTCCTGCATGGGGCCGGTGCGGATTTTGGGGCCGCAGAGGTCCTGGAGCACGGCGATCGGTTTTTCCCAGGCCTTTTCCGCCTCGCGCACCGCCAGCAGGGTGGCTTCGTGCGCCTCGTAGGTGCCGTGCGAGAAGTTGAGCCGGGCCACGTCCATGCCGGCCAGGATCATTTTGCCGAGCATTTCCGGGGTGTTGCTCGCTGGACCGATGGTGCAGACGATCTTTGCCTTCTTGTTGACGCTGGTGTGGGTCTGGCGGGGGATGGCGGCCAGTTGCTTGAACAGGGCGTCGAAATCAAAGGGTTTGGGCAGCACACCGAGGACGTTGGGGTAGTTGTCCAGACGCTCGAGGATTTCCCGGTCGTCATGGGCCGAGGAGATAATCAGGATGGGCAGATAGGGACAAACCACCTGGATGGCCTCGATGAACTTGAAGCCGTCCCAGTGGGGCATTTGGATATCGCTGAGGATGATGTCGTAGGCATTGGCCGTGGCGCGCTGGAATCCCTGGTGGCCATTGTCGGCGGTATCGACCGTGAACCCTTCCTTTTCCAGGCGGGATCGCAGCAGGTGCTGGGAGGGTTTGGAATCTTCGAGAACAAGTATACGCATGGCAACCTCAAGGGTGGATTTACTGGTTGTCTTCGATGGCTCCCTGTAGCATAGTGGCAAAAGAGGAAAAGAGGCAAAGGGAAATCAGTGGCTTGCACGTGGAGCGTGCTGATTTTCCCATTTTTATGATCGCTTGGGCAAGGTCTAGAGTTGCCCAAAGGCATTGGAGGAAAGTATGCACGTAATTCTCGATCTCTGTCTGGTACCGTTGGGCGTCGGCGTTTCTGTATCCAAGTATGTGGCCGAGTGCCACCGGGTGTTGCAGGATGCCGGGCTGCAATCGCAACTGCACGCCTACGGCACCAATATCGAAGGCGAGTGGGATGCGGTGATGGCCGCGGTCAAACGCTGCCACGAGCGGGTGCATGAGATGGGCGCGCCGCGTATCACCACGACCATCAAGCTCGGCACTCGCACCGACCGCGACCAGACCATGGCCGACAAGGTACAAAGCGTGGAGCAGAAGCTGGGGTGAGACCTGGCCAAACGAGAGATTCTGGCGAAGGGCAGAAATCTTTTTCGCGGGGACTCCGTTTGTTGGAGGGGACGCATTCGGCATCGATATCGGCGGCAGTTGGTCGTTTGTCGCCTGGATGCAGGGCAACGGAATCCGGGGGTTTTTTTGTTCTTCTTGCCCCGGATTCCGTTGCGGCTGCATCCGGGCTACCCGCTGCAATGCGGCTATATTGAGAGTTAATCAAGCGTATTCGCATGGATGGGGAAGGGTGATCCTTTCGCCAGCCGAAGCGATGAAAAAGTAGGATGTCAAGGTCTCTGTTGGCGAGTATTCAGCAACCGGAGGAGTAAATATGATTGAATTCATCCAGCAATTTCATCCCGTTGTCCAGGCGCTGCTGGCAACCCTGTTCACCTGGGGACTGACCGCCGCCGGGGCCGCGCTGGTCTTTATGCACCGGGAGGTGAATCCCAAGCTGCTCGACGGCATGCTCGGGTTTGCCGCCGGGGTAATGATTGCCGCCAGTTTCTGGTCGCTGCTGGCGCCAGGGATTGAAATGGCCGAGCAGTTGGGCCATATCCCCTGGCTGACCGCGGCCATCGGTTTCATGAGCGGTGGTATCTTCATGCGCCTGACCGACAAAATTCTGCCCCATCTCCATCCTGGTCTGGCGATGTGCGAGCGCGAGGGCATCAAGACCTCCTGGCAGCGCTCAACCCTGCTGGTGCTGGCCATCACCCTGCACAACATCCCCGAAGGACTGGCGGTCGGCGTTGCCTTCGGTGCGGTGGCCGCCGATCTCCCTTCGGCCTCCATGGGCGGGGCCATCGCCCTGGCCATCGGCATCGGCCTGCAAAATTTTCCGGAAGGGACAGCGGTCGCCATGCCGCTGCGCCGGGAAGGTATGAGCCGCATGAAAAGCTTTTTCCTCGGCCAAGCCTCCGGAATAGTCGAACCAATTGCCGGGGTGCTGGGGGCGTGCTTTGTCCTCAAAATGCAGCATATCCTGCCGTATGCCCTCTGTTTTGCCGCCGGGGCGATGATTTTCGTAGTGGTTGAGGAATTGATTCCCGAATCGCAGCGCAAACATACCAATATCGACTTTGTCACCATGGCCACCCTGCTTGGATTTACCACCATGATGATCCTCGACGTCGCCCTGGGGTGAGTGCCCCTGCAAGAAGCATTTTCAGGCATCCTGTGTGCGATCTTCCGCTTTGTCCCTGTATGGAAGCGGGGAAAAGAAAGATTGAGTGTATACAGTAAAATAGTTACATTGAAAGCCATCCGGTTATCCCCCCGAAAGGGGAGGCCAGAGGCGCTTGTGTGGCTCCGATAGCGATTGCGTCCCATTCTTGCTGCAACCAGGAGGGCAATATGTCAACTCATCCGGCCATACTGGCGCACGACCCTCACGACGCAGCCCTGGCGGGCAATGTTCACCCGCCGGACTGGGTCAATCCCGAACCGCAGGGCCGCTACAATCTGGTGGTGATTGGCGCTGGCACGGCCGGTTTGGTGAGTGCGGCCGGCGCCGCCGGTTTGGGGGGCAAGGTAGCTCTGATCGAGCACCAGCTCATGGGCGGCGATTGCCTCAACGTCGGCTGCGTCCCTTCCAAAGGCGTCATCCGTGCTGCCCGCGCCCTGTTCGATGGCCGCACCAGCGCCGAGTTCGGGGTCCTGGGCGGGGAAGGGCTGGCTTTCGATTTCGCGGCCGCCATGGAGCGGATGCGCCGTCTGCGCGCCGGCATCAGCGGCCATGACTCGGCCCGCCGCTTCCGCGACGAACTGGGGGTGGATGTCTTTCTCGGTCAGGGCCGGTTCGTTGGCCCGGACTGCATCGAGGTGGACGGCAAGCGGCTGGTTTTTACACGGGCTGCGATCTGCACCGGGGCCAGGGCCGCGGCTCCGCCCATCCCCGGTCTGGCAGAGGCCGGATACCTGACCAATGAAACCGTATTCATCCTGACTGAACTGCCGCCGCGTCTGGCGGTGATCGGCGGCGGTCCCATCGGTTGCGAACTGGCCCAGGCCTTTGCCCGCTTTGGCAGCCAGGTGACGCTCATCCACCATGGCGCCCACCTGCTCGGCCGGGAAGACAGCGATGCTGCCGCCATCCTTCAGGCTGTTTTTGTCCGCGAGGGCATCGACCTGCGGCTGGGAGTGGACATCGCCCAGGTTACAGGCGAGGGGAACGAGAAAATGCTCCATCTGAAAGAGGGCAGCGTCTCCAGCCAGATTCGGGCCGACGCCATTCTGGTGGCGGTGGGCCGGGCACCCAACATCGAAGGGCTCGACCTCGACCAGGCGGGTATTGCCCACGACCGCAACGGCGTGCGGGTGGACGACCGCCTGCAGACCGCCAATCCGCGCGTCTATGCTGCCGGCGACATCTGCTCGGGCTATAAGTTCACCCACACCGCCGACGCCCAGGCCCGGATCCTGCTCGCTAATGCCCTGTTCAAGGGGCGGCAGAAGGTTTCCAAGCTCATTGTGCCCTGGTGCACCTACACCGATCCCGAGATTGCCCACGTCGGCATGTATGCACACGATGCCCAGGCACAGGGCATCCAGGTGACCACTTTGACCGTGGACCTGGCCAGCGTTGACCGGGCCATCCTCGACGGCGAAACCGAGGGTTTTGCCCGGGTCCATCTGCGCAAAGGCACCGACACCATCCTCGGCGCCACCATCGTTGCCCGGCACGCCGGGGAAATGATCAACGAACTGTCCCTGGCGATCACCGCCGGCCTCGGTCTCGGGGCCATCGGCCGCACCATCCACCCCTATCCGACCCAGGCCGAGGTCATCAAGAAGCTGGCCGACGCCTACAACCGCACCCGTCTGACCTGGCTGGTGAAAAAGATATTGGGCGGCTGGCTGCAATGGCAACGGCGATAATGGATTCACTGACGGCCCATCCCGAGGTGCTGCGCCTGGTGGTGTTTATCGGGCTTTTTGCGGTGCTGGCGCTCTGCGAACACCGCTGGCCCCGTCGGGCCCTCACCGTGTCCAAGCCGCGGCGCTGGCTGGCCAATCTGGCCATTGTCGGGCTCGACACCCTGGCGGCGCGCCTGCTCCTGCCCCTGGCGCCCTTTGCCCTGGCCGTGCAATTTGATGCCAGGGGTTGGGGCCTGTTCAATCTTTTCCATCTTTCAGGTGCACTCGAACTGGTGAGCAGTTTGCTGCTGCTTGATTTGCTCATCTATTGGCAGCATCGCCTCTTCCATCGGAAGCTGCTCTTTTGGCGCCTCCACCGGATGCACCATACCGATCTCGACCTCGACGTCTCCAGCGGCACCCGTTTTCATCCCATCGAGATTATCCTCTCCCTGCTGATCAAGATGACGGCCGTGGCCCTGCTCGGCATTTCGCCGCTCGCGATCCTGCTGTTCGAGATCCTGCTCAATGCCACCTCGATGTTCAGCCATGCCAACCTGCGGCAGCCACTGGCCCTTGACCGGTGGCTGCGCCTGGTGGTGGTGACCCCGGACATGCACCGGGTCCATCATTCGGTGATCGTCCGGGAGACCAACAGCAATTTCGGCTTCAATCTGCCCTGGTGGGACCGGATCTTTGGCTCGTACACTGCCCAACCCCAGGAGGGCCATGATGGCATGCAGATCGGGCTGAAGGAGTGGCGCAACCAGGAAGAATTGGGGTTGTGGCCATTGCTGCGCATTCCTTTTGTTCCCACCCCGGGGAGAAAAACACCATGAACCGGAAAAAAATCGCCCTGCTGGCGGTGGGCGCGGTGGCGATCATTCTCTTTTTTGTCTTTGATCTCGGTCGGTTCCTGACCCTGGAGGCGCTCAAGGCCAACCGCCAGGCCTTGTTGGACTATTACGCCAGCCACAAGCTGACAACGGTGGCCGGGTTCATGGCCGTTTATATCGTCCAGACTGCCCTGTCGCTGCCCGGCGCCGCCATCCTGTCGCTGGCCGCCGGCGCGGTGTTCGGCTCGATCATGGGCACGGTCTATGCCAATATCGCCGCCACCATCGGCGCCACCCTGGCCTTTCTTGTCACCCGCTACCTGCTGCGCGATGCGGTGCTTGCCCGGTTCGGCGCCAAGCTGGAGGGGATCAACCGCGAGCTGGAAAGCCGGGGCTTCAATTATCTCCTCTTTCTGCGGCTGGTACCGGTTTTTCCCTTTTTTCTGATCAATCTGGCCGCCGGTCTCACCCGGCTGCCGCTGCGCACCTTTTTTTTCGGCACCATGATCGGCATCATTCCCGGCGGCTTTGTCTACGTCAATGCCGGAGCCAGCCTGGCCACCATCGATTCGCTGGCCTGCATCGCCTCGCCACGGGTGCTGGGCTCCTTTGCCCTGCTCGGCCTGTTCGCGCTGGTGCCCGTGCTCTACGCCAAATGGAAAAACAGAGGGGTTGCGAAAGAAGAATAAGTGGTTGCAAAGGAGCGTGTGCACACTGATCGTCTGCATGGCTCGTCATTTCGACCAACGGGAGAAATCTCTAGAATGAGCCTTTTGCAAAATGCAAAAAATTACAGCGTGCGTCTCGATACTATCTCGCACGATCGAGTAACTTATTTTGTCATATCGAGTGCTAGCGAGAAATCTCAGGGCTGAAATAATGAGATTTCTCCCTCCGGTCGAAATGACACGATCTTAACTCGTTCTTTTTTGCAACCGGCTCGAATTATAAGGGAATTTCTCCTCGCTGAGCTCGTCGAAAGGACAGAAAGCAACTTTATAAGAAACCATCAAACAAGGAGCAGAATTGATGAGTTGGCGGATCAGTCCGGCGGTTGAGGAGATATTGGCAAAGGGCAGGGAAGGCGGCCCGGTTTCACGGGAGGAAGCCCTGACCCTGATGCACCTGGACCTGGAAAGCCGGGAAACCTACGCCCTGATGGAGTGCGCCAACCATCTCTCCCGCGCCCAGTTCGGCGAAAAAGGGGAGCGGCACATGCATATCGGCCTCAATGTCGAGCCCTGCCCCATGGACTGCGCCTTCTGCTCCCTGACCAAGCGGGCCGGGCTGTTCACCGAAAGCATGGAGTTTCCCCTGGAGGATATCTTGGCCTGGGCCCGGCAGGGCGAGGCCGAAGGAGTCGACGCCCTCAATCTGATGGCCACCGGCACCTTTTCTTTTGCTCGCCTGCTGGAGATCGGCCGCCGGCTCAAGCAGGAGGTCAGTACCCCTCTGGTCGCCAACGCCCGCGATATCAATCATACCGAGGGCGAACAGTTACTCGATGCCGGGTTTGTCGGTTTTTACCATGCCGTCCGCCTCGGCGAGGGCACGGACACCCCGTTCAAACCGGAGCGGCGGATTCAAACCATCCGGGTACTCCATGATGTCGGCCTGCGCTGGATGAACTGCGTCGAACCAGTGGGGCCGGAGCATACGGCCGATGAGATCGTCGATTTGATGCTGCTCGCCCGCCGGGAAAAGGCCACCTACAGCGGCATCATGCGGCGGATCAATTTTCCCGGATCGCCCAAGGAACCCTTCGGCATGATCAGCGAGCGGCGCATGGCCCAGATGGTGGCAGTCAGCCGTCTGGTTATGGGCGACACGGTCCGCGCCCACTGCACCCATGAGCCGCACAGCCTCTCCTTGGTGGCCGGGGCTAACCTGTTCTTCCCCGAGGTCGGTTCCAGTCCGCGCGATGGCCAAGCCGATACCGGTAAGGGTCGGGGACATTCCAATGAGCGCTGCGCAGCCCTGCTCAGGGAGATGGAGTGGGATTCGGAGTTAGCGTCGAATTGTTTTTAAACCGATTTTGTCTTAATAAATACTATTGTGCCTCAGAAAATTGAACAATTTAAATCATGCTGAATAGCTATGTCCTCGTCAAAAATCTAAGATCAAATGCCGATGAGCTGGTATTTACTGATTTTAAATTGGTTAATATTCGATCAAGTTGGGATTACGATCTTAAAAGATCTCAACAGTTATTTCCAAATGCCTGGCCCCTGTATGAAGATTGGATTTTTATACAAGGCTATGACGGTGATAATAATTGGGAGATAATACCATTTAATATTGAGGACACTCTTCTTTTATTGAGGCTCTTTAAACCGGGTGATTTGGTATTCCTACAACCTTGTATAGAAAATGAGAGGGGGGAGCTTTCTTGCCAACTCCCATATCGTGTGATGGCTAATGTGCACTCTGCACAAAAATACGAGTTTCAGCCGGAAGAGTGCTCTGATTTTGACGCATTTGCGAGTGAGTTAAAATCACTGCTAAATTGGTCTTCGGTATGGTTCCAAACTGCTCGTCGTTTTTTTTTATACGGAGGAGGAAAAGAGTATCGGCCACACCATCATGAAATAGACCGCATCGTCGATTATTTAACAACATTAGAGTCTGTTTTAGTTCCTGAACGTGATGGATTTACTGGGCGACGATTAAGAGAGAGAGCTGTTTTATTGATGGGTCTGACAGAGAACGAACGAGATAATACAAAACGACTTCTCAAAAATTTTTATGATGTTCGCTCCACAATAGTTCACGGCGGTGATATTTCGTCAATCAAACCAGATACCCTTAATAAGGGTAACGACTTGGAGGTAGTTTTAAGGCAAATTTTAGTTAAAGCTTTGAGGGCGCTACCAGAAGAAGAAAAAGACCGAATTTCATATCTTAAAGCGCTTTTCGATGTTACCGATGAGGACCGCGCTGCAATGGTATTCTCCGATTTTTGTAAAATTAAAAACGAAAATGAAAAAAGTAAGTGTTCTGAACAGATTATCAAACATGTTCAAGGTAACACTTCGAAATAATAGGATAACATGGCATAACTAGTCGCTTCACTCGGGCCCAGCGCAAGGTTGGAGTGAGGCACGAACTCCAACATAACCTCGGCCAGATGCTTTTGCCTGCTTCGTTGGGGTTCCTGTGTCACCCCAACCTACGCACTTCATCTGTGTCGGGTATTTGCATCGTTGCTCTTTGAACAGGAAAGAAACCAATGCGGACCATAACCTGCATCACCGTTACTCTGACCCTACTGGTCACTATCTGTCTGTCCACACCTGTCCGGGCTGACCAGTTCAAGGTCGGCACCTGGAAGACGGCCCAGACCATCCAGCCCTTTTTCTATCAGGAATTCCTGGCAAAAGGCGATGTGGTCACGGTCTTTCCCTTCACCAATCCGGCGGACCAGAAGACAGCGCTCCTGGCCGGCAGCCTGGACATGACCGGGACAACCCTGGCCCATGCCATCCAGTCGGCGGTGATGGGCCAGCCGGTGGTGGTGGTCGCTGCCCTGTGCAACAAGTGTTCGGCCCTGGTGGTCCGCAAGGACGGGCCGATGCAGCAGGTGGCCGATCTCCGGGGCAAGAAGATCGGTTATGTCCCCGGCACCATGCACGAAATCCTCCTGCGCGAGATCCTGAGCCGCAATCAACTTTCACCGGACATGGATGTCACCCTGGTGCGGATCGATTTCTTCGACATGGGCACCGCCTTGGCACAAGGGGCCATCGACGCTTTCCTCTCCGGCGAACCCTTTCCGTCGGTGGCGGTGGCGCAGGGGTATGGCCGCATTCTCGCCTACCCCTACTTTGACGAGTCCGTTGGCACCATCAATGCTGGCATGCTGGTAACCCAAAAGATGATCGATCAACAGCCCGAGAAGGTGCAGCAGCTGGTCAATGCCCATGTCAGGGCCACCGAGGCTTTGCGCCGCGACCGCGCACGATGGCTGAAAGAGGCGCAGGCTTTCGGCACGCCGCTGCCGGTTCTGGAGCAGGCGGCGGCCAATATGGAGCTGGCCTGGCGGATGGATGCGGCCTTTGTCGGCCAGACCAAGGCCTTGGGCGAACGGATGCAGGCCCTGGGCCTCATTGATCGCCAGCCCGACTACGAGCGGTTGTTTGATCTCCGCTTTGTCGCCAAGGCGGAGCACGAGGTGCGGCCGTGAGTACATGCTGCTCCGGAATTACTGCTGCGGGAGCTGCCGTTATTTTGAGTGCTAGCGAGCAATCTCTTGCGGTTCGAGATCTCTCCCTTCGGTCGAGATGACAGGGGGTGGTGCTCCATTTGTCCCCGTGCACTCCGCTCTGCCACCCCGAACATACGCGATGGATCTCTTTGTTTTTTCAACAATTTCAAGGCTTGACCCTTTATATGACAAAAAAGATCGGTCGCGGTACCATAAACCAAAGGAAGTGACGCGATGGGGACAAAGGACACCGCGCTGGCCCTGCTGCTGCCGTTGACCGGACTGGCGGTGTGGTTTGCGGTGAGCGCCACCGGCACGGTGCCGGGCTATCTGCTCCCTTCTCCAGCCACCGTGGGCGAAGCCGGCCTGCGCTATATGTTCGAGACTGCGGGCCAGGGGCCCTATGCCGGGCGCTTCCCCGGCGATCTCATCGCCTCCCTGACACGGGTGCTGCTCGGCTTCTCCCTGGCTGCCGCGCTGGGCATTCCCCTGGGCATCTGCTCCGGCCGCCTGGCCCTGGTCAACCGGCTGGCGGCCAGCGTCATCGGCGGTCTGCGGGCCGTGCCCGGTATCTGCTGGCTGCCACTGGCCCTGATCTGGTTCGGCATCGGCATCAAAACCACGGTGTTTCTGGTGGCCATGGCCGCTTTTTTCCCCATTTATCAAAATGCCCTCACCGGTGCCCGAATGGTCGCCCCGATCTACTATCAGGCCGGCGCCATGCTCGGCGTTTCCAGGGTGCGCGGCGTGTTCGCCATCCTCCTGCCCATGGCCATGCCCAACATCATCACCGGGCTGCGCCTGGGCCTGGGCATCTCCTGGGCCTATCTGGTGCTGGGCGAACTCACCGGTGTCCCGGACGGCCTGGGCGCGACGATCATGGATGCGCGCATGCTCGGCCAGACCGACATCATCCTGGCCGGGATCATCCTGATCGCCGTGATCGGCAGGGGCTGCGACCGGCTGCTGGTCCTGCTGCTGCGGCTCTGTTTCAAGAGCGCCCGGCGGCAGCCATGAGCGAGGCACCGGAGCAAAACATGGCAGTGGACGGCACTGCAGCGGCAATGCTTGAACTAATCGATCTCAGCCACAGCTTTGTCCATAACGGCACTGCCCAGCCGGTGCTACGCAATATCTCCTTTGCCATTCGGCGCGGCGAACTGGTCTGTTTGATTGGCCGCAGCGGCTGCGGTAAGTCGACCCTGCTTAAGATCGTTGCCGGCTTTTTCGCCCCTTCGCAGGGGCAGTGCCTGCTGGACGGCAAGCCCATCGTCAAGCCCGGACCGGACCGGGGCGTGGTTTTTCAGGAGGATGCGCTCTTTCCCTGGCTGACCGTCCGCGAGAACATTGTTTTTGGCCTGCGCGGCGGGAGAGCGGTCCGTCAGGCGAGAGCGGGCGAGGTTGATCGGCTGCTCGATCTGGTTGGGCTGGCCGGATACGGTGAGTATCTGCCCCGCGCCCTGTCCGGCGGGATGAAGCAGCGGGTGGCGCTGGCTAGAGTGCTGATCCGCTCGCCTCAGTTGCTCCTGATGGATGAACCCTTCGGCGCCCTCGACGCCCAGACCAGGGACGAGATGCAGGAATTGCTGCTGGAGTTGTCGCGGCAGCGGCGGCAGACGATTCTATTTGTGACCCACGATGTCCAGGAGGCGGTTACCATTGCCGATCGGGTGCTGCTGCTGGACCGGGACAGCGGCGGAATTCGAGAGGCCTTGCAGGTTGAGCTGGACCGTCCCCGGGATCGGACCAGCGAGCAGTTTCAGCTGTACTGCGCCCGCCTGCAGCAATGGTTGCGGCAATAGAGAGGTCGGCCCGGCGCGTCAGCGGGTGGTGTGTGGTGAGGGAAAAACTGGAGGGACGACTATGCAGATAGGGATGATTGGCATTGGACGGATGGGCGGCGATATGGTGCGACGGTTGTTGCGCCAGGGGCACCAGTGCGTGGTCTATGGCCGGAGGGCCGAAGCTGTGGCGCCCCTGGTGGCGGTGGGGGCGACCGGAACGTTGACCTATGCCGGATTTATCGAGCAGCTGGCAGCGCCGCGGGTGGTCTGGCTGATGGTGCCGGCGGCCGTGGTCGATGGGGTGATCGCGGAGATCGCGCCCTTGCTGGCCGCAGGCGACATCCTGGTGGATGGCGGCAACTCCCACTACCAGGACGATATCCGCCGTAGCGCCGCTCTGCGCAACCAGGGCATCCACGCCCTCGACGTCGGCACCAGCGGCGGCGTCTGGGGGCTGGAACGGGGCTATTGCCTGATGATCGGCGGCGAGCCCGAGGCGGTGCGGTATCTTGATCCGATTTTCAGCGCCCTGGCGCCGGGAATCGGGGCGGTGGAGCCCACGCCCGGAGGGAACGAGGCTTCGACGGCATCGCAAGGCTATCTCCACTGCGGGCCGAGCGGTGCCGGTCATTTCGTCAAGATGATCCACAACGGCATCGAGTACGGCCTGATGGCCGCCTATGCCGAGGGCTTCAACATCCTCCGCCATGCCAACGCCGGCAGCCGGGACCAGGTCCACGACGCGGAAACCACCCCATTGCGCCATCCCGAGCATTTCTGTTATGACTTCAACCTGGCCGACATCGCCGAGCTGTGGCGGCGGGGCTCGGTCATCCCTTCCTGGCTGCTCGATCTGAGCGCCCGGGCCCTGGCGGCCGATCCCACCCTGGACGGCTTCTCCGGGCGGGTTTCCGATTCCGGCGAGGGCCGCTGGACCATCAATGCCGCCGTCGACGAA
>Ga0074197_1002182_pt1 | contig 14216 bp, 13 predicted proteins | sample EPASupsiteSAE305_FD_64526 | JGI IMG/M metagenome (GOLD analysis project Ga0074197, IMG submission 64526) | Bioremediated contaminated groundwater microbial communities from EPA Superfund site, New Mexico - SAE3-05 reassembly with SPADES | ecosystem: Environmental > Aquatic > Deep subsurface >...
CGATGCAGTTTTTATATTTATAGTCTAAGTTCCGAGTTACAATAATATTGGTTCTATTGGGTAGAGGATGCCCAAGCATCTTGGTAATGGATTCAAAGGTTTTTCGTCCCATGATGACTTTATGTCCTGTAGTGATCTCTTTGAAATGCTTTAAATCAGCTGGCAAATTCCAGGGGAGTTTGTTTTCTCGGCCAATGACATTATTTTTGGATTTTGCGACGATGATTGATAACACTTAAGACGATTATAGTACAAGGAAACTATAAGCCTATTCTTTGGTGAATAAAAGAAATTAACTTTGTAGAAATTCTAAAAGCGTATTAATTTCCTCTTGTAGTTTTTCATCATCCGGATAGATTACTGAGTCTTTATCTTCTGCAAATCTAGACAAATCTTTAGCAACTTCATCGAGAAGCTCAATATTAGTTGAATTTACACCTTCATCCAAGGTCGGATTTGAGTGCTCATTTTCATCGGATGCTAATAACTGACGGATTCTTTCTCTTTGTTCGTTTGGTGTGTTTAGAGCTGCAATTTTATTTGTAACAGTCTCTTTGGAGTCTTCGGGTTTAACGTCAATTTGTTCGAGTATAAATGACAGATTACCATTGTTGGCTACCCCTGAGGCAAATGTTAATAAAACTTCTCCGGCTTTGTTTGAATCCAGTTTTTGTGTTTTGGCGTATTTTTCAAAATTCATAAAAATTGATTAAGGGAAATGATAATATCACAAATTTGTGATGTGACAAATGATCTCTGAAATAGAGAAATTTCTAATTTTGCAATTTTCCCGCCTCTGGCGGACCAAAGGCAATTTTGCAATGAATTTTCATCTAACTAATTTTCAATTGAGTAATTGGAATTTGAAAATTTAATGAAAATTGCCATTCGACAAGCTCATGGTCTATATAAACTAGAATGGCCTCGAGTGTATCGAGAGGAAAACTGAAAATTGAAAATTAATATCTGGGTTAGACCGCCACAGGAGCTGATATCCTCGGATGTGGATCGTAACCAATTAGTTCGAAATCTTCGTACTTAAAATCGAAGATGCTTCTTACATTGGGATTAATCTTCATCGTAGGTAGTGGTCTTGGTTCTCGACTTAATTGTTCATTGACTTGATCGACATGATTGGAATAGATATGAACATCGCCAAAAGTATGAACGAAATCGCCGAGTTTCAAATCACAAACTTGAGCTACCATCATTGTTAGCAAACTGTAAGATGCTATATTGAAGGGAACTCCCAAGAATACGTCAGCCGATCTCTGGTATAATTGGCAGGATAACTTGCCATCGGCGACATAGAATTGAAAGAAACAATGACAAGGGCAAAGGGCCATTTTATCCAATTCTGCGACATTCCAAGCTGAAACAATGAGTCGTCTGGAATCTGGATTGGTCTTAATGTCATAAATTAATTTTGTAATTTGATCGACTGATTTTCCATCTGGAGTAGGCCATGATCTCCATTGTTTGCCGTAGACGGGACCTAAATCGCCTTTTTTATCAGCCCACTCATCCCAGATTTTAACACCGTTTTCCTGAAGATACTTGATATTCGTATCGCCTTGAAGAAACCAGAGGAGTTCGTAGATTACAGACTTCAAGTGTACTTTCTTGGTTGTAAGAAGTGGAAATGTTTCAGACAATGGAAAACGCATTTGGTAGCCAAAAGTGCTGATAGTTCCGGTGCCGGTTCTATCGTCCTTTTTGACTCCAACTTTCTTGATATGATTTAGTAAGTCGAGATATTGTTTCATTTGTTTTCTTTAAGCTTTTAAAAATTAGCAAATTAGACTAGCTAATGCAAAAAGTAATAATCTTGAAATTTATATTTTAAATAAGTATAGTAGGAAAGCAATTTTTACAAATGTGAGGGCGGTTAGCTCAGCTGGTTAGAGCGCGTCACTGATAATGACGAGGTCTCAGGTTCAAGTCCTGAATCGCCCACCAGAAATTTTCGTCAGAAAATTTCCCCTGTTTCCTTATTCTCTATTTCTTAATCTCAAATTCATTCAAAAGCGAGTGAACGAAAATTTCAGGAATAAGAAATAAGAATTAAAGAATTAGAATCAGGATATTTTCTTCTTTTGATTTGCTTCCTTCCTTACTTATCATATAATAAGCCAGGTATAAAAATTATATGAAAATTGCTGTAATAGATAACGGAACATCATTACTTAGTACCCTGGAGCATTTGCTTGTTGGAAATGAATACGAAATTGTGACTCTATCGGAAATAGATGAAATTAGTCCGAAGTTTGATCTGATAATTCTTAGCGGTAGTAAATCCACTTCTTTGCTTAGTCACTTAAATGTTTTTGAAAAAGAGATGGATTTGATTAGAACCACGGAAATTCCGGTTTTGGGGATTTGCCTTGGATTTGAACTTATTGCTTATGCGTTTAAATCATCTTTGCAGAAGATTCCGGCTAGAGAGAAGGGAATTATCAGTATAGAAGTAATGACGAGAGATAAGATATTTGAAGATTTAAATATCTTGAGTGTTTATGAATGTCATCGTTGGGTTGTGTCTAAACTTCCGGATTGTTTGGAAGCCATGGCAAAATCCGAAGATGGAATCGAAATCATCAGACATAAAGAAAAGAAAATATATGGGTTTCAATTTCATCCGGAAATGTTTAGAAGCCATACGGATGGGGCCTTTGTCTTTAGAAATTTACTAAAGACTTTGTAATAAATTTGTAAAAATTTGACTATGCAAAAAGATATTGTATACTCATTTCTTTTGTATTATCTAAATAATTATTATGCCAATTCAAGAAAATATACCAAGTAAGAGAGTGGTTGCGGTAATCGATCATAAACCGGATATTTCCAGAAAGCCGATTGAGTCTGCAAATAATATTCTATTGATTGATACTGATAAAAAAAATAATAATGTCATTGAGACAACCAATGTTGAAGAGATAAGAAAATTGATAAAAAAAGAACGTGTATCGATCTCAGTCTTAATGGATGTGGATAAATTGAATGAGTCGACAGACATAGTTTTACTACAAGCGATTATCGAAATATCCAAATTAAGACATCAAGTTTTTCAGATGTATAGAATGCCACTTGGCAGTGTTGGAACGAAGAAAAAAGATAATGAGTCTACAAATAATGAGGAAGATTTGAATGCTCTTGAATTGATGGATAAATTTATGATGGAGAATAATTTGAAAATTAATGATATTTACAATAATAAAGTATTAGATTCCTTTTTTCATGTTCCTGTTGCTGTTCAAAGGTTTGATGAAGTTTTTAAAGGAAAGAAACAGAAAATTTCAACTGAAACTGATCAAGAAAATCAATCATAGTTTAATAATTAGAGCATATGAATAAATTATTAGTTAGTGATATTAATCAAATGGATGAGGTGAAAGAAAAAGCGCTTCAGATAAAGGATCAATTCGTAACGCAAATCGTTGCTATAAGAGACAAGATAAAAGTTGTATATGACAATTTAAAGTTATCTTACAAGAAAACTTACTATGAGATCGAAGATGTAAATATTGAAGGGATTATGGATGAGAGGAAACTTGTTGAGATATTTGAATCTGCTGAAAAGCAAAGATGCGACAGTGATTTGCTATCACTGGTGAAAGATCATTATAGTGATTTTGTATTGAAATACATTAAGTCAGTAGCTGATTCTTCGGAAGAATATGACATGAGAGAACTATTGGATTATCTCATGAAAATAATAGATAGTATGAAGACTATGAAAAACGACAATATCAATTCTACTGAAAGCGATTTTGAATATAAGAAGAAATAATTTTTTTAAACTCGGCAACAATATTATCTCCTCTTAGGACTATATGAGGTTTGCCGTCTATGTAGACTGGAGCGAATGGTTTTTCGGATTTGCCGGGAAGTGATATCCCTATATCCGCATGTTTGGATTCTCCCGGACCGTTCACAACGCAACCCATGACAGCGATGTTTAAGCTTTCAACACCGGGATATTTAACTTTCCATTCTTTAATATTTTCTTCGATTTCTTGATTAACTTCTTTGGCTAGATTTTGATAAAAAGTTGAAGTTGTTCTACCACAGCCCGGACAAGATGTAACGAGTGGTTGGAACATCCGAAATCCCATTGTCTGAAGGAGTAGTTTTGCAATTTGAACTTCTTTGGTTCTGCTTTCACTTGGGTCCGGAGTTAATGACACTCTAATCGTATCGCCGATACCTTGTTGTAAGAGAATTCCCATAGCGGCACTTGTTGCTACGATTCCTTTATTTCCGAGTCCTGCTTCAGTAAGTCCGACATGTAAACAATAATCGGTCTTACTATGAAGTTTCTCATAGCAAGAAATTACATCTTGCACATCTGATACCTTTACAGAAACAACTATTTTATTCTTTGGTTGACCCAATTTAACAGCGGTGTTGTAAGAATTAATTGCTGAAGTGACCATGACTTCAGTAAATATTTCTTTTGCACTTTTAGGATCCTTACTTTTGGCGTTGTCATCCATCAATTTTGTAAAGAGTTCTTCATCGATTGAGCCGGCGTTCACTCCGATTCTGATTACTTTTTTGTTCTTAATGGCGATATTTACAATCTTGGAAAAATTATCTTCTCGATTTTTTCCTCTGCCAACATTTCCAGGATTAATTCTGTATTTATCCAAAGCAGCGGCACAGGCAGGATTATCTTCCAGTAATTTATCTCCGATGAAATGGAAGTCGCCGATTAGTGGAACATTGTAGCCTTCCTTAATCATTAATTCTTTGATTTTTGGAACGGCTCTTGCGCCATCGTGGTCCATGACAGTCACACGGACCATTTCCGATCCGGCATCGACTAATTCCCTGATTTGTTCGAATGTGGATTTGAAATCTGATGTATCCGTATTGGTCATAGATTGAATCCGAATAGGATTATTACCACCTAATTTCAAATTTCCGATTTGTACTTCGATAAATTTTCGTTTCATAAGTGAGCGTTGTTTTTATTCTAATGCATTGTTTTCTCTGTGTAAAAGAATGTTTTGATTCTTGAATTATGTCTTTTTAGATGCTTCTTTATATCGACAATCGTGTTTTATTTCTTTTTAACCGATAGCATATCAAAGATGAAGTGAAACATTTGGCTGATTTCATTTTGCTTAATTTTAAGACCAATTTGAGAATTTTTATAACAAGCAAGATAAACTGCATGTCCAGCAATGAATATATGAGTTGTCCCTCTTGTTGCAGGAAGCTTTCTCAAATCAAAATTATCACTAGATGTTATTTTGTTTAATCTCTCAGGTATTAGATTTCCTGAAGCCTCATATATCTCGACATCGATTTTGGCGGTATTTAATTCCTTGTAAAATTCTGAAATGAATTTCGATAGCTCAACATCTCCTAGTCGTTCTTGAAATGTATTAGATGTTAGCATCCTTAATTGTTTTACATCGTTTGATTTTAATTCGAATATGATATCTCTGAAAAACCTTTTAATTCCTGAATCGCCTTCGAATATTTCCAGGCGAGGAATTATATCCTCTTCAACTTTAAATGATTTAAGAATTCCACTTATTGTATCATATTCATCTGAAATTTTTTTATACATATTGGCATTCTCTTCTGCATATTTTTTTAGTCTATCGAAGTCATCAATCCCAAACATTTGGATGCCATTATCATAGTATATTCGAATAAAACCTCGATCTGCTAAATTCTTCGCATTTTTATAGGTAGTTATGCGGTCTAGATTGCATTTTTTGGCAATAATGGAAGCTGGATTAGTGCCAATTTCAGCAAGAGCCAAGTAAATCAATACTTCTTTTTCACTAAAACCAAGTTTGGATAAATATTTATCAATCATCTTTTATATAGTAACAATTTATTCTGACTGTTGTTCATGATGAAGAACACTTTACTCTTTATAATATAGAGGATACTAATATAGATAATAATACTACTGTAATAGTGATATAACAATGATAATTAATAATATGGGAAAATTAATTCAAGATAAAAAGTGTAGTAAGTGTGGAGAGATTTATATTATCCATGAAGAAGATATCGTTTTTTTTGATATGATTAATGTTCCTCTGCCTTCGTTTTGTCCCGAGTGTAGACGACAAAGGAGATTAAGTTTCAGAAATGAGAGACATTTGTATAAGAGGACATGTGATTTTAGTAAGAAGAATATTATTTCAAATATATCACCGGATAAGCCTTATAAAGTCTATGAAAGTGAAATATGGCATAGTGATAAATGGAATCCAATGGAGTATGGAAGAAATTATGATTTCAGTAGATCTTTTTTTGTTCAGTATTTTGATTTGTTTAAGGATGTTCCTCAAATTGCTTTGATTGTATCAAATTGTGAGAATTGTAATTATACGAACTATTCTTGGGAGAATAATGATTGTTATTTAATATTCGATGCTGGCCGCTCAGAAAAATCATTATATTGTCAGACACTGTATTCCAGTAGTTATGTTATTGATAGTTCTTACATACGAAATTCAGTCGAATTGTGTGCTGATTCGATAAATTGTTCAAAGTGCTACAATATAAAATCTTGCAGACAGTGTTATAACAGTACAGATCTGGCGTTTTGTTATGATTTAAGATCTAGTAGAAACTGTTTTCTTTGTTCCAATTTAAGAAACAAAGATTATTGTTTTATGAATAATCAGTTAACGAAGGAGGAATATGAGGAGACTATGTCAAAAATTAATCTTGGTAATCGCCAAATTTATGATGAGACAAAAGTTAAGTTTGAAAATTTGATAAAGCAGTCTATTCATCCTGAAAGCATATTGATAAATTCTAGTGATTGTACAGGCAATTTTATAGGCAATTCTAAGAGCTGCATAAATTCTTTTAATGTGGAAAGTTCAGAAGATTGTAAGTATCTTTATGATTCTGCAGACCCGGGGAACAAAAACTGCTATGACGATGATAGAAGTGGGTGGGGTGGAGAGATGTGTTATGAAACAGTTGGATTACCAACTCCGTATAACACACATTTCTCCATTTCATGTGGATATCCTAAAAACTTAGATTATTGTTATTTTTGTAATAATTGTGTTGATTGTTTTGGCTGTGTTTCTTTGAAAAAGAAACAATATTGTATTTTGAATAAACAGTATACAAAAGACGAATATTTAAAATTGCGTGATATGATTATTGAGGCAATGAAATCTTACGGTGAATGGGGGGAATTTTTCCCGACTCAGTTTTCTCCATTTGCATATAATGAAACATTGGCATTCGATCAATTTCCCTTGAGTAAAGAAGAAGTTGTCGCTAGTGGCTATAAATGGAAAGAAGTTGATAACAGAGATTATGTTAATCAAACATATGACATCCCAAATGATATTGCGAATGTGAAAGATGATATACTACATGAAATACTGTCATGCAAATTGTGCAAAAAAAATTATCGAATTGTTTCTCAAGAGTTAAAATTATTGAGGGATATGAATCTTCCTATTCCAATTTGGTGCCCAGAATGTCGCAATCAAGAGAGGAATAGTAAAATGAATCCGATGAAATTATTCGATCGAAATTGTCATAATTGCAATGCCAAAATATTGACATCATATTCTCCAGACAGAGGAGAGCGAGTATACTGCAATAATTGTTATATCAAAGAAGTATATTAAGGTAAATTCGTACTTGAAAGTAGATTATATCTAATCTGTTGTCTAACATCTCTTTTACAGTTAAACTTATCACACATTAATTATTAACTATTTTTATATGTGCGACGATTGTTGTTGTGAGGAAGAACGTTTTCTAATGGTGGGAAAAGAGGTCCCTCTATTTTCTGCTCAAGCTTATTACAAGGGAGAATTCAAAGATATTTCTTTGGATGATTACAAGGGCAAGTGGGTGGTACTTTTCTTTTATCCTCTGGATTTTACTTTTGTCTGTCCAACAGAGTTGATTGAAATGTCCAAGAGAGCAAGTGAATTCGAAAAGAGAGGAGTACAGGTTTTGAGTGTCAGTGTTGATTCCGTTTATTCTCATGAAGCATGGTGTAAGGATATCGGTGCTTTAAATTTCCCAATGATTGCCGATTTAAACAAGACTATCACTGAGGACTATGGAGTTCTTCATGATGATGGAGTTGCCTTCAGAGGTACATTTATTATCGATGATAAACAAGTACTCAAAGCGATGACTGTTCATGATTTGCCACTTGGAAGAAGCGTCGATGAAACTCTAAGAGTTCTCGATGCCGCTATGTCCGGAGAGTTATGCCCGGTTGGTTGGAAAAAGGGAGATAAAACTTTAGGCAAGGCCTAAAACAAGTAAGAACGAATGACGAAGCTCGAATAACAAATTATTTGGTATTCGGGTTTTGGATTTCGTCATTAAATTGATTATTCAATTTTGTACGCCTGATATAAAATTTTGGTCAGTTCTTGCCTTAGAATTAAATCATTTGGTCTAAAGGTATTATCGCTGTAGCCATTGATGATACCTCTATTTGAGGCATAACTTACGTAGGGTTTTGCCCAGTCCGGAATTGAGTCATTATCTTTAAATGATAAAGAAATATTTTCAGTGGGAACAGATTTTAGAATCATTTTCAAAGCTTCGACGCGAGTTATAAAACCATCCGGTCTACATGTCTTATCATCATAGCCCTGAATAAAATTTTCACTTAAAGCGAGTTTGAAGAATGGTGCATACCAAACATCTTTGGCGACATCTTTGCAGGGGTCTTCAAAAGTTAGTTGCGGTATTTTATATCCTGAAGCTGTGAGCGACATTTTTAACACTTCGGCTCTTCTGGCATAGTCTCGTGGTTTGAAAGTATCGTCGTCGTAACCGTTGATAATTTTACTTCTTACGAGATTCTGCAGATAACCATATACCCAATCATCCTGATTTACATCCGAGAAATTTTTTGCTTTCTTCCTGACTATTAGTTTAAAAATTCCTAAATATTTTGTTCTACCCGTAACGATATTGGAACTGGGATCAATTTGGCTGAATAGGGGAATGAATTTTTCATTTACTTGATCATAGTAAGCTATAGAAATTAAATCTTCTGATTTTCCGTTCAACTCTGAGTCGTTATATCTAATGCTTATCAATGCATCATCTTTTAAACTGTTGATATTGATTTCCATATTTAAATCAGTGAGTGTGTAACTGTAAATATCACCTGATACAAAAGAATAATCTTCATCTGTAAGTGGAAAGGCGTTTTGATCTACCTTGGTATTAAGACCAGTGATTATCACTTCTGAGGTGTTAATTTTTGACATTAAATCACCGGGAAAAAGAAGTTCGGATTTGCCGTCATTGGTTCTGGAAATAACAGTATTTTTGGTAATATCCAGAGAGGAAAATTTATTGGTATCTTTCTTGGAATCGAATGTTAAATCGGTATTTGGATAAATATCGATATTGGGAGAAAAAGGAGAAACACCTGTGTCATTCTTAGCTTTTATCTTATATGAATATTTCTTGGCGGAATTAAGGGATGAATCGTAAAAATAATTATTTGGGGAGATGGATTTTTTGAGTAATTTGTAGGCACTTTCTCCTTCGACTAATCGATATATTTCATAGGAGGTTACTCGGTCTTCTTGCGGGTTTAAAAACCAATAACCAAATACAGTTCCTCTCTGAGCGGATATCACATTGAAAGAATCGGGAATTCGAGGAGCGGAGTTTTTGTAAAGAGTTTTGATTGTTACAATATTTGATTCAGATATTTCTTGATATTCGGTGGAAATGACTTTGAGTTGAATTTTATAATCGGTATCGGCTTTCAGTTGATTTAATGATAATTTGGCGGTATCAAGACTTCTCAATGCCGGATAGTTTTGAGAGTTATATAGAACCTCATTAGTGGCTAAAGAATAAACGGAAATTTCGTATTCTTTAAAATTGACCCAGTCTTTTTTATTCCAAGAAACTTCAATTTGATTTGGATAAATTTCTGAAACAAATAAATGAAGTCCTTTCCCAGTTATATCTTCCGGAACGCTCAATAGGGGATAGTTGTCTCTACTCTTGGCTACTCCGTCTATTTTGTAGGAGGAAATTGTTGAGCTGGCAACCGATCCGAGATTACTCCAGAAATTACCTAAAGTATCTTTATAAAATTGATTAAAACTACCATCATCGTAACTTTGATATTCCTTTAAATGATTAAGAAATGAATTTTCATTAATGAAGATGTTCGTTGTGCCGGAGTATAAAAAAACTCCATAATTTCCGTTCTGATCAAATTTATTTTTTGTTGTAGTTCCATTTTTGGAATTGGCCAAATATATTCCACCATGGACCGACTCTTGTCCCGGATTATAGGGGATTCTATTTGTCTGTGCATTCTTATAAATAATATTATTGGATACCAGAAAACCTTCTTGTTTTTCCAGATGAATTCCATCATTCAAATTTTGATAGATATCATTTCCAATAATATTCAATCCATAATCATAGTTGTTGTCTGTTCTAATCACTGTGATTCCTTCCCCTTTATTATCGTAAATAATATTGTTAGATATTTGATTCTTGAAACCGGCATTGGAAAGTCTGATTCCATATTGTTGATTAGAGAATATTTGATTGTCTGAAATTATGTTATTGGCATCATCAGCTTTAATGTCATGAATTAATATCCCTCTTTCACCTTCCTTAACAATGTTGTTTTCAATTCTGCTATCGGTGACATTCTTTAATCTTATTGACCCTCCGTCATCGTTCCATTTTTGACAATTTTGATAAGGATTAGTCGAAGCACAATCTTCCGGAAATGATGTCTGTCCATTGCGTTGAAATAAAACGTTGTGTATTAATAAATTAGATATATCCGAGCTGTCATCACCGGCATAAATTCCGTAAAGGAAATCCTGTATTGATAAATTTAGAATTTTAATATTGCTCTGTGCTCCGGAAATTTTAATGCCATTGCCACTTGCTGCAACTTGTGAAGATAAAATTACTGAGTCTCGATCTTCACCAATAATCTCTATATTACTTTTATTAAGAATTACATTTTCTTCATAGGTGCCGTTTTGAATCAAAATAGTGTCATTATCTTTGGCACTGTTTATTGCTGATTGTATAGTGGTGAATGATGTATCTTTGCCAACATATAGAATATCGGCATGAGCTGTGCTTACAGAAAATAAAATACAGAAGATGAAAAAAGGAATGAAGAGACTTATTTTTCTAATTAAATTTTTCATATTTTTTTTAATTACAGAGAGAAGTTTACCATAGACAGGGAAATTCTAAATGATTAATTATAATCGCCCATTGATTTTGTGATGGGGTTGCATTTTTCTAAGTTTCTACCTACATTAATAGAGGTAAAAGGTATTAATAACTTTAAAATATGGATACGAATAAAATGGGTTTTAAATTAACTTCGCTTGCAGTTGGTATGGGAATTGTTATTTTTGTATTAATTATAATGGACGGATTTGTTTCGGTTGGTCCGGGAGAAGTTGGAGTCTTGTTCGATAGAGGAAGAGGTGTTCTAAACACTACACTTAGAGAAGGTTTGAGTCTTAAAATACCATTTTGGCAAACGGCAAATTTGTATAATGTTAAAACTCAGGAATATACAATGAGCAGAGTTTCAGAAGAAGGTTCGAGAGTGGGAGATGACAGTATTCGTTCCAGATCAAGCGATGGGCAAGAAGTTTTGGTGGATGCGACTGTTCTATTTCATCTTGAATCAAAAGATGCCCCATACGTTAGAAGTCATATCGGAAAGGAAGGTGACTATTTACAAATTATTGTTAGACCAAAATCAAGAGCAATTCTTAGAGAGGTAATTGCAAGATATAATGCTCTTGATCTTGTATCTGCAAAAAGAGACGAAATAATTAAAGAAATGAATTCGGCTCTTAAAGACAGTTTTGGAAAGCACATGATTACTCTTGATGAAGTCGTTCTTAGAGATGTTAGTTTTTCTCCGGAATTTGCAACAGCTGTGGAAGAAAAACAGATAGCTTTTCAAAAAGTTAAAACAGCGGAATATAAGAAACAGGAAGCGGAACAGGTTAAGTTAAAGACTATTATAGAGGCGGAAGGAGAGGCGCAGGCGATATCACTTCGGGGTGAGGCGCTTAAAAATAATCCCTCGGTTATACAGTTAGAATTTGTTGATAAAATTGCTCCTGATATCAAGTGGGGAATTTTGCCGGATGGAGTATTACCAATGTTGGATCTTAAAAGCCTGGGGCAATAACAACTTTTAATATATATCTAAAATTAATAACAAAATTGCAATGCAAATACTGAATTTATGGCTAAGTAGCATTATTGGTTCTTTGGCAAAAACATGGGAAACTTTTTTGGCATATGTCCCCAATATTTTGGCAGCTCTCGTTATTATGATAATTGGTGTTCTTATTGCAGCTACTTTTGGCAAAATTGTCACTAAAGTTTTTGATAAACTTTATGTTGATGCTTTGCTTAAGAAAACGGGGATATTTGATCTTATGGAAAAAGGTGGAATTAAAATTTATATTTCAGTTTTTTTAGGTGAATTAGTTAAGTGGTTTATATTGATTGTTTTCTTTATTACGGCATTTGATATTTTAAATTTGGAACAGATAACTGACTTTCTAAATAAAGTTCTTCTTTATATACCGAATGTTGTAGTAGCTGTTGTCATCATGTTAGTTGGAGCAATTGTTGCTTATTTTTTAAGCAATATTGTAAAAACTACAGTACACGCAGCGAAGATAGGACCGGCAAAATTTCTAGCTGGCCTTACCTATTATTCAATAGTAATTTTTGCTGCAATGGCGGCATTGATTCAGTTGGGAATAGCTAAGGACTTGGTACAAACTTTATTTACGGGATTTGTAGCGATGGTTGCCATAGCCGGAGGCTTGGCATTTGGACTTGGAGGTAAAGAGCTTGGAAAAGAAATATTGGATAAACTAAAAGAAGATTTTTCCTAAAAATTGTCAGAAGACTAAATTAAAGAAAACGGGTTTTTATCTAAGACCCGTTTTTTTTAAATCTATTCGTATGTTATAATGACGAATGTAAATTTAAAAAATGAAGGAAAGTATCAAAACAAATATCAAAGAATTTTTCGATTGTGGATTTATGAAAAAATTAAAAAAACATGTTATCTATCCAGCGAATCCTGAGCATATAATGCACAAACCGATTCAGCTTAAACACGTTATTTATACAATAATTATTGGTCTAGCGTTGGTTATTGTAATGAAGCAATATGTTATAATGAATTTTCGATTGTCCGGTGAAAGTATGCTTAAGACTTTGCAGCCTGAAGAAATGTTACTTATCGATAAAATTAGTTTTCATATATGGGATGACTTAAAGAGGGGGGATGTAGTTGTAGTCAAAACCGACAAGTCCGAGCTTAAAGAATTTTATGTAAAGAGAATAATTGGCATGCCAGGAGATGAAATACGAATAATGAGTGATTATGTATTCTTATTTAATAAAGATTTCCCTAAGGGTGTTTTAATACAGGAGCCATACACAGATGGGCAACCGACTGAAGCTAAAACTGCCGGTGATATTTTTAAATTGGCTAGTAATGAATATTTGGTAATGGGAGATAATCGACCACATAGTGAGGATGGACGAAATTGGGGTCCGTTAAAGAGAAATCAGATTGAGGGAAGAGTGGTGTGGAAAATATGGTGGCCTGTGGAAATAAAGAAACCAATCTATACGGAGCTTGGAGAAACTGATTCTACAATTAAGGAGGATATTAAAAACAAGATGGAGACGACAAAAGAGAATGTAGAGAGGATGATGAATTAATTAATAAAAGAATTTTGGCGTTTGGAATAATATTTGCTAAAGTTTTTTTTAGTTTTTAAAAAAATTATGCAAGAAAAATACGAGCATCAAAATATCGAAAAGAAGTGGCAAGATTTTTGGGATAAGAATAGAACTTTTCATACAACTGTTAATGTTAATAAAGAAAAATATTATGTGCTGGATATGTTTCCATATCCCTCCGGAGCCGGACTGCATGTAGGGCATCCTGAAGGTTATACCGCCTCTGATATTGTTTCGAGATTTAAAAGAATGAAGGGATATAATGTTTTGCATCCAATGGGTTGGGATGCTTTTGGATTACCTGCTGAGAATTATGCAATCAAAACTGGGACTCATCCCAGAGAAACAACTGAAAATAATATTCAGATATTTAAACAACAGATTAAATCTCTGGGTTTTTCTTATGATTGGGATAGGGAGGTTAACACAACGGATCCGGA
>Ga0074197_1002184_pt1 | contig 14188 bp, 8 predicted proteins | sample EPASupsiteSAE305_FD_64526 | JGI IMG/M metagenome (GOLD analysis project Ga0074197, IMG submission 64526) | Bioremediated contaminated groundwater microbial communities from EPA Superfund site, New Mexico - SAE3-05 reassembly with SPADES | ecosystem: Environmental > Aquatic > Deep subsurface >...
ACTATTTCAGAAGATTTCAGGATGGAATTATAGGCAAAATCATGAACCATATTATCGCTCAATCCAGAATAATATATACCATATGTAGTTGAAGTAAGAATATTTAAGTTTGCAGATTCCTGACAAAAACCACTTTGATTTAGTGCAGTAAATTTCCAAGCTGAAGAATAAAATTCTTTGTAAATATTATTATCAGTGCCGATAAAATAAACTGTAGCATATTCTCCATGAGACAACTGTGAATTCGATTTAATATTTATTGTATTATTAACAATTGCATCATAATATATCCCTCCATCTTTGTATAAAATACAAAGCTTGTTATTACTATTAACATAAAAAATACTACTCTCACCAGTAACTAGTTCAGAGTTTACTCTTACAACATTAGATTGAGTTGGGCAAACTTGCTGATTTTGCCAACCATTTGATGTATAGAATACTTTCCATATTTTATAATCAGAACCAACATAATAGGTGGTAGCATAAGAAAGAGGATCGTTTACCAAACCTTTTCCATTTAAAGCCTTTCTCGTTGTAGGTATTATGCCATCCAACATAGAACCTCCACTAATATATAACGTACAAATTTCTTTATTTACATTAACATACAATAAAGAGCCATCTGAACATTCAGTTAAAGCAGAAGTAGCTAAAACAGAATTCCATTGAGAAGAACACGCAAGTTGGCAATGCCAGCTACTACCGCTATAGAATAGTTTATATATTTTTTGATCTTCCCCGATATAATAAATACAATTATTTATTGTGCTCCATAAAAGCGCATTGCTTCCATTTAAAACTTTTGTATCATTAGAGTCACTTAATATTGCATCTGACCAGTTGTTGTCATTTTGCGCTTTCCAAAAGCCACAAATTCGCCTATTTGAGTTAATATAAATTATGGACCCGATATCATTAATTGCAAGTTTTGAATTTGGCATGACCAAATTCCATTGCGTTGGACACGTTTGTTTCTCAACCCAGCCTATAGATGGTTTGCAAGAAACTGAAAATCCGGCATCAGCGTATTCTGATCCCAATAAATTAGGAGGAATATTAAGCTCCAATTGACTATTTTGAGCCATTAAAATATCCCTTTCAACACATTCCCCTGTATTTGTAGCATACCATTTAACCTCATATTTAGCATTTTTACTTACTTGAAGCATTAATCTATTTGTTATAGATGACACTGAAGGCCTGTGTGTTGGAAAAACATTTATATAATTATGTGTTGCGTCATACATATTTACGTACATACTATTATAAATATAATCGACATCTTGAGCCCAACCATAAAACTGATATCCATTATTTGATTTCAAGTAATATGATCTCAATCCGTTAGTAATCTTTGTTTTACAGCGATTATAATTTCCGGAAAATTGAGGTAATATTTTTAAAAAATTACTTATTCCCTTATATTCAGATAAAACACCCATACCTGATAAATAGTCATATTCCCAAAAACTGGCAGAACCGAATGCCCCATTAAAAAAAGTACTCCAAAGCGCATTATGTAATTCATAAACCCTCGGATCGTTTTGTTTGCTGGGCCAGTAACCAAACTCTCCAATGATAAATGGTTTATCATGAAATGCAATCAAATTCATAAGTGTATGTTCATAAAATCTTTCTTCTGGGTCAACCTGAGTATAATCAAAATAGTAATGGCCTTGAGTAAAGTCAACTTTATTGTTTATGTTATAATTAGGAGAGTCGATAAATGCATCACCTGCAAAAGCAGAAGTAATTAAATGATTATTACAATCTATTGATTTAATAAAATCATATGTATTGTGATTCCATGCAACATAATTGGAGTCAAAATCGGATGGTACTGGTACATAATGAGGATAGGTATTGTCTTGATTAAATGCTTTAATATTGGCTTCATCCATTAACTCAAATGCAAGAATATTTGTTGCATAACCCCATCGGGCAATTATATATTTTATTAAATTTCTCTGGACTTTAATAGCTTCCGTATTATTGATGTCAAAAAAATCGTATGGACTATTGCAAGATCCTGTTAATGATGATTTTATATTATGATCCTTCTTTTCCATGTAAACATTAAATGGATTTTTTAAAGCCCAATTACAGTATGAATACGGAATATTTCCACAGCCGTTAGTCTTAATATAAGTGGTTACACTGTTTACAGGGTCAGTGTATGGAACGCCAACTTCAACCCCATTTCCATCACAATAATTACCATCTGCACCAAATGTAGAATGAGCAAATAATGTAAGCCATAAATCAATACCTTTTGAGTTAGCATAGTTTATAATATAATCAAGTTGCCATGAATCATGCTGATTAAACTGATCATAATATATTGTATCCTTTGCTATTGGCCATTGATTTTCGGAATAATCCGGCCCAAATAAATTAACACCCCCAAAATGATTAATCTCAAATCGAAAGAAATTTATTTTATTTTCACTCATTTCATTCATGTGTGCTTTCATTTCATTTGTACCTTTTTCTGGTTGATCCCAAAAATTTCCCGAAAAAGAATAACAACTATTGCCTATTGGGTAATAAGGTTGACCTGTTTCATATTTTAAATATCTACTATTTGCAGATCGAATAAATCCTTTAGAATTTCTATTATTTATTGCAGATTTAGTACAGTTAAAGCTGACAGAATTCAAAATATACGTCATTTTATGCACTTTGTCACTTACATAAATTCGATAGTTCCAATTTCCAACTTCATTTGGGGTAAACCTGATTTTCCACATTTTTACTCCATTGGGAATTAAAATTTCTGGTGATGAAGAAAGTCCATTATCGGTTTTATTTCGATCTTCATAATAAAAACCAAAGATTTTAATAGATTTTCCGCTAGGAGAGTTAAAAATGCAATAGGTCTCAAGTTGAGTATAGTCATAAGGATTCAAACCTACTCCACCTGATAAATAACTATTAACATATTGTTGAACACTAGCAGGAGGGTGAAAAGAAGTCTCATATAACTCATACAGATTTTGAGATGTCAGACATGAGATATTTAAGAAAAATAATAAGGTAACAATCGTACTCTTTTTAAAAATAGTTAAATTTTTCATAATTTATTTTATATAGTTATTAATTATAGATATTTAACTAGCAAAATATCTGATTGCATATCAGTTTAAATTTGCTTTGCAAGTGTAGTAATAATTTACAAATAATTAATGTGTAAATTTATTTTCTATATATTTTTATCAGTTATATGTATGTTAATTTAATAATTCTGTAGCTTTAAATGGCACGAATAGATTTGCAACCTGCTTTTCATCGTCGTTATCTTTCTCAATTACAAAATACTAATAAAAACCTACAATTCAACAAATTGGAAAGAAAACAAGTAAGGAAAAATTATTAAAAATTGAGTATTTCAAGAGTAATGCTTATCTTTTATTTCACCCTGATTTTAGAAATCTCAGGAGTTATTTTGCAGCTTCCGTAAATGTATTCAACCGCCTATTTTTCAATTGATTTCAGATATTCTTCGGTGCGTTGGCGATTTGGATTACGGCTTTCGTAAAATCGATAAAAAGCAAAAGATTTGTTTAAGCCAAAACAGGAACGTTGGTTCGTATTAAAAAAGTAATGTAAAATTTCTTCTATCTCCTGTGCTGTGTTTATATGTTCATAATTCATCAAAATACGGTAATCGAGGCCATATTTTAAGCGGTATTCAATTCCTGTAGTAAGTGTATAACCTAACTTCCATAAAATGGTGCCTTCGTTAGGGATTGCTGTTCTTAAAGTTCCGGAATTATTCAGCATTAAGCAGGCTTTTGCAACTACTTCCGGCAAGTTCTCTATATGCTCAAACGTTGCAATCGAAATAATCCTATCGTAGCTGTTTTCAGCCGGCACTTCTGTAATATCACGATAAACCGAACGAATTCTCTGCAAAGAGTCGGAGTTCTCCCAAAGCGACGTAAATGGTTCTACAATATCATAGACTTTTGTTGATTCATAAGCCAAATGATTTAATGCTCCGGCACCAATCTCCAACGTAGTTTTTGCAGAATCTGACAATACATCCTGCGCAACTTTTTTATGCATCCAACGCTCCATTTTCTGAGCTATTCCGGTTGCCGTTGTTTGTCCTTCCCTGTTTTTTACATAGTGTTCAACGTATATTTTTTGGTAAGCTTCGGGCAGGACAACTCTCTTTTTGGGAAACTTTTCAAACATAACTCATTCAAAATAAGCGTATAAATTTATTTTCAGATAAAAACAAAGGTAGGTTAATAAATCAATATCTCAGCTTGAGATACAAAAAAGGGGCTATCAGAAAAGCCCCCTTCAATATAGATTATGATATTCTTAGTTGTTATTGATCTCCAATAATTCAACGTCGAAAACAAGAGTTGAGTAAGGACCGATTAACTGACCGGCTCCCTGAGCACCGTATGCTAATTCAGACGGGATAAATAATCTCCATTTTGAACCAACCGACATTAACTGTAAAGCTTCTGTCCAGCCCTTAATTACGCCACTTACCGGGAAACTAGCGGGTTTTCCTCGCTGTACCGAGCTGTCAAATACTTTACCATCGATAAGCATTCCATGATAATGAGTTGTCACAACATCATTCAGTGTAGGTTTTTGACCAATTGATGAGGTCAGAACTTCATACTGTAACCCACTTGAAAGTGTAGTAACGCCTTCACGTTTTCCGTTTTCTTCGAGGAAGCGTTTTCCTTCTTCTTTTATTTCTGCGAACATTTTTTCTTGTAATTCAGCAAAGTAATTATTTACGATTTCACCAACTTTTTCTTGTGGGATAGCTAATTCGCGATCGTTCAGAACATCTTCCAATGCCCTTGCAAAATCGGCAACACTATCCACCTTAAAACCTTGTTCTTTCAAATTGTAAGCAACGCTTACTCCAAGGCTGTAACTTAATTCGTTCATTGAATTGAATGTGTTTGTTATTTAAAGTGGGGCAAAGATACAATTTCATTTTATATCAAAAGGCAATTGGATTGTATTCTGTTCAAAGGAACAAGCCCCAAATTAATCACTGATAATCAATAAAAAAGGTTATTTAGAAAGCCTCAACCTTCTAAACAACCTCTTCAATATTTACAAATAAGTTATCTTATTTAACGATACCGAAATAGATAAGATCAATTACTGAGTTGATTCGGTCTTCAACTTTCAGGTTGTCGGTAGTTGCATACATCGGAACTTCCAAACCTTTCATTGCAGTAACAACAGAAACAGCACCAAGATTAACATCTTTTACTTTGAATAAACCTTTTTCATTTCCTCTTGCCAAGATAGCAATTACCATGTTAATTTCTTCTTCATCAAATCTTTTACGAGTTGCTTCGATAAAATCGAGATGTGTTAATGAATCATTTTTGAGTGCTTCGTAAAAATTGATTAATTCGCGGAATGCAGCCATACGGGTTTTAACGTATGAACTCAGTTTGTCAACTGGATTATCCTGTTCGCTAACCGTAGCAATCAGTTTATTTTTAATCATATTTGCTTCGCGTTCAACTACTGCGCGGAAAATATCTTCTTTACAATCGTAATAGTAATAGATTGAGCTTTTGCCTTTACCTGTAGCAAGTGCAATTTCATCCATTGTGGTTTTTTTGAAACCAAATTTTGCAAAAATACCGCGGGCAACGTGGATAATATTTTCTCTCACGATGTCTTTGTTTACCATAGCTCTTGACATAATAATCTGTTTTTAAGTATTCGACATTAATTTTACCCGGCAAATATACAATGAGATATTGTCAAAAACAACAAGTCGAACCACTTTTTTTAAAAAATCTGCAATTATGACTTTTGGACACTATTAATCGGATGGTCGAAATTAAATTGTTTTAAGCGAGTTTCCAAATCCCCGAACTGATTCCGATTTACCAATGATACGCAAGCTCTGATCCCTTCCAGTTTTTCACTTCCGGTAATTGATAATGAAATTGCGCTCACTCCGTAATAAATTAATTTTGACAAAAGTTCTTCTCCGGTGAATCCTGGATAAGAGAATGTAAAATAAAAGCCATCCGCAATCGGATCATTTTCATCCTTATCATACACAATCTTAAAGCCATTATCGGTAAAGATTTTTTTCATGACATGTGCCTTTTCGCCATATTCACGAACATCTTTCACAAAATTAAAGTCTCCATCGTTTGCAGCTTTAAGCATCGCAGCCAGTGCATATTGAGGAGAGTGTGAAGTTCCGGAACTCAATGCATATAAAGTACCGAAAATCATGGCATTTCCAAACATATCCGAGTTATAGAAACGCTTCAGGTTTTGTGATTTCATTGTAAATAAATGGTTCGAAATAATCATCATTCCAATACGTTGGCCAGCATATGAAAATGCTTTTGAACTGGAAATAAACAAGATATAATTATCGGTATAATGAGCTACAGATGGCTGATATGGTGCTTTTCCGGGTTGCGAGAAGTCTTTACGAAAGTCCATTGCAAAGTATGCCAGATCTTCCATTACAACAACTCCATATTTGGTAGCAAGTTCCCCAATTATTTTCAGTTCTTTTTCGGTGAAACAGATCCATGCAGGATTGTTTGGATTTGAATAGAGTAAGCAGGAAATATTTCCTTTAGAAAGGTATGATTCCAGTTTTTCACGAAGTTTTTCTCCACGATAATTATACACATCAAATGATTCAAACTTCTGATTTAAAACAATTTGCTGTTGTTTATGAACTGGAAAACCAGGATCAAGAAACAATGTGGTATCTTTTTGAGCATCAATACGATTTACCGTTAAAAATGCTGCAAAACTACCTTGCATTGAGCCAACAGTAGGAACACAACCTTCCGATTTAACCTCAACATTTAAAAAGAGCTTTGCAAAACGTGATATTTCACTTTTCAGTTGAGGAATACCATAAATATCGGGATAAATTGCAGCCACACCGTTTCGAAGAGCCTCAATTTCAGCCTCTACTCCTATTTGCGAAGCAGGTAATCCCGGAATTCCCATTTCCATTCTGACAAATTTTTCGCCACTGGCAACTTCAATCGTATCAACCAGTTTTTTAATCTCACGAATGGAAGCCCGGCCTACATTCGCAATATTACAGTCTTTAATTTTTTGATTTACAATTTCGGAATTTATTGGTGTATTTTTCATAGCACACTCTATATTTTAGTCTGGTTTATTTTTTCACTGTTCAAATGTATGCTAATTCTTTGAAGTCAGAAAAACTTTTGCTTTTCATTAACTGACTTTTCAAAGCCGAATTAGGTTCTAATTGTGATTGAGGTTGTTCATAAGATATTTTCGCCTAAAACTGTTTAAAAAGTATAGGTTACTCCAAGAATTATTCTCAAATTACTTACTTCTGTACTTACTCCCCGTTTTACTTTATTTCTGGTTTGGTCATAAGCAGCAGTGGTATAATCAACCTCAGTGGCAAAGGCCAGTTTTCCGGGTGCATAAATAATTCTGGGAGCAATACGGTAGAGATAATCTATATTGTCGCCTCTTCCATAAAATGTTCCCGGAGTAATATCATTATAATTCAGATTTTTCAAATATCCACCGAAGATTGCGAATTTCCAAGCTTTCAGACTATACGAAGCATCAATCCACATTGAAGAAATAGCCGTATTTTCATAGGAATATTTCTTTGCAACAGTATCTGTTAATTCATAATAACCTCCAATTGAAACATGTTCACTCATATTTTCGCCCCATACATACTGAGCTTTCACGTCCCATGTTCTATTTTTGTAAGCAACGAATCCCATTGCTGCCATTGAGCTCAATTTTTTTTCGGTTGCATTGCCATCATTTCCTTTCATTCTGGGTTCGAGCACCTTATAATCCAATCCCGTTCCAAAAAGAAAATTACCAAATTTATACTGAATTTGTCCGTGTAAGTTAGGAATGACTGCATTTCTCATATATTGAGCTCCATTTCCGTCAGGGCCTTCGCTGGCATAATCTCTTTGCGATGCAGCAACTGCAATTAATTTCAGGTTCGAGATACTTTTAGAGTACCGAATTTGAATATGACGGGAAAAAGGGCGAAACGGAGCACCGGTGCTCAAACCCAAAACTCCGGGAATAGCTTCCGGAGCATTGATTGGACTCCAATATTGACCAATCAATAATTCGGAGCTTTTCCAGTTTAATTTAACCCAGGCATGACGTAAACGAAACCCATTATTATCTGAATTCGAATGACCAGTAAAATCACCTTCAAATAATGAGGTGGCTTTTGCTCCTAAAAATTCAATTCCACTAATGTTGGCAGTTAATCGGGTCATCATCGAAAGCTGATTAAACGACGGAGTTGCATTCAGGTCATTTCCTGCATTATCCTTGCTGATGTTTGCCGGATAAATCATTAACAATGTTTCACGTCCTCCAACAGTCTGGCGCGAATCATAAAACATTTGTGTATTCACGAATCCCGAAAAATTCAGTTTAGGCCTGGCAGTATCTGTTTGTGCTTTTAATACTGTTAATGAAACAGTTAAAAGCAGTACGAGTGTTACAATATACTTTTTCATCTCTATCTTTTACGTGCTGCCAGTGACAAAATAACGCCTAATGCAATTCCCAATACGGCCGCAAATAAAACCCGGTAATCTTGTGGTAATATGAACGTTATCGTATGAGCCGGAATCCAAAAGAATGGAATAGTTTTTTTAAATACAAAATTCCACTGGATATCCCAATTAATGCTTTTAAACATCTCTCCCATTTGAATCGGACGAAGAAAACCTGTTATAGTACCCCCATTGTTCATAATATGAGTATCTGTAATTTTATGCAAAGTCATCATTACAGGTGCATAAATCGTATTCATAAATGTACTGATACAGAAAGCAATTAATACTTTATTCAGAGTCAAGGTACCTTCAAATGTTTCTTTTACATTCTGCATTCCCATGTAATCAAGGAATTTCAAGGTTCCTGATGAAAAAATAACGAATGCCAGATTAATCGTTAAGCCTAAAAAGCCCCAAACAATTGCTCTTGGAATAATTCCAAATCCTTTTTGATTATAAACACCTGCACGAATTCGCAAGCCGATTGTTTCACCCATAGTTGCCAAAATAGCAAATTTGATAAAACTCATAATCATACCATGTTCTTTATTAAAGCCTTCATAAGCCCTAAAAACATCTTCGCATAAAATAAACGGCAGAAAGAAAATTACAACTGCCAAAATAAAGTACACATCTTTCCTTTTCACTTCTATTTATTTAGTTATCAAATATTTACTCCTGAGTTTCTTTCTTCTTTCCTTTTAACAAACGATAGACATCAATATTGATAACTACCAAACTTATCACACTGATAATAAATGAAATCCAATATTGCATTCCGGTTGGATTATCGCGAAGAATCAAGATCATTGCAACAATAAGCAATGACAAAACAAATACCCTGAAAAAAACATTGTTGATTGTTTTCATGCTGAAAGAGTTTTGTGTTTAAAAAAATCCCCAAACAGTTATACTGAATGGGGATTGCAAAGGTAGAAAAAAGTTTTGAACTACTTTTCGATGCGGATACGGGCATCAACAGCAATTACTTTATCTTCTTTTCCAAGGAGCGGATTGATATCCATTTCCATAATTTCGGGAGCAGCAGCCAGCAAATTTGAAACATTGCGGATTACTTCCGCAAATACATTTTCATCAATACCAGCCTGACCTCTCACACCTTGGATAATTTTATAACTATTTAGTTTCTGAATCATTTTCAAACCCTCTTCTTTGGTTAGCGGAGCCAATCCAACCTGAACATCTTTCAGAACTTCAATAAAGATTCCACCTAATCCGCACAGAATCATATGACCAAATTTAGGTTCATATTTTGCACCCACAAAGAGTTCCGTTCCTGACAGCATTGGCTGAAGTAAGATTGATGTAGCATCCGGAATTGCCATAATACGTACAAACTCTTTCTTCACCGTTTCAATATCTTTCACATTCAAAACTACCCCACCAACATCCGATTTATGCACAGGTCCTACAACTTTCATTACCAATGGAAAACCAATTTCAGTTGCAGCAGCAATTGCTCTTTCTTCGGTACTTATTACTTCTTCTTTTGCACGACGGATTCCGGCAGCATCGAGCAGTCCTTGCACTTCGTTTGGTCCAAGATATCCATTTTCAGCACTGTCGATGATTGCTCTGATCATTGCTTCATCCACATTATGCAGACAGCTTTTCGTAACAGATGGTTTCGGAGTATTAAATACACGACCCAACGCATTCGCAAGTACTACTTCATCAGGGAAATTTACCCGGCCTTTTGAGATAAAGTCTTCAACTTCTTCTTTTGCGGTTAGGGTTGACGGCAGAACTGGATAAATAGGTTTTTTGCAGCTATTCATCTTTTCATTCAACACATCATAAACATCAAAAATACGAAACAGACCTGGAGTACCAAAAATAACTACCATGGCATCCACTTCATCAAAATATTGATCCACATAATCGATAATCACCCCAAGTTGCTGAGCAGTTCCTGTAGCCAAAAAGTCGATAGGATTGGCAACAGAAGACCCTGGAAATAATTGAGACAGAAGTTCTTTTGCTTTCGGGTTTTCAATTGCAGGAATACTCAATCCTGACTTTGAAAGAGCATCAGTTAGCATAACTGCCGGCCCCCCTGCATGGGTAATGATCGCAATATTTTTTCCTTTTAATTCAGGATACATAAATACAGAAGCTACACTGATTAAATCCTGACGTCCATAACAACGAACAATTCCTGCCTTACGGAAAAGCGCGTCCACAGCTACATCTGAACTTGCCAAAGCACCTGTATGCGAAGAGGCTGCACGGCTTCCGGCTTCGGAAGAACCTGATTTTACAGCCGCAATTTTACATCCTTTTTTAATAAGTGAAGATGCATGTTTGAGAAGTTTCTCAGGTTTTGCAACGGTTTCAATATAAAGCAGTTTTACTCTTGAGCTGCTTTCAGGATCGAAAGTTTCATCAAGGTATTCCAGAATTTCTTCAACACCTAACTGTGCAGAATTTCCCACCGAAAAAACGTTTGCAAAGGTCAATCCGTTAGGAATACCAGCTTCCATAATGAAACATGCTGTAGCACCTGAACCCGAGATGAAATCGCATCCTTTTGGATCAAGTTTGGGGATCGGATACGTAAAAATACCTTGATGGTATGGGGTTAAAATACCCACGCAATTGGGTCCAATTAAAGAAGCTCCCGCTTTATCACACAATGATACAAGTTTATCTTCCAATACTTTACCGTCATGACTTTCTTCACTAAAACCAGCAGAAAGCACAATAAAAGCTTTGGTATTTTTTTGCTTGGTTAAAACTTCAACCGTTTCCGGTATATATTTTGCGGCAATCGCAATTATGGCCATATCAACCTGAGGTAAATCGGCTACAGATGCATGAGATTGAATACCCTGTACGTTAGGATCTTTGGGGTTTACAACATACAAACCACCCTGAAAACCGCCATCAAGCACGTTTTTCAATACTTTTCCACCAGGTTTTTCAACATCATTTGATCCACCAACCACAACAATACTTTTGGGTTGAATCAGTTCTTTTGTTATCATAGAGGCAAATTTATTTTCGGCTGCTAAATTAAGCATTTTTCCCTTTTTGGAAGATCAGGAAAGTTAACCTGACCAAACAAAATATACATTCACTAAATCCGGAAAAATACTGTATCATAAGTACTTTTAACAATGTTATTTGTTAAAATAAATTGCGTGTTATATTTTCACACTAATTTTACAATCACAATTTTTAGTACTTGAAACCAATGCACATCTTATGGATTTAAACATAGAGCATGGCAGGGATGAAAAAAAACGAGGAATCATTCCAAATGATGAAATCATTCACATACTTGAAATTTGTGGAGATATTGCATGGTGGTCGTATGATGTACGGAACGATAAAATTTACTATAGCAAAACCATCTCAGATCTTCTTGGATATAAACCAGCAGAATTACCCCAAAAGGCCCAAGAGATAAAGTCATTTATCCATCCTGATGACTTCATAAAGTTCATGCTTATATTTGACAGAAGCATTTTAGAAATAAAAACCGGACTTACCGATATTAATCCAATCAGAATAAGACATAAGAATCACAAATACAAATGGTTTTCTGTTCGGTTTATGATTCAAAATGTAACCGAAAAACCTCAACTCCATATTTCTGGTATTATTCAAAAATCTGAAACACAAACAGATGACATTCATATTCTGAAACAAAATGAAATCTGGTTAAATACCTTTTTACAAAACATTTCCGATTGTATACTTCTTCTGGATTTAAAAGGATACGTGACCTATATTAGTCCATCCTGTGAATATATTACCGGGTTTCATCCCTCCGACTTTTATTCTCACTTTTCAAAATATGTACACCCGGAAGACATTGACAAGTTGATAAAAGCAATGAATTTTTGCATTGAAAAGAAGCATGAAATTGTCAAATCGGAATACAGACACTTGCACAAAAATGGCAATTACGTTTATCTGGAGGCAATTGGCCAGTGTCATATTCAGGACAACAAAATAGACGGAGTTATTGTAAGCGTCAGAGATATTACTTCGAGAATAAAAATTGAACAAAAGCTAAGAGAAAAGAACCGCTTTTTAAATACGCTACTTTCCAATTTGCCAGGAATGGTTTATCGTTGCAAAAACGACCACAACTGGACAATGGAATTTGTAAGCAAAGGGGCTTATGAACTTACCGAATATACTCCTGACGAGTTGGTTAACAACAAATTGATATCATTTAATTCCATTATCAACAAGGAACACCGAAGTCGTATATGGAATAAATGGCAAGATGAACTGGAAAGGCATGGAACTTTCCGCGATGAATATACAATTACAACAGCTAGTGGAGCCATAAAATGGGTATGGGAACAAGGTTCTGGTGTTTGGGATGAAAAAGATAATCTGATTGCCCTCGAAGGTTTTATTACTGATATTACAGAGAAAAAAGAGGATGAAGAAAAACTCAAAGAAGCAATATCAACCAAAGACAGATTTTTCTCTATTATTTCTCACGACTTAAAAAGTCCGTTTAATTCCATTATCGGCTTTTCTGACTTGCTATTAAACAGCAATGAACTTTTTGATGAAGACGAACAAAAAGCTCTTTTAACAAACCTGCACGACACGGCTCAAAACACTCATAAAATGCTTGAAAATCTATTGAGTTGGTCTAAAGTTCAACTAAACAGAACGAATATTACTCCAGAAATAATTCATCCTAAAGAAATTCTTTCCGAGCTTATTAAACAACTTCAACCACAAGCAAAATCAAAACAAATTAACATCTCTTACGATATTCCTGAAGACCTCATTATCAATGCTGATTATGATATACTTACAACCGTATTAAGAAATCTTATTTCAAATGCAATTAAGTTTACAAACTCAAAGGGAAATGTAAGCATCCGATTTGAAAAAAATGAGAATTATATCATCTTCTCTGTCAAAGATAATGGCATTGGTATTTCAGAAAAGGATTTACAAAATCTTTTTAGAATTGACGAAAAAGTACTTTACACTGGCACTAACGGAGAAAAAGGCACCGGATTGGGGTTAATATTGTGCAAAGAACTCATTGAATTACACAATGGAAAAATATGGGTAGAAAGTAAGCTCAATAAAGGAAGTATCTTCTATTTCACCATCCCTCAACAACAGATAGTCAGGAGATAGGCCTATTCAAAAATTCAACGGCAATTTTAAAATAAAGCCCATTGTGTTCATCCTGAAGCTCCGCTAAACCTTTTTGTTCTGAATCTGTTTGATAGTTAATACCAGAATGACTTCTGATTAATTTAATATTCACTCTGGCATAACAGGACAGCAAAACGCTGAAATTCAATTACAAACTACCAAACATAAAGCAAAGCATGGCACGTTTTGAAATTATAATGCCTAAAATGGGCGAAAGTATTATTGAGGCTACTATTACCAAATGGTTGAAAAACGAAGGCGACAAAATAGGAGAAGATGAAGCAATTGTAGAAATTGCCACGGACAAGGTTGATTCGGAAATACCAGCACCCCTTGAAGGAATCCTTATGAAAAAACTCTACAATGAAGGGGATGTTGTCCCGGTAGGTCAGGTTATTGCATACCTCTCCATTGACGGAGAAGAGCATGATTTCAAATCAACTGAAACT
>Ga0074197_1002186_pt1 | contig 14180 bp, 7 predicted proteins | sample EPASupsiteSAE305_FD_64526 | JGI IMG/M metagenome (GOLD analysis project Ga0074197, IMG submission 64526) | Bioremediated contaminated groundwater microbial communities from EPA Superfund site, New Mexico - SAE3-05 reassembly with SPADES | ecosystem: Environmental > Aquatic > Deep subsurface >...
TGACCTTGGCCGCAGCCCTGGCCACCACCGCGGTGGCCACGACTCTTTCCAATGCACCGCCCGGGGTGTTCATGCACGGCCCGACCTTCATGGGCAACCCCCTGGCCTGCCATGTGGCCTGCGCCTCCATCCGGCTGCTGCTGGACAGCCCCTGGCAGGAGCGAGTGGCCGCCATTGCCCGCCAGCTGGCCGACGAACTGGAACCGGCCCGGGCCCTGCCCGCCGTGGCCGATGTCCGGGTGCTGGGGGCTATCGGCGTGGTCGAGACCAAAAATCCGGTCGACATGGCCGTGCTCCAGCGGTTTTTTGTGGAACAGGGGGTCTGGATCAGGCCCTTTGGCCGTCTGCTCTACCTCATGCCGCCCTTTATTATCGAGGCGGACGAGTTGTCCCGCTTGACCGCCGCCCTGGTCCGGGCCGCGGCCTCCATGGATTGACAAAAGATTCGCCTGCCGTGTCTTGAGGGAGCGGGGCGCTTGAACCACCGGAACTGATACTATCTATCGCTCAAGGGCAAGCGGATGAAACGCGACCTGATCAATAAAAGTGTGCTGTTAGCCTTGGTGCTGCTCATCTCGGCCGTGTTCCTCGACATGATCCAGCAGTTTCTCATGCCGATGTTCATGGCCGGCCTGTTCTCGGCCATGCTCAAACCCGCCCATCGCTGGCTGACCGCTCAAATCGGCGGACGGAACAATCTCGCCTCGATTCTGGTCATTATTGCCATTATTTTCCTGGTGCTGGCCCCGCTCGGCGTGCTGATCGGGGTGGTTGTCGGCCAGGCGATCAGTGTCAGCCAATCGGTCACCCCCTGGGTCCAGACCTTTATCAACGAGCCGACCGCGATCACGGCGTACATGGAGAGGTTTCCCTACTACCATGACCTCCTTCCCTACCGGGCGGTGATCATCGAAAAAGCCGGCATGATTGTCGGCAACATCTCCTCGTTTCTCATCAACAGCCTTTCGTCGGTGACGAAACTGACCGTTACTGCGCTGTTCAGCAGCGTGATCATGCTGTATGTCATGTTTTACTTTCTCACCATGGGCGAGGTCCTGCTCCGCAAGATCCTCTATTTTCTCCCCCTGAATGATCGCGATGAACAGCGGCTGCTGCGGCGCTTCACCTCGGTGACCGCCGCGACCCTGAAGGGGACGCTGATCATCGGGGCTGTTCAGGGGTTTATCTGCGGCCTGGCCTTTGCCTTTGCCGGCATTCAGGGGCCGGTGTTCTGGGGGACGGTCATGGCGGTGCTGTCGATCATTCCCGCCTTTGGCACCGCGATTGTCTGGCTGCCCGCCCTGGTTATCCTGGCCCTGCAGGGCAATTTCGTCGGTGTGGGTATCCTGGCGGTGCTCTGCGGCGCCCTGGCCGGCAATCTCGATAATGTGCTCCGGCCCCGCTTGGTCGGCAAGGACACCGAGATGCACGATCTTTTCGTCCTCTTCGGCACCCTGGGCGGCATCAGTATGTTCGGCATCCTGGGTATCATCCTCGGTCCGATCATCGCCGCTCTCTTTATCACCATCTGGGAGATTTACGGTAAGGCCTTTGAGGCCTACCTGCCCGATGTCGGTCCCCTTTTCAGTTCCGGTGCACAAGCGGACTCTGCAGCGTCGCCCCCGCCTAAGGCAACCGGGGGAGAGGCCCAAACCTCCGCCACCGGCGAGCAGGAGGAAGGGAAAAACAGCACGATGCCCATCGCCCAAACCGACCTTCCTTCGTCACCCCTTGACCCGCCGGACGCTAAGGAGTGAGCAAAGGTTATGAATAGCTCGGAAAAATTGATGAGCTTTTTTATTTTCTTCATTACTATTCGTCATTTTGGAACAATCGCGCCCTGGGCGGACTGATCAGCATTGATCGACAAGATGATTCACTGATGCATTTCAAACGAGACAATATACTTGGAGGCAGACCATGAGCGAGGAGATTCGTGTGAAGAATATCGGCTTACGAGGGGTGACCGTCGCCGATTCCGCGATCAGTTTTATTGATGGTGAAAAGGGCGTACTGATTTATCGCGGCTACCGGATCGAAGATCTGGCCGACAATTCCTCCTTCATGGAGACCGCCTATCTGCTGCTCTTCGGCGTGTTGCCAACCAAAGAGCAACTGGCTGATTTTACTCAAAGAGTGAACCAGTCGCGACAGGTGCCCGAGTATATTTTCGAGAGCATGCGCCATTGGCCGAAAAATGCCAGGCCCATGGATGTTCTTCAGGCGAGCGTGCCGTTGCTCGCCATGGCGGAAGAGCATAACGATACCATTGACCGCCAGGCCTATATCAATCGCTCCATCGGCCTGATCGCCCGGCTGCCCACCCTGGTTGCCGGCTGGCACCGCATCCGCAGCAACCAGGAGGTCCTGGCGCCCGATCCTTCCCTGGACCATGCCGCCAATTTTCTCTGGATGCTGCAGGGAAAACGGCCCGATGCGGCGACGGCCCGCGACCTCGATGTCTGCCTGATCCTCCACGCCGACCACACCTTCAACGCCTCGACCTTTGCCGCCCGGGAAGTGGTTTCGACTCGAGCCAGCCTCTATGCCGGGGTGTCAGCCGGACTGGGCGCTCTTTCCGGCAGCCTGCACGGCGGAGCCAATACGAAGGTAATGGAAATGTTGCTGAAATTGGAAAACGAGCCGGATGTCGAGGCCTGGGTCACGGAGCAGCTCAAGCAGGGGCAGGTGATCATGGGCATGGGGCATGCCATCTATAAAACCGGCGATCCCCGTGCCGTGTATCTGAAAAAAATGGGGCAGCGCCTGGGCGAGCAGAATGGGGGTAAATGGATGGCCATCTCACAAAAAGTCGAGGAAACCGCCCTGGCCATTTTTGCCCGGCAGGGCAAGACCACCATTCTGCCCAATGTCGATTTCAACAGCGCCCCGGTCTATTACCAGATGGGCATTCCCATGGACCTGATGACCCCGATTTTCGCCATCTCCCGGGTGGCCGGCTGGTGCGCCCATATCGTCGAGGAACAGTTTGCCGACGCCCAGGGCAAACCGGCGTTGTACCGGCCGCAAGCCCAGTATGTGGGCGAATACTGCGGCTTGATGGGCTGTGAATATTCGCCGATGGACAAGAGAAAATGAGCCGGTGACAGCACCCGTCGCCCGCCGACGCAGCTGCGGCGATTGCGGCGGCGGGCTCACCACGCGATTGCGGTCAGGTCCACCTTCTTTTCGGCAATCAGGTGCAGGCAGGCATCGACACTCGGGGCATGATACAGGGTGCCCCGGCCCGAACGGATCTCCTCCGTGGCCGTTTCCAGGCCAAGCGAGGGCCGGTAAGGGCGATGCGAGGACATGGCCTCGACCACATCGGCCACGGTCAGGATCTTGGCTTCCAGGAGAATCTCCTGGTCCGTGAGACCACGGGGATAGCCGGAACCGTCGAGATGTTCGTGGTGCTGATAGACAATGTCGGCCACGGGCCAGGGGAAGTGGATATTCTTGAGGATTTCGTAGCCCACCACGGTATGGCATTTGATGATCGCCCGTTCCTGGTCGGAAAGCCGGGAGGGTTTTGCCAGATATTCCGAGGGCAGGGAAATCTTGCCGATGTCATGGAGCACCGCGGCGAAGTGGAGCCCTTCGATCTGTTTTTCCGGCAATCCCAGTTCCCGGGCAATGGCGCAGGCCAGCTTGTCGACCCGCATCTGGTGACCGGCCGTATAGGGGTCCCGTTTTTCCGCCGCCGAGGACAGTGATTTAACGGTTTCCTCCAGACTGTTGCGGAGTTCGTCCCGGCTCTTTTTCAGAGCCTCCAAAGCGGTTTTCCGTTCGGAAATATCCCGGGCTATGCCCCGGAATCCCAGCAATTCGCCGTTATCGTCGAACACCGGCACCCCGTTGGTTTCAATGACCACGAACCGGCCATCCTTTGCCTGGCAGGCATTCTCAAATCCGGTGAACGGTTTTCGGGAAAGAATGAGTTTCTTGAAAATCCGGCTGGTGCGTTCCATCTCTTTGGGCGCGGTCAGGTCAACCAGGTTTTTGCCGATGATTTCCTCCGGCGCAAAACCCAGTAGGTCGTGCACCTTGGGGCTGCTGTAGGTGTAGACGCCCTCGGGATTGATCTCCCAGATCCAGTCGCTGGTGGTTTCCACCAGGGACCGGAATCGCTCGTTGCTTTCTTCCAGGGCCGTCAGCAACCGCTCCCGTTCCTCCCAGATGATACGGCGCACTCGATCGGCCAGCACAGTGTGGCGAATGATGTAGAAGGCCAGGAACGAAACGAGGAGCAGGATGACGCTGGCGATCGCGTTGAGCTGTTTGGCAATCAGGCCGATTTCGACATTGACGTCGTCGATATAGAGACCGGTGCCGATGATCCAGCCCCACGGTTGAAATCCTCTCACATAGGAGAGCTTGGGCACGATTTTCTCGGGATCGTCCTGCCATTGAAACCGATAATCCACGTAGCCCGCTCCCTGGGCCTTGACGACCTTGACAAATTCCTCCAGCAGATTTTTTCCTTTCGGATAGCGGACGTCGGGCACGGCCTCGCCATGGAGATCGGGCCGGTAGGGATGCATGACGATGAGGGCATTCATGTCGTTGACCCAGAAATAATCCTTGTTGGCCGGGCCGTAACGGATGTCTCGAATGATTCTGAGCGCTTCCTGCTGTGCCTGCTCGCGGCTCATCTCGCCGGTTTGTTCCATCATCTGGTAAGATGAGACCATGTCCCAGACGATGGTATTCAGCTCTCTCAGCATCTCCCGTTTTTTGGTGAGCAGATTTTCCTTGAGGGAGGGAAGGATGATGACAAAGGTGGCGGTGACAAACAGCAGGATGGTGAGCAGGGCCGGCAGGGCAATCCTGATGGAAATAGCGTTTGCAAATTTCCGTTTTCTATCCTTCTCCATGCAAGGTACCGGCTCGTCCGTAAGGTTATCCGCGGAAAGAATGGGTTCCGCGGTCAAGGGTGGCAGCTTTCTCGGCAGGATGCCGTTCGCCAACCCCTGCCTTCATTGACCTGACCGGGATTCGGCACAGCGCCACGGCTGGTCGCATTCCCCCTGCACCTTAACGATTGCCGGGGATATCGGCAAGGAATCTTCGTTCTTTTTCCTTAAGCGTCGCGGAGAGATTCTCTGCCACCTCTCTGCTTGCCTCTGTGAATTAAGCTTGACTTTCTCAGCCCGATCAGGTCTGCTGGTGACAGTTTTCAGGTTCCGATGAGGAATAAAAGGGAACTCCGTGAAAATCGGAGACGGGCCCGCCGCTGTAACCGGGGACAAACGCTGCAGATCAGTCACTGACCACAAGTTGGGAAGACGCGGCGGGAGGATGAACCGGGAGTCAGAATACCTGCCTGAAACAGGACAGCCTTTCTCCGCGGATCAGAGAAACGGCAGCGAGACGAGGATTCACCAGGGCATCCCCGGATCATTTTATATGATCCGGGGATTTTTTTTGTCTTTTTGCCGGACAAAAATCAACTGAGAGGAGGTTCCACTCGCAGCAGCGCTCCCTTAGCGAGGTATGCTTTTTTTCGGAAGAACGGCTTGATCGACTGTCGGAATTCCGTCAGGTCATGGGACCTCTACCCTAGCCATGTCGGGTAGGTCATGCAGTGTACTGTTTGCCGGCAGTATCCTGCAGCGTCTTCACCCTGTGTCCTGCGGAATTCTCGGTGGCCTGTCCGGACAAGAATTGGCGAGTACGTTCTTGCGGCAACTCGTTTGGCGCCACCTAAGGGAGCAATGCGGAGTCACTGCTGTGCGGAATCTCGACCCCACCCGACCCCCAGGCAACCGGGGAACAGTCCTCGGTTGCTTCTCAGGCATCGGGGCAGTTCCAGCCGGTTCAGCCCCTGGCGCCGCCGCTCCAAGTCCGCCTCTCCTGCCTTGTACCGCGATCGCCCACCGAGGTATCCAAGCTGTCATCATTCGAATTCATCGCGCAGCCGGCAGTGGCGGGAAAGCACTACTTGCCGGACAATTGTGGTACACTTTCCCTGTGCAGGCGCCGGACTTGATCGTGCCGGCCCGGCAAAAGAAAGGACGCTTGGCAATAAACCCTTGAATCTCAGCGGGGTTATAGCAATAATATAAATCAAATCCATTGTGGCAAACGTATCCTTACCTCGTCAAGGAGGGCATGATGACCGAACCAAAGAACAATACACTCCATAATCACCTCACCGCGGTTAAGAAGGGTGAGCGTGTGTTTGAAAACGCCTTTCAGAGTGTCAGCCGGATGATCCTGGAAAAGAACATCAACAAGGTCATGGTCAACGGCAAGAGTACCTTCGATTTCACCATTTTTCGTGAAGGCAGGAAACATATCATCGGCATGTATGACGAGATCAACTCCTTTGTCTCGTTTGTCAAGGATGCCTCGGAAGGCGGCTCGTCCAAGGAGATGGCCTTTGTTCTGGTCGGTGAGCCGGGCAACGGCAAGACCTTCCTGGTTGAATACCTGTGCAGCCTCTACCGCGATTTTCTTTCGTTGCCGAAAAACCGGAAATATACCTTCCGCTTCACCAATATCGATCGTCTCGGCACCTATGGCAATATTAAGACGATCGAATCCCAAACCTACGAAGACCCGATGATTCTGGCGTTGAATCTGTATGAAAGTCGTGCGGAATCGCTGAGTTATCTGGCCAGGAAACTTCGCGTCAGCGATACGATGCTGGCCCAGTGGTCCGAGAATTACCGGCCGCTCGGGGCCTGTTCCGCCTATATCTGGAACGATATCAGAACAATGGCCGACGGGGATCTGGACGAGATGCTGAAATGCATCGAGATTGTCCCGGTGCCCCTGATCGAGAGCCTGGGAACGGTGACCGGCAAGTACCCCGCCAAGGATAAGATCACCTCTTCGGCGGTCGATCTGCTCGGCGAAGAGTCCATCCAGCGGCTGCTGCATATCTCCGATACCAACAACCCCTACCGTTTCGATCTCCGCCGGGGTGCGCTGGCCCGGGTTGCCGGCGGCGGCATTCATTTCAGCGATGAGATCTATAAAAACAAAAAGGATCTGGTCCAGGTCTATCTCGGCATCATCCAGAACCGGAGCATCGAGATTGACGGCTACAAGTGGCCGATCGACACCCTGATCATCGCCACCAGCAACAATTCCGAATTTAACCGCTTTCTCGCGGAAAAAGAAGAAGCGCCGATCATCGACCGCTGCCGGATCTGCTATGTCTCCCACAACACCAACTACCGCCAGCAGCACAATCTGACCGCCTACGCCATCGGCAACGAGGCCAAGACCACCCTCACCGGTGACGTCATGCACCAGGATCCCAATCTCAACTATGCCACCTCGGTGGCCGTGGTCCTGACCCGTTTGCCCCGTTCGGAAAAACTGACCCCCATCGAGACCATGAAGCTGGCAGCCGGCGAGGTCGCCGGGGAGAAGAGTCTCAAGACCCTGTCCGAGGTGATTGACAGCCTTAATCAGGAGCACGACATCACCAAGCGTTTTGGCCAGAAGGGACTCGGCCAGCGGAACCTGGGCCGCTCGATGCAGCTGATGCTGGAAAGCTCCGAGACCAACGAGGGCCGGTGCATGTTTGCCTACGATGTCTTCACCGCCCTGGACCGGGTGATCCTCGATTATGTCTCCGAGGCCGCCGATCGGGCCAAGTTCCTGGACGATCTCAAGATCGCCAAGGGACTCTACCGGGAACGGATCATGACCGAGATGTTCAATGCCTACATGGACGAACCGCTGGCGATCCGCAAGGATGTGCTCAACTATGTCAATATGATCATCGGCATCGATGCCGAGAACCTGGGCGTGGACCGGATGTGGAAGTACAAAAATCCGCAGACCGGCGAGCTGGCGGCACTGAAGATCGACGAGCGCTATATCGATTCGGTGGAGGCCTGTCTGGGCTTGAAGATCCGGGAACAGAAGGACTCCTTCCGCACCTCGATCCGCAAAATTTATGGCCAGAAAATCTCGGTCAATCCGGATTATGATTTCATGGATAACCTCGAACTGGTCAAGGCGGTCACCGATGTCCGTCTCAAATCCGATATCGCCGGAGCGGGCAGCCTGATCGGCGCCCTGGCCAACCGCACCAACGAGGAGAACCAGAAGCTTTACGACCGGATGATCGACACCATGCTGCACAAACTCGGCTACTGCCTTACCTGCGCCCAGAAAACCATCGAGTATTTCTGCACCCAGGTTGACGAAAGCTAATGCGCGGCACGCGCTCCAAGGCAGACCAGATGGCGGAACCAGTTATGAATACACTGCAGGAACTCTATCGCAGCCTCGAGGCCAGGGGACTGTCGCCCGAACAGCGACAGGTCATCGAGCGGGAACTGGGGCAGACGGAGCATGAGCATCTTTATGCGCCGCCTCCCCCTGCGCCTTCGTTGTATGCGTACAACGATCTCGATGTTCTGCAGCAGATGGTCCCTTCACCGGTAGCCTCCATGCTTGCGTATCAAACCCTGGATCACCTCCTGCAGCGGGATTTGCAGAGGGAGAAGGACGGTTTTCCGCGCAAAATCAGGATGGGGAAACTGGTCAAGCCCGGACGTGACGGCGATGACAAGGTGGTGGTGATCCCGACCACCGTGGAAGAGAAATTCATCCACGGGCAAATCCGGGAGGAAAGCGAAGGCGGGGAGGAGGGGGAAGAGCCCGGTGAAGGCGGTATCGGCGAGGGCGAAGAGGGCGAGGTAATCGGCGAACAGCCGGTTCACGAGGAACAGGGCGGCGGCGAGGGCGGTCCCGGCCAGGGGCAGGGGGGAGCCCACGAACTCGAGTCCACGATCTACGACCTCGGCCGCGTGCTTACCGAGCAGTTTGCCCTGCCCAATCTCAAGGACAAGGGGAAAAAGCGGTCCCTGACCCGCTATGCCTACGATCTCACCGACAGAAATCGCGGATTCGGGCAGATTCTCGATAAAAAAGCGACCCTCAGGCAGGTCATTCTCACCAATATCGGCCTGCAGCGGCTGGGTAACCTGGACCGGATCGATACCGGCAATCTGATCATCTCGCCGCGTGATCGCGTCTACCGCATCCTTTCCAAGGAAAAAGACTATGAAAGCCAGGCCGTGGTCTTTTTTGTCCGCGATTACTCCGGTTCCATGGCCGGCAAGCCGACCGAGCTGGTGGTCAATCAACATGTGCTGATTTACGCCTGGCTGACTTATCAGTACCAGAACCAGGTGACCACCCGGTTCATTCTCCACGATACCGAGGCGAAAGAGGTTGACAATTTTCAGGCCTATTACAGCATGCAGGTCGCGGGCGGCACCCAGGTTGCCTCGGCCTACCGCCTGGTCAACCAGATCGTGGTTGAGGAGGAACTGGCCCGTGACTACAACATCTATATCTTCCACGGCACCGATGGCGACGACTGGGACACCTATGGCGAAGAGGCCGTACCCGAGCTGGAAAAGATGCTTGTCTATGCCAGCAGGGTCGGCATCACCATCGCCGAGAATGGTTTTGCCGGCAGCACCCGGAGCGAAGTCGAGAAGTATGTGACTAAATCCGGCCTGCTGGAGAGCAAAAAAGAGCTGCTGCGCCTGGATGTGATGTCCAAGGACAGCACCGAAGCGCGGGTCATTGAAGGCATTAAGATTCTGATTTCTTGAGAGGCGAGCGGGCAGGGGGTTCGCCCCGCTCCCGGTGGGGATTATGGAACTGATCAGTCAGCATGCCAAAAGGATCATGGAGGGATGTAAGAACCGCGCCCGGGAAGCCGGCTTGCGTTTTCAGGACGAAACCCTCGAATATATCGTCACCAATCGGGATCTCCTCGAGTTGTCGCCCAAAATCATGATCCCCACCCTCTATGACTATTGGGTGCAGGATGTGGAGGTGCTGAGGGAATCCGGACGTTACGAACTGTATCCCAATAATCCGTACGAAACCGTCATCAATACCCGCCCCCCCATTTCCTATTACAACGACAATAACCCCGACTGGCTCAATGTGATGATTTTCTATCACGTTATCGGTCACATCGATTTTTTCCAGAACAATCTCTTCTTCCGTCATACCTGGGATTACGATTTTAACAGCCGGGCCCTGGCCGATAAGCGGCTCATCGCCAAACTCCGGTCGGAAAAAGGGCGATGGGTTGATTATGTGATCGAATTCTCACGCGCCATCGACAATCTGGTGGGGTATTTCGATCTGTTGGCCGATCTCGGCCAGGAAGAAAGCGACCGTAGTCTGTCGATGCTGGACTATTATTTCGACATCTTTCTTCAACGCGGTCCCCGATCTTCCATCAGTCTCTATTCCAAGGAAATTGACCGCTTCAACCGGATGCTCCGCGAATATCCCGAGGACGGAGAAACCCGCTTTCTCAAAACCATCACTGAAAAGCATGCCGAGCTCGAGGCCCTGTACACCAAGAAGGCAAAAGAGAAAAAAGTGGTCGGCCGATGCGATCTGCTGCAATTTCTGATGGAGTATTCCCCTTTCCTCAATCGTGAGGAAAACCAGTGGATGTTGATGGTCATGGAAGTGATCCGTTCCACCTCCCTCTATTTTCAACCCCAGATCCGCACCAAAATCCTCAATGAAGGCTGGGCCAGCTACTGGCATGAACAACTGTTTCTCGGCGATGACCGGATCAAGGGGCACGAGGTTGATTTTGCCATTGTCAATGCCAAGGTCACCTCCATGCCCCGGGTCGGTCTCAATCCCTATGCCCTGGGCATGCGTCTTTTCCAGTATCTGGAAGAGCGGGCCGACAAAGGCAAAACCGGTCTGGAGTATTTCCAGACCACTGATCGGGACCAGCGGCGCAGCTTTGACCGGGCAACGGGGAAGGGCAGGGACTACATCTTTCATATCCGTGAAAATTACTGCGATTCCATGTTTATCAACAGCTTCCTCGATCAGGATTTTATCGACCTGCATCGCCTGTTCGTGGTCGGCAAACGGATGAACAAGGAAAAAATGACATGGCAATACTATGTCCGCAGCCGCAAGGCCGTTGATTACAAACAGATGGTGGCCGATTCCCTCTATCATCCGCCGCGCCTTGAGGTGAACGCCACCGACAATAACATCCTGGTGCTCAACCATATCTTTGAGGGCAAGCCTCTGGTCCGCGATTTTATTTCGGGGGTTATGCTGGCCGTTGAATTTCTCTGGGGCGGGGAGGTGCATCTGTTCACCAGCGATCCCATCCCGGTTAAGGTCGATCAGGAGAACGAGGCCCAGGGGAAAGAGGAAAAGCCGAAAAGGACCACAAGCTGGAAGCGATTCCGCTACGCGGTGAAAGAGGGAAAGGTGACGAGAACCCTGGCCGAATGATACAGTTGGAATCTGAGCAAGAGGGAAGGTGAACGGATGGGTGCATTAACCAAGGCCTTGAATACCCTGAAGCAGTATACGGAAAATCGGAACCAGCAAGCCGAGCTTTCATTCACGGCGTTCCTGCAGGAGGTGGTCGAACGCCCGGAGCGGAACATCCGCAATGTGGCACAGGTCTATGCCGATATGGTGCATCATTTCGTCAGTGATGGGGTCGACGAATACCGCGATGATCCGGAATCCATCAATTATCTCAACTATAACTGCAGCCGGTTGCTGGCGGAAGGTTCGGACCGCCCGTTTTTTGCCGACCGTCTCTTTGCCAACCGCCTGGTCCGCCATGTGGAATCGCTGTCAATCGGCGATCAGCAGAATAAGATCTATATATTCGACGGACCGCACGGCAGCGGCAAATCAACCTTTCTCAACAACCTCCTGCGAAAATTCGAGCAATACGCCAATACTCCAGAAGGAACCCGGTTTGAGGTGGTCTGGCGCCTGAAGGAGAATCACCTTGTCGATGGTGTCCACCAGGTCGCCTCCCTGGCAAACAAGCTTTCCCAGTTACTGGGCGATGAGCCCCATAACGAAACGGTCCACGCTAAAAACCGCAGTGAAGGAGAGAATGCCGAGCCCGGCAGTTGGCTCACCCTGCCCTGTCCCAGCCATGACCACCCTCTCCTCCTCATCCCCAAGGAGATCCGGCGGCGCTTTCTCGACGAACTCCTCGAAAACGATCATTTCAAAGGACATCTTTTCACTGAAAAGAAATATGAATGGGTCTTTCGCGACGAGCCCTGCACGATCTGCACCTCGCTCTACCAGGAGCTGCGCAAGAAGTACGCCGATCCCCTGACGGTGCTCGAGGATTGCGTCTTGGCCCGGCCCTATGTCTTCAACCGCAGACTCGGCAACGGCATCTCGGTCTTTAATCCGGGGGACCGGCGGTCGCAGAAGAATGTCATCAGCGACGAGGCTGTGCAACGCTCGCTCAACAATATGTTTTCACCGGGCGGCAAGGTCTCCTACCTGTATTCCAATTATGCCAAGATCAATAATGGCATCTATGCCCTGATGGATGTCAAATCGCACAACACCGAACGCCTGATGGATCTGCATAATATCATCAGCGACGGGGTGCACAAGGTCGAGCATATTGAGGAACGGGTCAATTCGCTGTTTTTCGCCTTGATGAATCCTGAAGACAAAAAGGTGCTGACCGATCTTGCCGCCTTCTTGGACCGGATCGAATATGTCAATATTCCCTACGTCCTCGATATAAAAACTGAACTTGATATTTATCGCGAGGTTTTCGGCAAGCATATCGATGAGAGCTTCCTCCCCCGGGTCCTCCATAATTTCGCACGGGTGATTGTTGCCACCCGTTTGCGCATCAAATCCGATGCCATGCTGGAATGGATTCAGAATCCCGATAAGTACGAACTCTACTGTGACCGGAATCTGCAGCTCCTCAAAATGGAGATCTATACCGGCTATATCCCCGCCTGGCTGGCTGAGGAGGATGTGGAACGGTTTACCTCCAAGCGGAGGCTCAAGATCATCGCCGAATCCGAACAGGATGGGTGGAAGGGGCTTTCCGGGCGTGATTCCATCCGGATGTTCAATGAATTCTATTCAACCTACGTGCGGGAAGACAAATTGATCGACATGTCCATGCTCGGTAAATTCTTCCGCAAATACTGTAAAAAAGACAAGGAGATCCTGCCGATGGGCTTTCTTGATTCGCTGCTGCGCATGTACAACTACGCGGTCCTGCAGTCGGTCAAGGAGTCCCTCTACTATTACAACGAGGAGCAGATCTCCAGAGACATCCAAAATTATATGTTTGCCGTTAATTTTGAACCGGGGACTGTGGAAACCTGCAGGTTCACCAAGGAAAAGCTGGAAATCAACGAGAATTTCTTTCAGCGGATCGAATCCCGCCTGATGGTCAAGCCCAGTGATGCGATCACCTTCAGGAACAGTGTCCAAAAGGCCTATACCACCAGCACGCTTACCCAGGAAATCCTCCGCGATAACCTGGACATCACGGAAACCGCACTCTATCTTCACCTCCATGAGCGCTATATCCATACGCTCAAAGACAAGGTTTTGGAACCGTTTGAGGAAAATGAAAATTTCCGCAGGGCGGTGAAGGATTTTGATCAGGAGTCTTTCAAGACCTATGATAAAAAAATCCGAAATGACGTCAGTTTCATGATGGACAATCTTCAGAAAAAGTTCGGCTACAGCCGTCAGGGCGCCAAGGAGATCTGCATCTATGTCATCGACAACAACCTCGCCAAGGTCTTCGCCGGTCAACTGCCCCCCGTACAACTGCCTTCGAGTCCAGCGCCTTCAGGTTCACCGCCTTTTGGTCAGCTGCCCCCCGGTCAAATGATCCCCTGAAACCGGCACCCGTCAAGAAGCGCAGGTCCCTCCCGGATTGTCTGGCTTAAATCACTTCTTTTTTGCTGAGAAACGAAAAATATTCGGCTGCGGTGGGCAGCGCTCCCTTGAGGGCGCTGAGCGCGGTCACCTCGGTGGAGCCCAGATAGACTCGGGCTCCATCGCCAAGGCGGTTATCGAAATTGCGGGTCGAGGTGGACATCACCGTGGCTCCGGGCTTGACCCGGGCCTGATTGCCCATGCAGAGGCTGCAGCCGGGGATTTCCACCCGCCCGCCAACCTGGGCAAAGATGCTCAGGCCCCCTTGCCGCTGGATGATATCCCGGTCCAGACGCGTCGAGGGGGCGATCCACAATCGGCTGGCGGCATAGGGCTCATCCTTGAACAGCCGGGTAGCCGTCCGGAGATGGCTGAGGTGGGTCATGCAGGAGCCGATAAAGGCCTCGTCGATGGGGGTCCCGGCCACCTCGCTCAGGCCGCGGATATCGTCGGGATCGTTG
>Ga0074197_1002187_pt1 | contig 14178 bp, 10 predicted proteins | sample EPASupsiteSAE305_FD_64526 | JGI IMG/M metagenome (GOLD analysis project Ga0074197, IMG submission 64526) | Bioremediated contaminated groundwater microbial communities from EPA Superfund site, New Mexico - SAE3-05 reassembly with SPADES | ecosystem: Environmental > Aquatic > Deep subsurface >...
GGTGCATTTTCAAGTGTTTGTTTGTGAACTTTTAGATACTCCATCAAGTCCATTTTAAAATCATTTAAAGTCAAATCCGTGATGGAAATGCTACCACTGACATCTTCAAGGTCTATCACTTTGTCTCGAAGTTCTTTGAGCTGTTTGGCTCTGTAACTCAAATCACTTACCTCTATGTTTGAGGTATCTATGATATTTTCTTCTCCTGTCGCCGATACATCTAAAAGTACCATTCGTCCACTTACACGGCTCTCTAAGTTGATATATTCATCAAGCTCCATGTTTGCCCAAAAGTTTACAAGCTGAATAGTCTCGTTTTTGCTTCCAAGTCTGTCAATTCGTCCAAATCTTTGAATGATTCGCACTGGATTCCAGTGAATGTCATAATTTACAAGGTAATCACAATCTTGTAGGTTTTGCCCTTCGCTGATACAATCTGTTGCAATTAAAATATCTATCTCTTTTGTGGCATGTGGATCTGTTTTATCTCTGCTTTTTGAGATAGGCGAGAAGTGCGTAAGAAGTGAATTGAGGTCTTTATTTTTTGTCTGCATAGTTGTTTGGTTGTTTCCACTTCCAGTGATAAGACAACTCTCTAATCCAAACTCATTTTTTGCCCATAAAGCGATATTTTTGTAGAGATACTCAGCGGTATCTGCAAAAGCGGTAAATATGACAACTTTTTTATTATTTGGGTTGAGTGGATTGTTTATTTTTTGTATGATGTTCTCTTTGAGAGATTGGAGTTTTTTATCTCTTTGTGCATCGACTTGTAGTGAACTTCCTAAAAGTTCTTCAAGCTTTTGCAAATCGTTTTGTAAATCTTGTTTCCATCTGATTTTATCCACATCTTGAATCAATACTTTAATTTTATTGCCAACGAGCTGTGAAGCAAACTCATCGCTCTCAATATCAACATCTATAATGCTTTGCTCTTCATAAGTGCCATTTTCACTCTCCAACATATCAACAATTTTTTGATTGTTTTGCATCAATTTTATGAGTGTTAGAGAGAAAGAGTTGATAGAGCTTTCCATCCGCTTGAAGAGGTTTACACGCATCAAATGAATCAAAGAATTTTCTCTATCTATCTGTCTAAAAACTTGCCCATTGCCCAAGTCAATGTCGTATTTATGAGAATACTCTTCTTGTTTATGTGGATAAACATATTTGAGTGGTGAATAAGCAGATAGAGTGAGTCTTCTTATGGTTTTGTTTATCTCTAAAAGTGGCGGAAATGCGTTTAATATATCAATATCTGGTTTGAGATTTGTCGGCTTATTTCTGTTTGGAAACTTGCCTATGCTTGTTGTGTCGTAATACTTCTCAATATGTTTTCTGCTTCGTGCTATGGTTATTAGGTCGAGTAATTTAAAATAATCAAAATTGAGACTATCGAGTAGCTTTTTTGTTGTTCGCTCACTTTCACTTAGTTTAAGCCAGCTATTAAATTTGGCTTGCGACTTTCTGAGTGTTGTATCAATAGATTTTATGCCCACATCTTTAAAAGCTTCATCATTGGCTTCGGTAATAAATGCGACTTGATTTTTAAGATCGTTTAGTCTGTTGTTTACAGGAGTAGCCGAAAGCATCAATACTTTTGTCTTCACACCTTTTTTTAGAACATCCTCTAAAAGTGTGGAGTATCTTGATTTACTCTTCTTTTTATTTGTGCTTGTATTTCTAAAATTGTGCGATTCGTCTATCACTATGAGATCGTAGTTTGACCAGTTGAGTGTTGCTAAATTTATCTCTCCGCTGTAACCACTTGCTCTTGTTAAATCTGTGTGATTGAGAACATCATAGTTGAGTCTATCTTCTGAGAGAATGTTTCTTTTGTCATTGATTGTATAAATCGTCCAGTTTTCTTTCAGCTTTTTTGGAGCAAGAACCAAAACTCTATCGTTTCTTAGTTCATAATACTTTATGACGGCAAGAGCCTCAAATGTTTTACCAAGCCCAACGCTATCGGCTATGATACAGCCATTATATTTTTCAAGCTTCTCTATTGCACCAAGAACGCCATCTCTTTGGAAGTTGTAAAGCTTACTCCAAACAACACTGTCTTTAAAGCCAGTTTTTGTTTTTATAATATTCTCTTCATCAAGTTCGCCAATAAAATCTTTAAAAATATTGTAAAGCGTCATGAAATATAAAAATTGTGGGGATTTGTCTTTGTAAATTTCTTCTAAATTTGAGAGTAATTTTTCTTTTATATCTGCAAGAAGCGTGTTGTTATGCCATATTTCATCAAAGGTTTTTAAAAAAGAATCAGTGCTTTCATGATCGAACATAGCTGTGTTCATGTTAAATGATTTTGAGGTGGTATAGCCAAGCCCAGTTGAGGAAAAATTTGAACTTCCTTGAATGGCTATATCACTTCCATCTTCGTTTTTAATGTGATAAAAGTTAAAAGGAATTGTGTTTGCAGATGCTGTTTCTTTGATTTGTGCATGATGCTCTAAAAACTGAGCAAACTCTTTGGCAATTTTAGTCTGATTTAGACTATTTTTTAATTTTATCTCCTCTTGTTCCGAAGATAAAAGGTTGATGTCATTTTTGAAATTTGAAGCACTACAAATAACTCTTATATTTTTAATCTTACGAAGTTCTTTTTTGAGTTCTTCATAAGCATGAATCGTGAAATGGTTTGTAACAATAGACACATTAGAATTTGTCTTTATATGAGACTTTAATACATCACCGAGTTTGTTATTTCTTTTGTTGTCTATTAACATAAAACCATATTTATTTAAGATTATTGATTTTATTATAAAAACTATAAAAGCCTATTGAAAGAGATATGAAATAATTTTGTAGTTAGTTTGACAAAAGTAATTTCATAACTATCCTTCTATAAGTTTATAGTACATAAAATATAAATAAACAACTCAAAGTTGCTTCATTCTTTTACTCTATTTTGTATCTTTTACTTCATCTAGTAGTTCATAAAAACCTTCAACGCTTCTTCCGCCGATGGTGGTGTAAATTACTTTGCCTTTTTCATCTAAAAAATAGTGTCTCGGAACAGGTTTTGTCTCAAGTCCTGCAGGGATGTCGTCTATATCTCTTGAGAGGTACAGAAGAACGAAACTTTTTTTTAGCCTCTTTATTACCTCGTCTTTAGACAGAACTTCATCTTTAAACTTCTCGCAATATTTACAATACTCTGACCCTAAAAAGAGATAGATATCTTTTTTCTCTTTTTTTGCCTCTTTGAGTGCGGCATCATAGTCGCTTGACCAATTTAGCGCACTTAAAGTTGAAATAAAAACCGCTACTAATATAAAATATCTCATCATGCCTCTTCGCTCCAATTCTCTATAAGATTTTTAAAAACTTCATAAAGTTGTGTAACCTCTTTTATGGAAGTTCTCTCATTGACTGCATGAATTGTATCGTTTATAACACCAAATTCTATAACTGCGATTCCAAGCGGTGCCAAATGCCTTGCATCCGAAGTTCCACCTATTGTCGAGTGTTTTGGTTTTATACCCGTTACATGTTCTATTGCTCTATCCATTTTACGAACAAGTTTTGTGTTTGTGTCTGTTTTAAATGGGTAAGCCCCTTGAGTTAATTTTAACTCATACTCTAATCCATGAAGATTTTTTGCGACAAAAGCCTCTACATCTTTTTGAGAAGTGAGAGTTGTATTTCTGACATTGAACATCATTTTAAGTTCATTTGGAGTTACATTTGTAACCTGTATTCCCGCTCTTATATCCGTTACTACAAACTTGCTGGGAGCAAAAAACTCATCTCCGCCATCTAGATCTACTCCAGCCATACCTGCTAATCTCGGAGCTATAAGATCTACGGGATTTATCCCTTTTTCAGGGTACGCCGCATGACCTTGCTTCCCTTTTATGGTTATATAGCCGTTTATAGATCCTCTTCTACCTACTTTGATGGCATCGCCGAAAACACTCTCGCATGTAGGCTCTGCGACAACTGCGGCATCGGGAAGCATAGAGTTTGCTTGAAGATATTTTACAACCTCTATAGTTCCGTAAGTTCCCTCGCCCTCTTCATCTGAAGTTAAAAGCAGCGAGAGTGTACCTTTAAAATCTTTAGCCTCTTTTACGGCTTGGGTAAACGCCGCGACTCCACTTTTCATATCTTGAGTTCCGCGACCGTAGATATAACCCTCTTTTTCTACGGCTTCATAAGGGTTTGTATCCCAACCGTTCCCAGCCGGAACAACATCTACATGTCCTGCAAAACAAAGATGTTCTCCTTCGCCGAATTTTTTATAGATAAAGAGATTTTTTACACCCTCTACATCTACGCGAACGGCTTTAAAATCACTCAAATAGTTCTCTATAAAATCCAGAAGCCCGCCGTCATCAGGCGTTTCGCTCTTCGACTCTATCATAAGTTTAAAAAGTTCGATTACATTCATAAACGACCTCTCAAACTATAACATGAGAGACAAATTTACTCATATTGTTCATGATCTCGCCGCCTTTTCTAAAGCCCAATCCGCACGCCTCATAAGCAAAGAAAACACCTGCTTGATATTTTATTCCGTCGGCATCTTTTGGAAGATCTGCATACTCTTGGTACACTTTTTTATGATTTTCATACTCGCCGCCTTGCTCATTTAAAACAGATCCGTCCGCACCTACTATCTTAACATTTGCTCCCTCTCTGCCAAATACACTCTTCTCTACATGCTTTATGCCTTTTAACGGCTCAAACGATGCCTTTAGAAGATAAGGCGAATCTGGGAAGAGATCATAAAGAATCTTTAGCATCCCTTTTGACTGAAACAAAAGCGTGTATGCGGGATTTAAGATTATTGCCGCCTGATTTTGCATGATAGTCGTCAAAGTCGTTGCAAGCTCAGGCTCATTTATGGCTATATCTTCCCACGGATAGAGCTTGAACCAATATTCATACTGATTTTCATCTCTGTCATATATGCCCTCTTCGTCAAATTTTACATTTTGCAGATACTCAAATCCCGTGTTAAAGCCCGCATCGGTAGCCATTTGTCGCAAAAGCTTCGTTGTAGCTTCTTCTTCGTCATTGCCGTAAACGGATGAGAAGAGTATCTTCCACCCGTCATATCTCTCATCAAATAGTTCCGTATCGTCAAAAAGGGTAATCAATCTTCTAAAATTTTCTCTGATTGCATCGTAAACATTATTGAACTGTTTATCTTCATCCATGCCGTTTTCTTTAAGCAAAGCCCACTGAAGCAGAGCCGTCTCAAAAAGAGCCGTCGGGGTATCTGCGTTAAACTCTAAAAGCTTGATTGGTTTGCCGTCAATTCCACCGGAGAGATCAAATCTGCCGTAAATATGCCAATGAACATCACTCTCCCAGCTTTTTTTGATCGCGTCTATCAGATTAAAAGGGATACCGAGTTCAAAAAAAAGGTTATTTTCTATCACATATCCTGCAGCTTCGGCGTACATATCGTAGATCTCATTAACGGCTTCATAGTAAGCTTCGGCTTCATCTTGAGTGATTTTTATCAAAGTGTCGCTTACATATCCGCTGTTATCGCTGTCTGTATGCCATGTAAATCCAAGCTCTTCGAGTTTTTTATTATTTAGCGGCTTAATATTTTGTAACTGAACCAATGTTAACCTCCGTATGTTGATGTGCTAGATGATGAAGGTGCAGCACTAGGTGTGCTAGAACCGCCGAAATAACTTTTTTTTGGAGCTGTAGAAGAAGGTGCGGCACTAGGAGAACTTGGACGACTGTATGAGCTCTGATTTGCGGTTGATGAACGAGAAGCAAAGTTTTTATTATTCATCAAAGCATTTCCTATAACATTACCTAAAAGTGAACCTGCGGCAACGGCGAGGATAGTTCCGGCAAGTCCCATACCTGCGCTTCCTTCGCCGCTTTTTAGTGTCTCAGATGTTCCCTCTTGAACCTTTTTATACTCCTGTTCGGCAAGCTTTTTCATCTCCTCTTCACTCATAAACCGCTCAACCATGTTGCCGTTAGCATCTTTTTCACGGATTATAGCTCTGCTTGGTCCATCAGTCGGCATATTTTCAACTACAACATATTTGCCATCACCCTGCTTTTCTATAATTAAAAATTTGTTTTGTTGTTTTTGCTGACTATGTTCTTCTTTCTGCTGGGTTGATTCACAACCGCTCAAAACACTCATCATGGCAATACCGGCACTACCAAGTGCAACACCACTGACTAAACTGTATATATGTTTTTTATATGTTTTTTTTATCATCTGAATTTTCTCCTTTTTACTCTATTTATCTTTATAAGTGCCGACGAATCTTTCTCTCTCAACCCATCCATATTTTCTACTATTATATCAGCTTTTGATTCACAAAAATCTCTGCAAAACTTCTCGCCGCTTCTGTTTGCAGATGTAGAGTAAAACCAAGAATTATCTCGGAAGATTTGAGAGTTTAATGTAAAAGACGCAACTCTAAATGAAAAATCATTGATTATAAATGTAGTTTTTTTGGATCTTCGAACTAAATTTTTTCTACTCTTTACCACTCTTTTGCCGTCTTGTGTAAAACTTTTGAAATTTTTATAAACTTTGATAAAAGGTTTTGAAGAAGAGCGGGATTTAATCTCATAAAGCTTTTGTGCATTCTGAGACAAAAAACCGACGGTAGTGTCGGTTTGTGCAAGTATCACGCTCATTTCTAAGCTAGAAAATCTTGCAGTGCTTTTGAGGAAGACCATGAATCGTTTTTCATCTCATCAAGGGCAAGAATAAGCGCTCTTGCGGCACTAAGAGTTGTAAAATAAGGAATATTGCGTTTTAAAACTTCTTGACGGATCACTACGGCATCTTTTTTTGAAGTGTTGTTATCGGATGTGTTAATCGCCATATTTATAACATCATTTTTCATACTGTCTTCTATATTAGGGCGACCCTCTGAGATCTTTAAAACCACTTCACACGGTATGCCTGCCTCTTCTATAACGGCTTGCGTACCTTTTGTCGCAACAAGTTTAAAGCCGTGTCTGTGAAGTCCGCTTGCTATTTCAGGCGCATGTTTTTTGTCCGTATCTACAAAAGATAGAAAACATGTTCCCTCTGTTACGATTCTGTTTCCTGCCGCTATCTGCGCTTTTGCAAAACTGATACCGAAGTTTGAGCTGATCCCCATAACTTCGCCTGTAGATTTCATCTCAGGTCCTAGAACCAAATCCGCACCGTAAAGTTTATGGAATGGGAAAACCGCTTCTTTAACAGAGATATGACCTTTTAGACGAGGCTTAAGAAGCCCATTTAACTCTTCAACGATGTTATATTTGTCATAGTAAGCAAGTGCGTCTCTTAGAGTCTCTCCGACCATAACGCGAGTCGCAACTTTTGCCAGCGGCATACCTGTCGCTTTACTGACAAAAGGAACGGTTCTGCTTGCTCTTGGATTTACTTCGATTAGGTAGATCTCATCTTGATAGATCGCATACTGAACATTCATAAGCCCGACAACGCCAAGTCCAAGTGCGATAGTTTTTGTCTGCTGTTCAACTTTGTCAATCATCTCTTTTGATAGATTAACCGGAGGAAGCGAACACGCACTGTCACCTGAGTGGATTCCCGCCTCTTCGATATGCTGCATAACTGAACCGATGTAAACATCTTTGGAGTCACAAATAGCATCAACATCAAGCTCAATTGCCTGATCTAAAAATTTATCTATCAAAACAGGAGCGTTATTTGAGATGGATACCGCTAAATCAATGTACTGTTTCAGCTCATTTTCACTGTAAACGATTCTCATTCCACGTCCGCCAAGAACAAACGACGGGCGAACAAGCACGGGATAGCCGAGTCTTTGGGCAATAACAAACGACTCCTCTTTTGTACGAGCAAGACCGTTTGCAGGCTGCTTCAACCCATGTTTATTTACAAAGTTAGAGAACTGCTCTCTATCTTCCGCCAAATCAATTACGTGAGACGGTGTACCTGCGATTTTTGCTCCTATTTTTGTAAGAGAATCTGCTAATTTAAGGGGAGTTTGTCCGCCAAAGTGAACTATGACACCGTCTGGATTTTCATTCTCTATAACTTCTCTTACATGTTCTAGATCTATCGGCTCAAAGTAGAGAACATCAGAAGTGTCGTAGTCTGTTGAAACTGTTTCAGGATTACAGTTGTACATGATAGTTTCGATGCCCATCTCTTTAAGAGCAAAAGCGGCGTGAACACAGCAATAGTCAAACTCTATACCTTGACCGATACGGTTAGGTCCGCCGCCAAGAATGAGAACTTTTTTCTTGTCGCTTACTCTGTTTTTAACATTTGGAAGTTTCGTAATATTTGTTGTTGAGTAAAGGTAAGGTGTAAGTGCCTCAAATTCTGCCGCACATGTATCTACTTCATTATATTCGAGATTTACGCCAAGAGATTTTTTAGCTTTGTAAACATCCTCTTCGCTTACTTCTTTGTTTGAGTTTTTAGTTATCAGCTGAGCAATTCTCTTATCTGAAAAACCGTCAACTTTCACGCTTCTCATAAACTCTTCGTCGCTTAAGATTTTGTCCGTTATAATGCTTTCTGTTTTTATCATCTCTTCTAGCTGATATAAAAACCATGGGTCTATCTGACATGTATCAAACATCTCTTCTACGCTCATACCGCGACGAAAACCCTCTGCAACATAGAGAACTCTATCAGCATTTGGGCGACGGATCTCGTGTTTTATAAAATCAAAATCAGAAGTTATCTCATCAAATCCGCATAAACCTGTCTCAAGTGAACAGAGTGCTTTTTGAATGGACTCTTTAAATGTTCGCCCGATTGCCATAACTTCGCCGACTGATTTCATACTCGTACTAAGCGTATTTTCCGCTTCAGGGAATTTTTCAAATGTAAAACGAGGGATTTTTGTAACGACATAGTCGATTACAGGTTCAAAAGATGCCGGAGTTCCCGTAATATCGTTCGTGATTTCATCAAGAGTAAAACCTACTGCCAAAAGGGTTGCGACTTTTGCGATAGGATACCCTGTTGCTTTAGAAGCCAAAGCCGATGAGCGAGAAACACGAGGATTCATCTCGATAACTATCATTCTTCCAGTGCGCGGATCAATTGAAAATTGAACATTGCTTCCGCCAGTATCAACACCCACTTCTCTTAAAATATCAAAAGAGGCATTACGCATTCTTTGATACTCTTTATCCGTAAGCGTGAGTGCAGGTGCAACTGTTATTGAGTCACCGGTATGAACGCCCATCGGGTCAAAGTTTTCGATAGAGCAGACGATAATACAGTTGTCCGCTTTGTCACGGATAACTTCCATCTCATACTCTTTCCAGCCAAGCAGAGACTCTTCGATTAAAATTTCTGTAACAGGAGATTCATCAAGTCCGCGCTTAGCGAGCAGTTTAAACTCATCCATATTGTAAGCAACACCGCTTCCACCGCCTGCAAGCGTAAATGATGCACGAATAATTATCGGAAAACCTATTGTTTCAGCCGCTTTAAGAGCATCATCCATGTTGTATGCATACATCGAAAACGGCAGATCCATCCCGATTTTTATCATTGCTTCTTTAAAGGCAGAACGGTCTTCGCCTTTATGTATCGCTTCAGGAGATGCGCCTAAAAATTCAACACCCTCAAGCATACCTTTTTCATACATTTTTGTAGCTACATTGAGTGCAGTTTGCCCACCCATGGTAGGAAGAACGGCATCAACTTTTTCATCTTTAATAATTTTTGCGATCACATCTTCTCTGATCGGCTCAATATATGTTCTATCCGCAAATTCAGGATCTGTCATAATGGTAGCAGGATTGGAGTTGATAAGAACTACGCGATACCCGAGCTCTTTTAGCGTTTTAACGGCTTGCGTCCCAGAATAGTCAAATTCACAAGCTTGACCAATGATAATCGGACCCGAGCCAATAAGTAAGATAGTATGAATGTCGGTGCGTTTTGGCATTTTTTACCTTTTGTTTTTGTACATAAAAAAATTTGTTTATTATAGGTAAAAAGCACTTAAGGTTTGATGAGATTTGGAGCTTTATCTTGTTTTTTTTATCATATAAAAGTAGTTGGGATTATTTGCTTTATAGTATGGCTCAACTACCGCACTTTGGTATCCTTGCGATTTTGTAACAGAGAGAACAGTTCCTACTTTTAATCCTTTAAAAAAGATCTCATCCAAGCCCGAAGTTATAACCTCATCCCCCACTTCTATCAAAAACCAAGCCGGAATAAAATTGATAATTAAGTTCTCTGCACTATTTCCATGTGCAATACCGGGCGCTTTATTATCTCCTACAAAAACAGAATAAGAGCTTTTTATATCACGGTTTAAAAGCCCAAGAGGTCTGCCGTTTTGCGAAATAACTATTCCTGCTACAAGTTCTTTATAAGTAAGTCCATAAACACGTGAAGAGTTATAATCTTCCACTTCTAGCCAAACTCTGTTTTGATCACCGAAGTTTTGATATGAGATGGTTCTGACTAACTCTACTTCAGGATTTGTTTTAAAGTTTGAACCGTTTTTTACAAAAAGATCATTTATCTCTGACGCCAACTGCTGCATGACTAAATGATTGTTCTCATATTTTTCAATCTTTTCTTCAAGCTCTGCTATGCGTTCTGCCTGAAAAAAGTGTCTGACAACCTGTTTTTGTATAAATTCTACTGAAGTATGATAATTTGATTTAATGCCATTAAGCGCAGAAATAAATGGTGACTGTATAATATCCGTATAATATAATGCACCCAGCAAGAGTGCAATAAAAATTGAAAAAAAACTAAATAACCCCTTAGTCATTTTCAAAAAGTTCTTGTAATAAATCTATCTCTTCAAGTGCGCGACCCGTTCCGCGAGCTACCGCAAGAAGCGGCTCATCTGCAACATATACGGAGATTTTTACTATGTCTGAAAGGTACTTGTCAAGTTGACGGATAAGTGCGCCGCCGCCTGTCAATATAATACCGTGGTTTACTATATCGCCTGCCAAATCCGGAGGCATCTGTTCAAGCACATCACGAAGTGCTTCTGCAATCTCTTTAAGAGGTTCTTTCATAGCTTCTCTGGCATCTTCACTCGTAAGTTCTACTGAACTTAAAAGCCCTTCCACCTGATCTCTGCCTGTTATTACGATTTTCAACTCTTCATCAAGCGTTACGGCAGTACCGATTACAATCTTAATTTCCTCGGCAATTCTCTCGCCGATAAGAAGGTTATATTTTTTTCTTACATAGTTTACGATTGCCTGATCTATTTTGTCTCCTGCCGTACGGATTGATTTTGAAAGAACCAGCCCGCCAAGCGATACAACACCGATCTCAGTCGTACCTCCTCCGATATCAACTACTAAATTTCCATGAGGTTCACGAATCTCTATTCCTGCTCCTATCGCTGCTGCCATAGGCTCTTCAATCAAGAACACCTCTCTAGCTCCTGCACTTAGTGCAGATTCACGAACAGCTTTTCTCTCAACCTGAGTCAAACCGTATGGAACACAGATAATGATTCTCGGGCTAATCAGAGATCTTCTGCCATGTGCTTTTTCAATGAATTTTCTAATCATCTTTTCTGTTATATCAAAATCTGCGATAACCCCATCACGCATAGGGCGGATAGCTTTAATATTACCCGGTGTTTTGCCTACCATCTCTTTTGCTTCATGACCTACCGCCAAGACTCTTTGATGACCAAATTTTTCCGTCTTTACTGCAACTACCGAAGGCTCATTTATAATTATGCCTCTGCCTTTTGCAATTACAATCGTGTTTGCAGTGCCCAAATCTATAGCCAAATCATTTGAAAATAGCCCAATTAGTTTATTAAATATCATTATGCCGCCTTATGCTATCTGTTTTGAATTTTTTTTGATATAAATAGGTGTTTCGCCGTTATCTATAACAGCTTTTGTTATCAAAACCTCATATCCTCCGTACTCCGGAAGTTCATACATGATATCTATCATATTCTCTTCTAAAATAGCACGAAGTCCGCGCGCACCTGTTTTTCTTTTGATTGATTTAATAGCGATTGCTTTTAATGCGTCTTCTTCAAAATTAAGCTCAACATTATCAATAGAAAATAGTTTTTTATACTGTTTTATAATCGAGTTTTTAGGCTCGGTCAAGATGCGAACCATATCATCTTCCGTGATCTCATTCAATGATGCAATAATCGGAAGACGACCTACAAGCTCAGGGATAAGACCGTAGCTCACTAAATCATCCGGCTCAACCATGTCGTAACTCATTTTGCGCTCTTTTTTGCTCTTTTTGTCATGTCCGAAACCTAAAACATTTTCACCCTGTTTTTTCTTAAGTATCTCGTCAAGTCCATCAAAAGCACCGCCGCAGATAAAAAGAATTCCTGTAGTGTCGATTGCGATAAATTCTTGATTAGGATGCTTTCTGCCGCCCTTTGGCGGAATATTTACCACGGCGCCCTCTATGATTTTTAAAAGAGCCTGCTGCACACCCTCTCCTGAAACATCACGGGTAATAGATCTATTTTCGCTCATACGAGAAATTTTATCGATTTCATCTATAAAAACTATTCCTCTTTGAGCTTTTTGTACATCTCCGTCTGCCGCCTGAAGAAGTTTTGTTAAAATATTTTCAACATCTTCTCCCACATATCCTGCCTCAGTAAGGCTAGTAGCATCTGCAATCGCTATGGGAACATTTAAAACTCTGGCAATCGTTTGTGCCATAAGAGTTTTTCCGCTTCCTGTAGGTCCGATAAGAAGCACATTTGATTTTGCAATTTCAGTATCGTCATCTTTTGAATTATGTGTTATAAAAATTCTTTTGTAATGGTTATAAACCGCAACACTAAGGAGTTTTCTAGCACGCTCTTGACCGATAATATAATCGGAGAGAAAGTTATTAAGCTCTTTTGGAGTCATCAGTTTTCCAACTTCATCCACATGTGTATCATCTTTTGTACTAGAGGTTGCATTCTCATCGCCAAACATTATTTTATATGCGGAAATAACACAATTTTTACAGATATATACACCGCTTCCTGCGATAAGTGGATTAGTATCGCTCTCTTTTGTGCCGCAAAAACTACATGTTCTATGTATCATTTAGTGTTTCCTCTCATATGGAATTCCTCTTTTTGTTTCAAGAGCAAAGTTGCAAAGTGATTGTACATGTCGATTTGTTGTTTTTTCAAGCAACTCATTTGCAATCTCTTTTAACGGTTTCCCCGCTTCAAAGAGATCTCTATAAGCTGATTTCAACTCGTCTATATCTTCTCTTTCTAGATGTCTTCTAAGCCCTGTTAAGTTTAAACCTCTAAGTGTTGCGCGATTTCCCTCTGCCATACAAAATGGCGGAACATCTTGTGCCAGTGCCGATGCGCCTGCTACCATCGCATATTCACCGATATGCACAAATTGATGAATAGGTGTCATTCCGCCGATTACCGCATAATCACCCATCTCTACATGTCCGGCAAGCGTAGCGGCATTTGCTAAAATACAGTTGTTTCCTATAATTACGTCATGCCCGATATGAACATATCCCATAAAAAGATTGTGAGATCCGATAATGGTTTTTCCGCCGCCGCCCTTTGTACCGGGATTAAAAAGAGTAAACTCTCTGATTTTATTGTTATCGCCGATTATAAGTTCTACATCTTCTCCCGCAAACTTCAAATCCTGCGGAGCAGAGCCAATTACGGCATGTGAAAATATATGATTGTTTTTGCCTATGGTTGTCTTTCCGTAAATACAGCTACCCTGCTCTATTTTTGTTCCATCGCCAATCGTACTCAAAGAAGAGATAAAACAATACGCCCCTATTTCAACATCTTTACCTATAACCGCACCATCTTCGATGATTGCCATTGGAGAAATTTTACTCATTATTTATCTACGATCATGGCTTTTAATTCAGCTTCAGAGACTAAAACATCATCTACGAATGCTTTGCCATCAAGAACCCAAATCTGCCCTCTGTTTTTTATAACACTTATGCGATATTCCAGTCTGTCGCCCGGTTTTACGGGAGAGCGGAATTTTGCTTTATCGATGCTCATAAAATAGACCACTTTGTTAGCAGCCTCTTCTTCTGTCATGTCGCCCATGCTTTTAAAAGCCAATATGCCGCCGGCTTGAGCCATGCCCTCAAGTATCATAACGCCTGGATAGATTGGGTGACCCGGAAAATGACCTTGGAAAACGTTATCACCGATTGTTACGTTTTTAAACCCGACGAGAGATTCATTC
>Ga0074197_1002189_pt1 | contig 14172 bp, 10 predicted proteins | sample EPASupsiteSAE305_FD_64526 | JGI IMG/M metagenome (GOLD analysis project Ga0074197, IMG submission 64526) | Bioremediated contaminated groundwater microbial communities from EPA Superfund site, New Mexico - SAE3-05 reassembly with SPADES | ecosystem: Environmental > Aquatic > Deep subsurface >...
GAGAAGTTCTACTGGCAGGCGGACCAGGAGAACAGCGACTACATCCTCTTTGTCGGCGCCAACCTCTTTGACGGCAACTACGGCCCGACCAACCGTGCCATGCGCATGACCCAGCGGATGGCGGATGGCCAGTTGAAAATGACGGTGCTCGATCCCCGCTTTACCAAGCTGGCCTCCAAGGCCCAGCGCTGGGTGCCGGTGCAGCCGGGCACCGACGCCGCCTTTGCCATGGGCATGACCCGCTGGATTCTGGAAAACAAGAAATTCGATGCCAGCTATCTCGCCTGCTGCAATAAGGCGGCCGCCACCGCGATCAAGGAGCTGACCTGGAGCAACGGCCCCTGGCTGATCAAGGTGGACAAGGACGGCAAGCCGGGTAAGTTTCTCCGCGCCCAGGAGATTGGTCTGAAGGCTGCTGAGAAACGCACCGACAAGGACGGCAAGGAGTTCGACTTCGAATACCTGGTGGCCATCAAGGACGGCAAGCCGGTGGCCTTTGACCCCAATGATGAAAAAGAAGCAGTGACCGGCGAGCTGTTTGTCGACACCCTGCTCAAGGACGCGGACGGCAAGGAGGTGGCGGTAAAGAGCAGCCTGCAGCTGATGCTGGAGACGGCCAAGGAAAAGACCCTGTCCGAATACGCAGCCCTCTGCGGCACCGATGCCGCCACCATCGAGGCGGTGGCCAAGGAATTCACCAGCCATGGCAAAAAGGCCTGCATCGACGTCCACCGCGGCCCGGCCCAGCACACCAATGGTTTTTACAACATTGCCGCTTTCATGAACCTCAACCTGCTGATCGGCAACTTCGACTGGAAGGGCGGGATGATCGCCGCCTCGGTTTTCAATATCGACGGCACCAGCAGCAGTAGCGACAAGCAGCCGTTCAATTTCAAGAAGATCGGGCCCAAGGGCATGAAAACCTTCGGCACCTCGATCATCCGTCACGACATCAAGTACGAGGAATCCACCCTGTTCAAGGGCAAGGAATCCTATCCGGCCAAGCGCAACTGGTGGCCGCTCTCCTCGGATGTCTACGAAGAGATCCTGCCCTCCATCGCCGACGGCTATCCCTATCAGGCCAAGGTGGTTTTTTCCTACATGGGGGCGCCCACCTATTCCCTGCCGGCCGGGCATACCCAGATTGCCGCCCTGCTGGATCTGGAAAAACTGCCGCTCTATATCGCCAGCGACATCGTCATCGGGCCGACCTCGATGTATGCCGACTACATCATCCCGGACCTCCATTTTCTGGAGCGCTGGGAGTTCCAGGGATCCCATCCCAACATGCCGGTCCGCATCCAGCCGGTGCGCCAACCGGTGATCGCCTCGCCCAACGAGGTGGTCACGGTCTTCGGCGAGGAGCAGCCGCTCTCCTACGAGACCTTCTGGCTGGCGCTCGCCGAAAAGCTCGGCCTCAAGGGGTTCGGCAAGGACGGCTTCGGCGAGGGGCAGGACTTTACCCGGCCGGATGATTTTTACATCCGCATGGTGGCCAACATCGCCCTGGACCGCAAGGAAGCGGTGGCCGATGCCGACCAGGCGGAGATCGACTTGTTCCTGGCTTCGCGCCGGCATCTCCCCAAGAATGTCTTTGACGCCGAGCGCTGGCAGAAGATCGCCGGAGCCGCCTGGCCCAAGGTGGTGACGGTGCTGGGTCGCGGCGGACGCTTCGACAGCCAGGCCGCCACCTACAAGGGCGAGCAGGCGGCCAACAAGTACGGCAAGCAGATCAACCTCTATCAGGAGAAAACCGCGGGCTGCAAGGATGCCTTCACCGGCAAATCCTTCTACGGCCTCGCCCGCTACGTGCCGGTGGCCGACACCCTGGGCAACGAGCCGCCCAGTGCCGGCTTCCCGCTCCATCTCATCACCCAGCGGGATGTCCGCCACACCAAGGCGCGTACCATTACCATGCCCTATCTCACCGGCCTCATGCCGGAGAACGGGATTATTCTCCACACCAGCGACGCCAAAAAGCTGGGGGTGAAGAGCGGAGATCAGGTGAGAGTGGTGTCGGCAACCAACCCGGAAGGCGTCTGGGATCTGGGCAACGGCAACAAAAAGCCGATGATCGGCAAGGTCCAGGTCACCGAAACCATCCGTCCCGGTGTGGTCACCTTTACGCTTGGCCATGGCCACTGGGATTCGGGGGCCGTGGATGTCACCATCGACGGCAAGGTGGTCAAGGGGGATAAGAAGAGGGCGGGCGGCATCCACGCCAATGCGGCCATGTGGGTCGATCCTCACCTCAAAAATACCTGCATGATCGACAAGGTCGGCGGCAGTGTTTCCTTTTACGACACCAAGGTGAAACTGGTGAAGGTGTAACCCTCCTGGTTCCTGATGCGGTAAAGCGGTAAATCAACGGGCTGCCTTCGGGCGGCCCGTTTGCCGTTGGTTTCCTTCCCAAATCGTCTTCTTATCAAATCCTCATCGATTCGTAACTTGAAAGCAGTCTCTTTCCTTCCAGGGATTGACTCATCCGTCCACACGGATTAATAAAAAAGTATCGTCGTTTACACCAGTCCGCTTTCCCGGATTTTCCCCTCACTTTTTTTTGTAAAGGATCTGTCATGTCTCAGCAGCCCAAACAGCTCGGTTTCCTCGACCGGTTTCTCACTCTGTGGATCTTTCTCGCCATGTTCGCCGGGGTCATGCTCGGCTACGCCCTTCCCGGGGTGCAGGGGGTCATCAACGCCTTTCAGGTGGGGACCACCAATATTCCGATCGCCATCGGCCTGATCATGATGATGTACCCGCCGCTGGCCAAGGTCAAATACGAGCAGCTGGGGCAGGTGTTCCGCAACTTCAAGGTGCTGACCCTTTCCCTGGTGCAGAACTGGGTGATCGGCCCGGTGCTGATGTTTCTGCTGGCCATCGCCTTGCTCTCCGGCCAGCCGCATTACATGGTCGGCCTGATCCTCATCGGCCTGGCCCGCTGCATCGCCATGGTCATCGTCTGGAACGATCTGGCGGAAGGCGACACCGAATACTGCGCCGGTCTGGTGGCCTTCAACTCGATTTTCCAGGTGCTGTTTTTCTCCCTCTACGCCTGGATCTTCATCACCATTATTCCCCGCTGGTTCGGCCTCTCCGGGGCGGTGGTCGATGTCTCCATCGCCGAGATCGCCCAATCGGTGTTCATTTACCTGGGCATCCCCTTTATCGCCGGCATGCTCAGCCGGTTGATCGGCATCAGGATGAAGGGAAAGGCCTGGTTTGAGACGGTGTTCATCCCCCGCATCAGCCCGTTAACCCTTATTTTCCTGCTCTTCACCATTCTGGTGATGTTTTCGCTCAAGGGGGAGTACATCGTTCAGTTGCCCCTGGATGTGCTGCGCATTGCCCTGCCCCTGACCATCTACTTTCTGGTGATGTTCGCCCTCTCCTTCTTTCTCTCCCTGCGGGCCGGAGCCACCTATGAGCAGACCGTGACCTTAAGTTTCACCGCAGCCTCCAACAACTTCGAACTGGCGATTGCGGTGGCCATCGCGGTGTTCGGCATCAACTCCGGCGAGGCCTTTGCCGCGGTCATCGGCCCCCTGGTCGAGGTGCCGGTGCTGATTGCCCTGGTCAACGTGGCCCTCAGGCTCAGAGAGAAATATTTCCCCCATGAACAACGAACCCTTACCGGAGTTTGTCATGTACGAATAAGACAAGAGGAGTATTGATCATGTTGCGTGTCCTTTTTATCTGCGAGCATAATTCCGCCAGAAGCCAGATGGCTGAAGCCTACCTGCAAAATCTGGGAGGCGCTCTTTTCGAGGTCGAAAGCTGCGGGATTGAGGCCGGCATTATCAACCCGCTCGTCATCGAAGTGATGGAGGAGAAAGGGTATGATCTGCGCGGCAAAACGACCCGGACCGCATTGAACCTCTTACAACAGGGCAGGAGCTACGATATCATCGTCACCGTCTGTTCGAGGAAGGCCAGCGAACAGTGCCCGATTTTTCCGGGCAAGGCCTTGCGGCTGAACTGGCCCTTTGACGATCCCGCCAAGATTGAGGGGGATCGGGAAACCAAGCTGGAATCGATCCGAGGGATAAGGGACCGGATCGAGGAAAAGGTCCGAGAATTTATCGAGGAATATAAGGCGAAAGGTTTGAAAATGTTCTTGTGAGGTGTGCAAGGGCACGCAGGAAGAAGCGACCCCGAGGCGGATGAGCAAGCGCAGGGCTGCAATGATTTGTTTCCCTCTGCCCCCCGGTCTGCGGCGAGGCAGCGGGGAGAAGGGAAAGAAGAGAAAACAGGCTCAGCCGAAGCGGCCGGTGATATAATCCTCGGTCAGCTGGTGACGGGGATTGGTAAAGACCCGATCGGTGGATCCGACCTCAACCAGGTCGCCCAGATGAAAATAAGCGGTTCGCTGCGAAACCCGGGCCGCCTGCTGCATGTTGTGGGTGACGATGACGATGGTGTACTGCTCCTTCAGTTCGGTGATCAGATCCTCAATGGTGGCGGTGGCAATGGGATCCAGGGCGGAACAGGGTTCATCCATGAGGATCACCTCCGGCCGCACGGCGATGGCCCTGGCAATACAGAGGCGCTGCTGCTGGCCGCCGGAAAGCCCGGTTCCGGGCTGGTCGAGGCGGTCGCTCACCTCGCTCCACAGGCCGGCTTTCCTTAACGAGGCCTCGACGATGTCGACGAGTTCGGTTTTGTTATTGACCAATCCGTGGATCTTCGGACCGTAGGCGACATTTTCGAAAATGGATTTGGGAAAGGGATTGGGTTTTTGAAAGACCATGCCCACCTGGGCGCGCAGCGGCACGACATCCACTTTTTTATCGTAGATATTGAGATCGTCGAGCAGGATCTCGCCGGTCACCCGGCAGCCGACAACCGTATCGTTCATCCGGTTGAGGCAGCGGAGAAAGGTCGATTTACCGCAGCCCGAGGGGCCGATCATCGCCAGCACCTCATTTTTGCCGACGTCGATGGTCACGTTTTTGATGGCGTGATTGTCGCCGTAGTACACGTTCACTTCCCGGCAAATCATCCTCGGCTCTTCCACAAAGGGAACCCCCACGGTCTGCCGCTGATCGCGGTCTACCTTCCGCGCCTTGGCCACGGGCGCAGCTTCCGCATTATCCCGCTCTAGTATCGAGTCACGCATGTCCAAAACCGTGTCCATTGCTGTTGCCATCGTTTCATTCCAACCGCCTGAACCGTGCAGTTTCTGTGCAAGCGGAAATTGTTCTTCCATTTTTCTTACCTCGGTTCTTGGATTCCTGCAAGAAACGGGCGGATCATTCTTTTCCGCCCGTTTCCTGTCCTGTGCATCGTCAGGCATGATGCGGCGACGACCGAGGTTTTTTTGAACTGACCGGAAATTCGCGGCCGTTTGTACAGAATTACTTGTTCACCATCACCTTCAGGGCCTTGGCGTCGGCGGCCACGGTTTTTCGCTCATTCTTGGGTGAGGGGATCAAACCCTTTTCGGCAAGATACCCTTCATCACCCCAGGCTTTCTCGCTGGTGAACTCGGCCAGATACTCGTTGATGCCGGGGATAACGCCGACATGCGCCTTCTTCACATAGAAGTACAACGGCCGGGACACCGGATATTTGCCGTCGGCGATGGTCTCGAATTTCGGGGCCTCGCCGTCGACGATCGAGCCCTGCATTTTATCGGTATTCTGATCGAGGAAGCTGAATCCGAAGATACCGAAGCTCTTGGGATTGGCGTCCAGTTTCTGGATGATCAGATTGTCATTCTCACCGGCTTCGATGTAGGCGCCATCTTCGCGAACGGTCCCGCAAACGGCCTTGAATTTCTTCTCGTCCGTCTTTTTCAGCGCCTTGATCGATTCAAAAGCGGCGCAGCCCTCATCCATGACCATCTCGACAAAGGCGTCACGAGTTCCTGAGGTGGGAGGCGGACCGAGAACCTCGATCTTGTCCGCCGGCAGGCTGGCGTTCACCTCCTTCCAGGTCTTGTAGGGGTTGGCCACCAACTTGTCGCCGCCTTCCGGGCTGGGCACTTCCTTGGCCAGGGCCAGGAAAACATCCTTCCGGCTCAACTTCATCTGCGGGGCTTTTTTGCTGTTGGCCAGGACGATGCCGTCGTAGCCGACTTTCACCTCGACAATGTCGGTGACGCCGTTTTTGGCGCAGGTTTCCATTTCCGTGGTTTTGATCTTTCGGGAAGCATTGGTGATGTCCGGGCTATCCACTCCCGCCCCGGCGCAGAACAGCTTGAAGCCGCCGCCGGTACCGGTGGACTCGATTTTCGGGGTCTTGAACTTGGTGGTTTTACCGAATTGCTCGGCCACGGCGGTGGAGAAGGGATAGACGGTGGACGAACCGACGATCGAGATGTAATCGCGGCCATCCGCGGCTTGCGAGGTGAGGGCGGAAGCCGCGATCAAGGATGCGGTCGCCAGGGTTACGGTCAATTTTTGCATGGGAAATCTCCTTTGAAAAGAATTATCTGAATGTTGACAGGGAAGAGAGTACCTCCCCATTGTTCACTTTGTATTAGCAAACCGTTCCGATTGCGTTACCAGCGGCGTTCAAACTTGTTGCGCAAAAAGACGGCCGAGGCGTTCATCAGCAAGAGCACAAAAAGCAGGACCATGATCGCGGCCGAGGTCCGCTCGACAAAGGCCCGTTCCGGGCTGTCGGCCCAGAGATAGATCTGCACCGGCAGGACCGTGGCCGGATCGCTGAAGCTCTGGGGAACATCGACGATAAAGGCCACCATGCCGATCATCAGCAGCGGCGCTGTTTCCCCCAGGGCGCGGGCCATGCCGATGATGGTGCCGGTCATCATCCCCGGCATGGCCAAGGGCAGGATATGGTGGCTGATGGCCTGCATTTTCGAGGCGCCGACCCCCAATGCCGCTTCCCGGATCGAAGGCGGCACCGATTTCAGCGAGGCCCGGCTGGCGATGATGATGGTGGGCAGGGTCATCAGGGTCAGCACCAGGCCGCCGACCAGGGAGGCAGAGCGGGGCAGGTTCATGAAATTGAGAAAAACCGCCAGGCCGAGGAGGCCGAAGACGATCGAGGGGATAGCCGCCAGGTTGTTGATATTGACCTCGACCAGGTCGGTCCAGCGGTTCCTGGGGGCGAATTCCTCGAGATACACGGCGGCGGCGACGCCGATGGGAAAGCTGAGGACCAGGGTCACCATCAGGGTGAACATCGAACCCATGGCCGCCCCGCGGATGCCGGCCTGTTCGGGCTCACGGGAGTCGCCAGCTGTGAAGAAGGTGGTATTGAACTTTTTCTCGATTCGGCCCGTAGCGGCCAGTTGATCGATCCAGCCGATCATTTTATCGCTGACCCGCCGTTCGGATTCCGGAACATCGCGGGGGATATGGCCTTTGACGAACATATCCACTTCGTCATCGGCCAGGACCCAGATCGGTTTGCTGGTGCCGATCAGCTCCGGCTTACTCATGACCATTTCCTGCAATTTAAAGGCGGCGGCGTTGCTGACTATTTTTGCAAGCAAGCGTTTGTCCTCACGGCTTCCAACCTGGGGAAACTGTTGGTAGACAGCCTCCCGTACCAGGCTGGGGTAGTTGGCGTTGGCCAGATTGCCGACATCGAGGACGACCGGGTCGAAATGGACATCCAGGAGAATCTGCGTCTGTTGAAAGGCGGTCCAGCCCTTGGCGCCGATTGAGCCGAGCAGCAGCACCAGGAACATCAGGCTGGAGACAATGGCGGCAAGGCCGAACAGCCGGAACCGTCGTTCCTTTCTGTAGCGTTTAGCCAGGCCGACGTTCACCCGGTCCATCGTGGAAAGAGGTTTTTCGTTCATGGTTGTTTCCTCGTAACAGGCGGCCCGCATTGTCTGTAAAATTTATTCATACTCTTCCCGATATTTGCGGACCACATAGAGGGCAATGACATTGAGCGCCAGGGTGACGACAAAGAGCAGCAAACCCAGGGCAAAGGCCGCCAGCGTCTTGGGGCTGTCGAACTCCTGGTCGCCGACCAGCAGGGTGACGATCTGGACGGTCACCGTGGTCACCGCCTGCAGGGGGTTGGCGGTGAGGTTGGCGGCCAGGCCCGCGGCCATGACCACGATCATGGTTTCACCGATGGCCCGGGACACCGCCAGCAGGATCGAACCCACGATCCCCGGCAGGGCAGCCGGGATGATCACGTATTTGATGGTCTCGCTCTTGGTGGCGCCGAGGCCGTAGGAGCCGTCGCGCATCGACTGGGGCACGGCGTTGATGACGTCGTCGGAGAGCGAGGAGACAAAGGGAATGATCATGATGCCCATGACCAGGCCGGCGGCCAGGGCACTCTCCGAGGAGACCGATAATCCGGTCCGCACCCCGAGATCCCGAATGAGCGGCGCCACGACCAGGGCGGCGAAGAATCCGTAGACCACGGTGGGGACGCCGGCCAGGATCTCGAGCAGCGGTTTGACGATGGTGCGGAATTTCGGACCCGCGTATTCCGAAAGGTAGATGGCCGACATCAGCCCGAAAGGGACGGCGATGGCCATGGCGATCCCCGAGATCAGAAAGGTTCCCGCCAGGACAGGAACCGCGCCGAAGCTTCCCGAGCTGCCGACCTGGTCGGCCCGCATCGCCATCTGCGGGCTCCATTTCAGGCCAAAGAGAAAATCGGAAAACGGGACCTGCTGGAAAAAGCGAATGGATTCGAAGAGCACGGAGAGCACAATGCCGATGGTGATGAACACCGCAAAGGTGGAGCAGAGGGTGAGGATAACCTCAATGACGTTCTCCACCAGGTTCCTCGCCCGCAGCGTCGGACGTATCCGCGCCTGAACGAGGTAGGCGGCGATGAGGGCGGTGGTCAAGGCAACCACGGCCAGGGCGATATTGCTGATCCGCAGCAGGCCGATATATTGATCGGCGGCGGCCTGGAGGAGGGGGTCGACCTCGCTGCCGAAGGTATTGCCCGCAACCAGGTTGCGCATGTCGTTGATCAGGAGATTGAGCTGGTCCGGACTGAGGTCGCCCTTGACGGCGGTCACGCTTTTCATCGCAAAGCTGGTGAGCAGGGGTTCGGCGGCCAGCTGCCAGAGAACCACGATCATCAGCGAGGGTAGGGCGCACCACAGCGCCGTCAGCATGCCGTAATAGCCCGGCCTGGAGTGCATCTTGGCCGCTGAAGGCCGGAGCGCCAGGGCAAAGGCCCGTCGCCTTCCTTGCCAGTACGCAGCCGCGGACAGGGCAAGGACAAGGAGGATAAGCAGCATGGGGGGCATAATCGGATCCTTCGATAAAGGGGTGAGACCATCTCACTCAAGACATCGATCAAGGTATCCAGGGAATGTTAAAGGCGGATTCAGCGTTTATTAGGATTTGATTAGGATTGTTGCGCAGCCGGGAGCAACATGGTTAACATCTCTGCAGGAGCCCAACTGCGGACAGCAGGAAGAAAGCGATTCAACCTTCAAAGGAGAGGACATGGGGAAATGTATCGGCATCCTGACCGCGGGCGGTGACAGTCCCGGACTCAATGCAGCCATCCGGGCGATCAGCAAAAGCGCCCATAACGCCTACAACATGCGGGTGATCGGTTTTCGCGACGGTTTCCGCGGCCTCATGGAAAACCGCACGGTTCATCTGGAGGGCGAGATCCTCTCCGGCATCCTCACCCTGGGTGGGACCATCCTCGGCACCAGCCGCGACAAGCCGCATAAGATGCCGGTGGGTTCGAAGGTGCAGGACATGACCGAGGTGATGATCGACAATTACCATCGCCACCACCTGGAGGCCCTGGTCTGCATCGGCGGCGGCGGCACCCAGAAAAACGCCCATCGGCTCGCCCAGGCCGGGATGAACATCGTCACCCTGCCCAAGACCATTGACAACGACGTCGCCATGACCGATATCACCTTCGGTTTCGACACCGCCCTGTCGATCGCCACCGATGCCATCGACCGGCTCCACTCCACCGCCCACAGCCACCACCGCATCATTGTGGTCGAGATCATGGGCCACAATACCGGCTGGCTCGGCCTGGGCGCGGGTTTGGCAGGCGGGGCCGACGTTATTCTCATCCCCGAGATCCCCTACGATGTCCAGCAGGTGGCCGAGGCCATCCGCAGACGGCGGCACCGGGGGAAGAATTTCAGCATCGTGGCCGTTTCCGAAGGGGCGCTGTCACAGGAGGATGCCAGGCATCTGGCGCAATTGCAGGAGAAGAAACAGACGGTCAGGGAAGAGAAGAAGCAGAAGAAAATACTCAGCGCCCTTGACGCCTTCATGGCCAACCACACCACCAGCACCCTGCGTCTTTCCGGGCAGCTGGAGACGCTCACCGGCCTGGAGAGCCGGGTGACGATCCTGGGCCATGTCCAGCGGGGCGGGACGCCCACCGCCGCCGACCGCATCCTGGCAACCCGGCTCGGCACGGCCTGCACCGCGGCGATCGACGACAAGCGCTTCGGCTGCATGGTGGCGGTCAAGGGCGAATCGACCGAGTTGGTGCCCCTGGCCGAGGTGATCGGCAAGCGCAAGGTCGTCCCCCTGGATCATCCCTGGATCCGGGCGGCCCTGGAAACCGGGACCTGCCTGGGAAATCAGGTAGGTTAGGTTGTTGAGACTGTAGTCTGTCAGGAAAAAGGTGGAGACGAAGAACACTAACTCTAACAGCCTAAAAGCCTACAGCCTATCCGCCTCCTTTTATTGCGGATCCTCGCTGCTGCGGACGATCTCGCCTTCGACCAGATAGATGGTCTCTTCGGCGATATTTTTCGCCCGGTCGCCGATGCGCTCAAGATGGCGGGCGATCAGGTAGGTGTTGACCAGGCAGGCGGCATTGTCGCCGTGGAGGGCGATTTCCCGGATCACGGTTTTATAGGCCGCATCGCGCAGCCGGTTGACCTCGTCATCCATGACGAAGATGGAGCGGGCCAGGCCGGCATCTTCGGTGACCAGGGCGTCCAGGCTCGTTTTCACCATTTCCAGGACCTGGGTGGCCATGGGTTTGTAATCGGGCACGATGACGAAATCCGGGGTTTTGCACTTGTTGATGGTGATGATCCGCTTGGCGATATTGACCGCGATATCGGCGATCCGCTCCAATTCGCTGTTGATCTTGATGATGGAGACGATCAGCCGCAGATCGCGGGCCACCGGCTGGTGGAGGGCGAGAATTTTCAGGCACTCCTCTTCCACCCGGATCTCCATGTCGTCGATCTCCCAGTCTTCGGTCATGATCGCCTGGGCCTGGGCCTCGTCCTTGGTCTCGAGCAGGGTGCAGGCCCGCCGCAGACGATCCTCCACCAGGGTGCCCAGCCGGAGGATCATCTTTTTCAGCTGGTCGATTTCACGATGAAAATACATATGTCTGCTCACGGGCTGCCTCCGGAAGGATCTTTTTGATGCATACTTACCTGTACTGGTAGAAACAATACAGGGCCATGATTACCGGTCCGTTAAAATTAGATTAGGATACCATTAGCTTTTTTCTTTTTTATTGCAACCGCGATGGCGCTGCATCACAATACCGCCAGTATTGTTTCGGGATCAATTTCAGCGGGAGAAGCATGTGAAAAAACCAAGCATTCTGGTTGTCGAGGATGACACCGACATCCAACAGCTTGTCAGTTACAACCTGATCAAATCGGGTTTCAATGTCACCTGCGCCGACAGCGGCGAGGAAGCGCTGCAGCTGCTCGGCCGCGAACCTTTCGATGCCATGGTGCTCGACCTGATGCTGCCCGGCAAGGACGGAGGCGAGGTCTGTCGGGAGGTGCGCAACCATGAGGCGACCAGGGCCCTGCCGATTATCATGCTGACGGCCAAAAGCGAGGAAAACGATATTGTTTCCGGTCTGGAATGCGGGGCTGATGATTATGTCACCAAACCGTTCAGCCCCCGGGTGCTGATCGCCCGCATCGAGGCGGCCCTGCGCCGGACCCCGGAGCAGACCGCCGAGCCGGACGAAACCAAGGGGGTGATCACCCGCTCCGGCATGGAAATCCATCCGGGCCGGCATGAGGTGCGGGTGGGCGGCGAAGAGATATTGCTCACCGCCTCGGAATTCGCCATCCTGGAGCTCCTCGCCGGCCGACCGGGCTGGGTGTTTTCCCGGCAGCAGATCATCGATCAGGTTCGGGGCTACGACTACAGCATCACCCCCAGGGCCGTGGATGTGCAGATTTTCGGGCTGCGCAAAAAACTGGGCCCCTCCTCCGGGGCCTGCATCGAGACGGTGCGGGGCATCGGCTACCGCATCCGCGAATAACAGCCCGGCCAAGAAAAGTTCCGCTCTTTTTACCCGTCCCCTGCAATTTCGGGGCGCAATCACAGACCTGGTATCGAGACGCCCATGCGCAACATTCGTCTTTTCTGGCAGATCTTCCCGGTCTGCGTCGGCATCACCGTGTTCTCCATGCTGGTGGTCGCCTGGCTGACGACCACTACCGGCCGCGGTTTTTATATCGATCGTCTCAAGGAAGAGGTCCGGGAACGGGCCCTGCTGATCGAGCCGACCATCACCACGCTGAGCAAGGGGCCGGAACGGCCGTTGGAGGAGTTCGTCCGCCAGACCGGCAGGCGGGCGGCGACCCGGATCACGGTCATCGATACCGACGGCGTGGTCCTGGCCGATTCGAACGAGGATCACACCCTGATGGATAATCATCGCACCCGGCCCGAGGTGGTTCCGGCTTTGGCCGGTGAGACCGGATTTGCGGTGCGCCGGAGCCGGACGCTGGGCGAATCGATGCTCTACGCGGCGATCCCGGTCGAACTCAAAGCCCCCGGCCACCGGGGAGTCCTGCGGCTTGCCATTCCCAACACCTCGGTTGAGGCCATGCTCACCTCCCTGCATTGGAAGATGTTCGGCATCGGTCTGGCCGTGGTCGGGCTGGCGGCCCTGCTGTCCCTGTACTGCGCCCGCAGGATCAGCCGTCCCCTGGAAGAAATGAAGCGGGGCGCCGAAAAGCTGACCCAGGGCCGCATCGACCAGCTGGTGAAGATCAACAGCGAGCACATGTCCGTGGAAATGGCCGGCCTGGCCGGATCGATCAACCAGATGGCGGAACAGATCAACCGGCGCATCCGGATCATCATCCAGCAGCGCAACGAACTGGAGGCGGTCTTTTCGAGCATGGCCGATTCGGTGGTCGCCATCGACGCCGACAAGAAAATCATCCGCATGAACCAGGCGGCAACCCAGCTGTTCGCCCTGCCCTCGGAGGTGGTCAAGGGCAAGGCGGTGCAGGGCATCATCCGCAACGCCTACCTCCTGGAGATGATCGATTTCACCCTGGCGCACAACTCCCAGCAGGAGCAGAAGGTCACCCTGTTCAACGGCACCGACCCGATCCTCCTCCAGACCCACGCCGTGCCCCTGCGCGATGAGGACAACCGGAGTATGGGCGTGCTGCTGGTGATGAACGACCTGACCAAACTCAATCGCCTGGAAAATATCCGCCAGGACTTTGTCGCCAATGTTTCCCACGAACTGAAAACGCCGATAACGGCGATCAAGGGCTATGTCGAGACCTTGCTGGACGGGGCGATCGACGACCGGGACAATGCCCGGGGTTTCCTGCAGATTGTCGTCCGTCAGGCCAACCGGCTGGATGCGATCGTCGATGACCTCCTGACCCTTTCCCGGATCGAGGACCGGGCCGACAAGAATGAAATTGTGCTGGCGGCAGGGGCGGTCGGCCCGGTTTTGGAGGGCGCCCTCCAGACCTGCTCCGTCCATGCCGATGAGAAAAACATCCTTGTCCGGATCGAATGCGACCGGGAACTGTCGGCGCCGATCAATCCGCCGCTGCTGGAGCAGGCGGTCATCAACCTGCTGACCAACGCCATCGCCTACAGCCCGCAAGGTTCCCTGATCACCCTGGGCTGCGCCGGCAGCAAGAACACCCGGGGCGAGGAATGGGTCCATCTCAGCGTCAGCGACAACGGCCCCGGCATTGCCAAGGAACATCTGCCCCGGCTGTTTGAACGCTTTTACCGCTGCGACAAAGCCCGTAGCCGCGATCAGGGCGGCACCGGACTGGGGCTGGCCATCGTCAAACACATTGCCCAGGCCCATAACGGCACCGTGGAGGTGGAAAGCGTCCTGGGCAGGGGGGCGACCTTCACCATCACCCTGCCGGCGGCAAAACCATAACCCGCTGCCCTGCAGCAGCCTCGCCGCCGAGGTGGGGGACGAAGGCCTCCGGCAGGTTACGCCTTCCCGGACGGAGGGGGCAGTCCG
>Ga0074197_1002191_pt1 | contig 14151 bp, 14 predicted proteins | sample EPASupsiteSAE305_FD_64526 | JGI IMG/M metagenome (GOLD analysis project Ga0074197, IMG submission 64526) | Bioremediated contaminated groundwater microbial communities from EPA Superfund site, New Mexico - SAE3-05 reassembly with SPADES | ecosystem: Environmental > Aquatic > Deep subsurface >...
CCTGCAGGGCTTCCGGCGCGGTCACCAGATTGGGGTCGGTGGGGGCGGCGGCGACCGGGGCCGGCTCCCTGGCCCAGGCCCGCAGCAGGCCGGCGGCGGCGGCCCCCGCCGCCTCTGCGGCATAGAAGAACGCCGGCCTTTCGCGCAGGGCCGTCCCGGCCGCGAAGCCGTTGAGCAGGCCCGCCGGCAGGCACAGCAACGCCGGGCCGGCCAGCATGGCGAAGAGGCCGGGCTCATACAGGGGCGGCAGGGCGCCTGGCGCCAGCCGCGCCAGCAGCAGGTTGAACACGGCGGCGGCGCAGAACAGCAGGGCGGCGCTGCCGAAGTCCTGGTCCGGGCGCTTGCGGGCCAGGGCGGCCCCGGCGGCCGTCCACAGCAGCCAGCCCGCCAATCCCGCGGCGAGGGAGAATTCGTGGGCGGAGAAGATCTGGGCGAGCTCGCGCAGCAGCAGCACCTGGGCGAGCAGGGAGTAAAAACCGAAGAGCAGGAACGTCAGCATGATTGGTCGGGGCGGCCGGCAAGTTTGATATTATTATATAACATGAATGAGACGTCCACTCCCAAAGCGGGTTGGGGCGCGGCCGCGCTGTTCGCGCTGCTGGTTTTCGTCCCGGTCTTTTTCTTCTCCGGCCAGCTGGCGGCCCGGGAGATAAGCCGTTACTACGCGCTGGCCTGGGCGCTGTTCGCCGGCCTTATCGGTTTCGCCGTCTTCCGCACCGGCCGCGTTTCTTTCTACCGCCGCATTTTCTTCTCCGCCTCGGCGCTCGCTTTTCTCGTTCATTTCAAATTCTCGCTCTTCTCCAAGATGTTCGAAGCCTCCTGCTTCAAGGAGGCCCCGTTCTGCCACATCGCGATGGCGCCTTATTTCCTGAACTACCTGTACCAGCAGTACCTGGCCTTCATGAACGGCGACTGGCGCCTCTGGGGGCCGCTGACCCTCGGGGCGGCGTGGCTCTTCCTTACGCTGGCCATCGGCCGCGGCTGGTGTTCCTGGGCCTGCTTCTACGGCGGCATCGACGACGGGCTCAGCAGGGCGGCGCCCAAACCCCTGATAAAGGCGGGCAAGTGGGCGCTGCTCCTGCGCGACCTGCCCGCGGCGCTGCTGGTCTTCCTGCTGCTGGCCTCTTTCGCCTATATGCTGCCGGTGTACTGCCTGTGGCTCTGCCCCTTCAAGTTCACGGAAACCTTCATGGACGCCGACGCCGGGGTACGCAGGCTGCAATACGCTCTGATGCTGGCGGCCATAGGCGCGCTGCTGCTCGGCCCGCTGCTGACGCGCCGCCGGATCTTCTGTTCCTATCTCTGTCCCTTCGCTGCGTGGCAGGCCTTCTGGGGCAGGTTCAACCCTTTCAGGATCAGCGTGGACCCCGCCAAGTGTTCCGGCTGCACCGTCTGCGTATCCGCCTGCCCCATGACCGCCATAAAATGCGGCCCCGGCGGGAAAGCGGAGATCAGCGCCTACTGCAACCTCTGCGGCGAATGCCTGGAAGCCTGCCCCGGCGGCGGCTTCCGCTATACCCTCCTCGGCCTGGACCTGCCCGCGGGGGGGCGCCTGGCCGCAGTGCTGACGGCGCAGAATTTCTTCGTCTGGTCCGCCCTCACGCTGGGGGCGGTGTTCTCGTCGCTCTGGGCCCCGGCCGCCCTGCGCGACCTCGTAAAGCTCATAGCAGGTTAGGGAGGAATGATGAAGGACGGAAAATGGCTCGCTCCGCGCTATACCAGCAAGGAGATCTTCGAAAAAGACTACGCTAAACTGGACCTCTCGGGCATGGAAGTGAAATGCCCGGGTTGCAAGGATTCCGTGGCACTGCACCGCAAGAACAACTTCGGCAAGAACGCCGGGTGGTGCAAGCGCTGCAACAGGGCCGTGGACATTTAGGCCGCGCCCGGATCCCCGCGCATGCCAGCCCTGTTCTCCGAGGGTTTCCTCCTCGGCCTTTCTACCGGCTTTTACTGCCTGGCCTCCTGCCTGCCTCTGCTGGCGCCCTACCTGCTCTCCGAAGGCCGCGCCGCCTGGAAATTCAACTTCTACATCTTCCTGCAGTTCACCGGCGGCCGCTTCGCCGCTTACATGCTCTTTGCGCTGCTGGTTTCGCTCGCCGGCCAGGCGGGGCAGTACGCCCTGCCCGCCTGGGTGCTGCCGGCCTCCATGCTGGCCTGCGGGCTGCTCATGGCCGGGCTGGCCGCCTTCCGGGTCTCCGGCTTCAAAGGGCCGTGCCTGCTCGACGCCGCCGCCGGCACGGCCGCCCGCCGCTTGCCGATAGTCCTCGGGTTCGTCACCGGGATAAACGTCTGCCCGCCTTTCGCGGCCGGCCTGCTGCGCCTCATGGACCTGGCAGATATCCTTAAAGGCTTCTCCTATTTCGGAGGTTTCTTCGCCTCTACTTCCCTCTTCATCGCCCCTGTGCTGCTTGGCACGCCCTGGCTCGGGACCCGCGCCAACGAGATCGGCCGCCTGACCCTGCTGGTAGCCGGCCTCTGGTACGCCGCCCTTGGCCTGAAGGGCTTGATTTGACATTCGTCATAGGCCCTAGGGCCTATATCGGGCTGGGCCCTTTGGCCTTGGCAGATTTTACCTCGAAGGCCTATAATTAATTAGCGGTTGATTAATATCAACGATCTGCGTCAACAAGGATACGGCATGAAGAAACTGATCATCAGCGTGGTTCTCCTCACTGCAACCGTTCTCGCCAAGGCGGAAGACGTCCGCCCTTCCAACATTTCCTTCGACCAGCTCCTCAAGGAGATCACCTCCGTGGAACTGCCGCAGGCTCCCGAGCCGGCGCTTGAGAAGTCCGCCCTGCCCGCGGCCGACGGCCGCTACTGGGTCACCGTCAAGGCCGCGGATAAATACGCCCGCACCCGCCTGCTGGAAGCCGGCATGGACATAGTGGAGATCAACAAGGACTCAGTCTCGGGTTTCGCCGGGCCCTACACCATGCAGCAGCTCTCCTCCAAGTCCTTCTCCGTGCTGTCCAAGGTGCCCGCGGCGCAGTATATCGCCCGCTTCAACAAGGACTTCCCTTCCCAGGATGCCGCCTACCATAATTTCAAGGAGACCGTGGACCTGCTCAACCAGATGGCGTCCAAGCACTCCGACATCGCCTCCCTGTTCTCCATCGGCAAGACCGTGGAAGGGCGCGACATCTGGTGCCTGCGCATCAACTCCAACGCCAGGGGTACGGCCCCCAGCGCCAAGCCCGGCGCCCTGTACATAGGCAACCACCACGCCCGCGAGCACCTCTCCAACGAGGTCCCGCTGCTGCTGGCGGCCTGGCTGCTGGACCACCGCAACGACGCGGACGTGAAGAAGTACATAGCCACGCTCGACATCTATATCATCCCGATGCTCAACCCCGACGGGGCCGAGTTCGACATCAAGACCGGCAGCTACCAGTACTACCGCAAGAACATGGCCGTGAACGCGGACAAGTCCCGCGGCGTGGACCTCAACCGCAACTACGATTCCTGGTGGTGCCAGGCCGGCGCCTCCTCCTACCCCGGTTCCGACACCTACTGCGGCCCCCACGCCTTCTCTGAGCCCGAGAGCCAGGCCGTGAAGCGCTTTATAGAGGCCCGCAAGAATCTCAAGACGCACATAAGCTACCACTCTTACGCCTCCGAGATCCTCTACCCCTGGGGCGGCAGCGAAGAGGACGTGCCGAACGCCCAGGACAAGCAGGTATTCATAAAGGTGGCCGCGGAGATGGGCAAGCTCACCCGCTACGAGCCTATCAAGTCCAGCGACATGTACGTGGCCACCGGCGACAGCTGCGACTGGGCCTACGCCGCCGCCGGCATCTTCGCCTTCACTTTCGAACTGGAGGGCCGCGGCTTCTACCCCGGCGCCGCCGTGCTGACCAACGCCGTGACCAATAACATCAAGGCGGCGGTCTACCTGCTCAGCGTGACCGACAACCCTTACAAGGTGCTCTGACGCCGGGAACGCTGGAGAAAGCCCGGGCCGCCCCGGGCTTTTTTCATGTTTGACCGCCTTGGGGCATATAAGATAGGATTTTTGCCGATGCTGCGTTACCGGTTCATCAAAATTCCCGACGAGAAAACCCTGGCCCGCTTGGCCGCCCTTTACGCCGAACAGGGCTGGTGGACCGGCAAGGACACCCTTGCCATGCTCAGACGCATGGTCCGGGGCAGCCATTGTTTCCTTATAGCCGAGGAGAACGGGCGGGTGGCCGGCATGGGCCGCGCCCTTAACGCCTGGTCAGGGGAAGCCTATATCCACGACGTGGCCGTGCTGAAGGAATTCAGGGGGCGGAAGGTGGGCTCGCAGCTGATGAAGCGCCTGGTCGCCCGGCTGAAAAAAGACGGCGTGCGCTGGATAGGCCTGATAGCCAGCGGCAACTCGGCCCCTTTCTACGAGAGTCTCGGCTTCCGCTCGCCTCCCGGCAGCAGGGCCATGACGCTGGGCGATCCCAATGTTTAAAAAAATAACGCCGCAGGACTACCCCAGGCTCAAGCCCTTCTTCGAGGGGCAGCTCTATCCCCTGTGCCCCTATTCGCTCGCCTCCATGATCATCTGGAGCGGCTGCGTGCACGAAGCTTTCTACCGGGAGGAGGGGGACGTGCTGTACCTTTCGGAAGTGGACATGGAGGCGCCGCGCCAGGGCCGCCTGCTCCTGCCGGTCCTGCGCCCCTTCCGCTTCCCCACGCCGAGGGAACTGGCGGAAGCGGCCAGGGCGCTGGGCTTCGGGGAATACCATTATGTGCCGCAGGACTACCTGGACGTGATCGGCGCGGAGAACGTAGCCGGCTATTTCACGGTGACCGAGGAACTGGGCTACGGCGATTATATTTACAATACCCACGACATGGCCCACCTGAAAGGCCATAAGTATTCGCGCAAGCGCAACATGATCTCGCAGTTCCACAAGTCGGTGCCCGACGGCCACCGCCTGCTGCCCATGCAGGGCGCCTGCCTCAAGGGCTGCCTGGAGCTTTTCGATCAGTGGGAGCGGGAGCAGGGCGGGCCGGTAATAGCGGATATCCCCAACTGCGAGCGCCGGGCCATAGTGAACGCGCTTACCCATTTCAAGGAACTGGAAATGTCCGGCGTGGCGGTGGAGATAAGCGGGCGCCTGGCCGGTTTCGCCTTCGGCTCCCGCCTCACCGCGGACACCTACACCCTGAATTTCGAGAAGGCCGACGCCGCCGTGAAGGGGCTTTACCAGTTCCTCGACAGCGAAGCCGCCAAGGCCGTGCCGGCGGAGTACTGCTTTATCAACAAAGAGAATGATCTGGGCCTGCCGGGGCTCAAGAAGGCTAAAGAGTCTTATTTCCCGGTCAGGACCGTGAAGTCGTATATCCTTACGCTTAAGTGAACCGCGGTCAGCGGGCAGGGGGGGGGAGAACATGCATATCGAAGAGCTTAACGGGCTGAAGCTGCTGCGTTTCGACGGCTTTAAGAGCGTCCCGGAGGTGGCCTGCGCCGTTTCCACGCGCGCGGGCGGCGTCAGCGCCGGGCCCTACGCCGGGCTGAACCTTGGGCCTGGCACCGGGGATAAGATAGAGAATGTGGAGGAGAACCTGGCGCTGTTCTGCGCCGCGCTCGGGACGGAGCCCGCGCGCGCGGCCCGCATGCGCCAGCGGCATACCGCCAACGTGGCGGTGGTGGAGGCCGGCGGCGGCACGCCGCCCGACAATACCGACGCCCTGGTGACCGCCGTTCCCGGCGTTCCCTTGCTCGCCCTCTCGGCCGACTGCGCGCTAACGGCACTCTATGACCGCCGGCGTAAAGTGCTGGCCGTGGCCCACAGCGGCTGGCGGGGCGCCCTGCTGGGCGTCTACGCGGCCGTGCTCAATGTGATGAAGCTGCGCTGGGGCACCGAGCCCTCCGACGTTTTCGCGGGAGTTTCGCCTATGATCTCCGCGGCCCATTACCCGGTGCGCGGGGATTTCCTTGAGAAGCTCAAGGCTTTCTATCCCGGCGTGGCGGACCGCCGCTTCCTTACCTCGAAGGACGGCCTGCATTTCTTCAGCCTGCGCGAACTGCTGCGGGTGCAGCTTGAGGAACTTGGCGTGAGGGATCACGAATTCATGCACTTGTGCACGTATTCGGAGAAGGAGCTTTTCTATTCCTGGAGGCGCGACGGGGAGAAGACCGGCCGCTTCGGCCTGCTGGCGGCGCTGAAGTAGCGCTACCTGAACATATCCCAGGCGACCTTGGCGAGCAGGGCCGCTGAAACCGTAAAAAGCATTGGGCGTATCACCCACGCGCCCCTCTTTAGGGCCACATGCGACCCGGCGTAGTTGCCGGCCATGCCTGCCAGGCCCATGGCCAGCCCGAGTCGCAGGTCCACGCGCCCGAGCCACAGGAAGGCGCCGAGCGCCGCCAGGTTGGAGATCAGGTTCAGCAGCTTGGCCAGGGCGGTGGCCCGCAGCAGGTCGTAGCCGCAGAAGCGGGTAAGGGCCAGCGCGAGGAAAGTGCCGGTGCCCGGTCCCAGTAGCCCATCGTAAAAACTCACTCCCAGCGCAATGCCGCCGGAGCGCGCGAGCAGCGCGCCTTCCGAGTGCATGGCGCTGGTATCCGAAAAACCGAAACTTTTGCGCGCCGCGAGGAAGATGGCCACCGGCGGCAGCAGCACCAGGAGCAGCCAGCGGACCAGGTCCGGGGGAACGGCAGAGATGGCCAGGGCCCCGAGGCCCGCGCCCAGACCGCCCAGGACCACGAGGATGAATAGGAGGTCCGCGCGCAACCGGGCTTCTTTGAAGAAGCGGGCGGCCGCCACGGCGGTGCCCATTGAAGAGGAAAGCTTGTTAGTGCCCAGCAGCAGCGCCGGGTTCAGGCCGTAGGCCAGGTAGGCCGGCAGGGTTATCAGGCCGCCGCCGCCGGCGATGGCGTCCACGAAACCGGCCAGGAAGACCAGCAGGGTGAGCGGCAGGTAGGGCAGCAGCGGGGCGAAGAGGTCCATAGGGTAAAAATATTATAGGATATTGTTTTGCGCCGGCCGCCGGTAAAAGGTAAAATTAACCACGATATTTATAAAGGGGCCCATACCATGGAACACGACTCCAACCTCGCCAAATTGAACGCCACCATAGAGATCTCGGGCGGCGGCAAGCGCGTAGACCTGCTCTTGAAGAACGCCCGGGTGATCAACACCTTCTCCGGCGATATCCACCGCACGCACGTGGCCATTCACGGCGGCAAGGTGGTGGGTTTCGGCGTGTACAAGGCCAAACAGACCATGGACCTCAAAGGCGCCTACGTGGCCCCCGGCTTTATAGACGGCCACGTGCACATAGAGAGCTCCATGGTGAAGATCCCCGAGTTCGCCCGCACGGTGCTGCCCTGCGGCACCACCTCCGTGGTCATTGACCCGCACGAGATCGCCAACGTGCTGGGCCTCGACGGCATAAAGTACATGCTTTCCTCCAGCCTCAACGCGGTGCTGGGCGTTTACGTGATGCTGCCCAGCTGTGTGCCGGCCACCAACCTGGAGACCGCCGGCGCCGAGCTGGACGCGCACGACCTGTCGCTGCTCCTGGGCGACGAGAGGGTGCTGGGCATAGGCGAGATGATGAACTACCCCGGCGTGATCTACCGCGACAAGGGCGTGCTGGAGAAGATCGCGATAGCCAAGAACAAGGTGATAGACGGCCACGCGCCCATGCTCAAAGATAAGCAGCTTTACGCCTACGTTTCGGCCGGCATCAAGAGCGACCACGAGTGCACCGACGTGGCCGAGGCCCGCGAGAAGCTGCGCGCCGGCATGTACATCATGATCCGCGAGGGCACGGCCGCCAAGAACCTCAAGAACCTGCTGCCGCTCGTGAACTCCGAGAATTCCCGCAAGTTCATCCTGGTGACCGACGACCGCCACCTCGAAGACATAGAGAACCAGGGCCACATAGACTACCTCGTGCGCACGGCCATAAAGCTCGGCGTGGACCCCATCCGCGCCATCCAGATGGCCACCATCAATACCGCCGAGTATTTCGGCCTGAAGAACCTCGGCGCCATCGCCCCCGGCTACCAGGCCGACCTGGTGATCTTCTCCGACCTCAAGAGCATGAAGATCGCCAAGGTCTTCAAGAACGGCCGGCTGGTGGCCAGCGACCGCCGGATAACCCCAGGCGTGATCAAGGAATACGAGGGCAAGGCCCGCGGCACCGTGAACGTGAAGTGGATAGAGCACGAGGACTTCGCCCTGAAAGCCGAAGGCAGCCACGCCCGGGTCATCAACGTGATCCCCGACCAGATCGTCACCAAAATGACCATCGAGAAGGTGAAGCAGGACGGCGGCTACGTGTCTTCTGACACAGGCCGAGACATCCTCAAGATCGCCGTGATAGAGCGCCACATGGCCAGCGGCCGCATCGCCCGCGGCCTGGTAAAGGGCTTCGGCCTCAAGAAAGGGGCCATCGCCTCATCCGTTTCCCACGACTCACATAATATCGTGGTCATAGGCACGCACGACGGGGACATGTACACCGCGGCCGTGCAGGTGGTCAAGATGCAGGGCGGCATAGTGGCCGCCCTCAACGGCCAGGTGCTGGAAGCCCTGCCGCTGCCGGTGGCGGGCCTCATGAGCGACCGCAGTTCAGAGTTCGTGCGCGAGAAGCTCAAGCGCCTGACCGAAGCCGCCCGCATGCTCGGGTCCAAGCTCTCCGACCCGTTCATGGCTATGGCTTTCCTCACCCTGCCGCCCATCCCGGAGTTGCGCATCACCGACCGCGGCGTGATAGACGCCGTGAAGTTCAAGGTCACCCCGCTGTTCTGCGGCCCCAAGGGGAAATGACCCTGCGCCCCGCCGTTCTGGTCCTGCTGCTCGCCTGCGCGCCCGCCTGGGCGGCGCGCCTGGAGCGCGGGCCTTACCTGGAGAATATGACCAAGGACATGGTCACGGTCCGCTTCCGGTTGGACGTGGCCACACCGGCGTGGCTCTCTTTCGGGGCGGTGCCGGACTGCGAGCGGTTCCTTACCACGGTGCCGGCCGTGAAAGAGCAGAAGGTCCCGCTCTTCGGCCTGCTGCCGGATACCACGCACTGCTACCGTCTCTACCTGCCCGCAGAGCAGAGCACCGGCGTCTATAAGGCCTTCGAGGGGCGGTTCACCACTTTTCGCGACGAGACCAAACCCTGGTTCTCCTTCCTCGCGGTCAGCGATTCTTCCGGCGGCGGGGGGGAGCGCGACCAGATAGCGGCCCGGATGGCGGAGCACAGCCCCGATTTCGTGCTGCACCTGGGCGACATGACCGAGTCGGGCCTGGACGAGGACGCCGACGAGGAATACTTCGGCCCTTATTCCGGGCTCCAGGCCAGGGTGCCTTTCTTCCAGGCGCTGGGCAACCACGATTACGGCCCGGACCTACGGACGGAGAACGGCCGCGGCTTCCTCAAGGCCAACTACGCCCCTTTCCACAGCACCCCGCTGACCGGCCTGCCGCCGCATTACTATTTCTTCGATATCGCCGACGGCCGCGTCTTTGTGCTGGACGCCAACGCGTTCATCGGGGCCAAATTCGCACCCGGCCTGGAGCCCGGCTCCAAACAGTATAAGTGGCTGGACTATTTCCTCGGGAAAGCTTCGGACAAGACCTGGAAGATCGTAGCGGTGCACGAGCCGCTGTATTCCACCGGCGCCCACGGCACGGCGGAAGCCGAGGTGAAGGCGCTCGAACCGCTTTTCCTCAAGCACAAGGTGGACCTGGTGCTCCAGGGCCACGACCACAACTACGAACGCACCATGCCCGTGAAGGAGGGCGTGCCCGACGAAGCGGGCGGCGTGGTCTACGTGACCTTGGGCGGCGGCGGCAGCACCCTCTACATACAGCGCCGCAACGAGGACTGGTCCGAAAAATTCCTGCCCACCTACCATTTCGCCGCGTTCGACGTTAAAGAGAAGGCCCTGACCATGACCGTCTACAACAAGGACGGCGAGGTCATAGACACTTTTGAACTGCAGAAGTAGTTTTTTTCGGCTTTATAGCGACATAAACATTAAATGGCAAGTGCGGATTATTTGCGCCGCGTGGAGGACCTGATATGAAAATACTCGTAGTTGACGACGACCAATCCACCCTTTTGATGACGAAGCTTGTCGTTGAGCGCTGCGGTCATGAGGCGGTGGCCGTTGCTGACAGTTCCCTCGTCCTTGAAACTATAAAGCGCGACGAGATCCGCGTAGTTATCACCGACTGGGTCATGCCGGGCCCCACCGGTCTGGACCTGGTGCGCGCGGTACGGGCGAACCCCCTGCAGTCGTACGTCTATTTTATCGTTCTGACAGGCACAAAGATAGGAAGTATTAATTTTATGGAAGCTATGGATGCCGGCGCCGACGATTATATGGAAAAACCCGTCAACAAGGACCTCCTTAATGTGCGCCTCCGGGTGGCCCAGCGTATATTAAGCCTCGATTCGGAGGTCAATGATCTGCGCCACTTTATCCCCATCTGCTGCCATTGCAAGCGGGTAAGGCGCGACGACAAGGCCTACGAAAGCCTCGAGGCCTATGTCTCCCGAAATTCAACCGCTAAACTTTCCCACGGGATCTGTCCGGACTGCATGGAGAAATATTACTCGAAGTATAAGTAGCCTGCCTTTATTTCCGGATCCGTCCGCATGGATAACAAAACCGAAGTGATAGCCGGGTTCCTGGCCAAAAAAACCGGGCTGACCTTTACCGAAAGCCAGCTTTCAGCCTTGTCCCGGTTCCTGGCGGAGCGGTTCGCTGTCCTGGGGCTGAGCGAGCCTGCTGATTACCTTGTCCGGCTGGAGGAGCCGGATGAGTTCAGGTCCGCGGTAGACTGCGTTACAGTTCCCGAAACCTTCTTCTACCGCTACCCGGCGCAGCTCGAAGTCTTCATCGCCAGGTTGCTGCCGGAGATGCTGGCCGGGGCAAAAAAGCCGGTGCGAGTCTGGTGCGCCGGCTGCTGCACTGGAGAGGAGCCTTACACGTTAGCCCTGCTGGCGGCTGAAGCGGGCTGCCTGGGCAGCCTTCAGATTACCGCTACGGATATCAACGAGGCCTATCTGGAGATCGCGGCGGCCGGCAGATATTCACCGCGTTCTGTGGAGAAACTGCCCACGGCCCTGCTGGCAAAGTATTTCCTGTGCGAGGGGGACCTTTTTCTGCTCTCGGAAGATATCCGCCGCCAGGTCTCTTTCCGCTACCTGAACCTTGGAGATACCTGCTACCCGTCGTTCCTTAACGGCACCGCCGGAGTGGATCTGATCTTCTGCCGCAATGTCCTTATCTATTTCAATAAAACCCGCGTCAAAGAGATAATGCTGCGCTTTTCTTCCTGCCTCGCGGCCGGCGGGCTGTTGGCCCTGGGCCATTCCGAAATGCTGCCGCGGGATTGGCCCTTTACGGTCAGTATGCTTGGAGAGGCTTTCTTTTACCGTCCCTCCACGGCGCCTGTCCCGGCCGCGCTGCCGCCGCCCGGGAACAGCGCCGCTACCCTGAAGCCGGCCTCTCGCGCCCGGCCCGGAACCGCGGTGGGCCCCGGGGCTGCGCCAGCGAAAACCCTTATTTCGAAGGCGGAGAGCCTGGCTGATTCCGGAGCCGAGGCCGCGGCGGCGGCGCTGTGCGCGGAAATTATCAGACAGGATCCCGCCGCGGTGAGAGCGCACTACCTGCTGGGGCTGCTGGAACTTGCCCGCCCCGGGAAGGCTCTGGAACATTTCCGGCGGGTGGTCTATCTGGACCGTGGAAATCTGCAGGCGCGCCTGCACCTGGCCCAATGTCAGGAAAAACTGGGCCGGCCCGCCGATGCCGCGCGGGAGTACGGCAACCTGCAGCGCCAGGCCGCCGCCCGGCCGCCAGGAGAGGTGCTGGACGCGGTCGAGGGGATAACCTGCGGCCTGCTGGCGCTTATCGCCGGCAACGCGCTGAAAAAATATTCCGCCGGTGATAATAGGCGTAAACCTAAATGATAGAATTTAACAATGCCAGAAAATTCCGGTAAAGAGCTGGTTCCGCTGGAGGAACTGCGGGCCCGTGCCCTGGTGCTGAGCTGCGCACCGGTAGCGGCGGAAAATAACCCTGATACCGGGCTGCTGGTCCTCAGGCTCGGCGAAGAATTTTACGGCATTCCGGCCCTGCTGGTGCAGGAATCCTTGATAGGCCCGCAGTTGGCCCCGCTGCCCCTGCCGCCCCATTTTTCGCCAGGGATAATCAACCTGCGGGGGGAACTGATAGGTGCTATAGACTTGGCGGGGCTTTTCGGCCTGCCTGCCGGCCGCGACAGGAGCTTCGCCGCGGTGGTGCGGCTGGGAGGCTTGGCAGCCGCTTTCCTGGCGGACGGGGCTGCCGGAGTGGAATGGCTTTCGGCGGCCGACCGCGAACCGGTGCTGCCCACGCTGCCGCAGGAATACGCCCTCTTCTTCGACGGCGCCTTCAGGTCCGGTGGGCGGCTGATATTGCAGTTGAACATAGAACGCGTCTTTAGCCACCCGCTGCTGCAAAGCAGGCGGAAGGGGTATACAGAGGAGAGCTTATGAATTGGTCCATAGAGAACAGGATAAAAGCGGGGCTGTCGCTGGCGTTGTTGCTGATACTGGGCACCGGCGGCATATCTTATTACACCACAAAAAACCTGGTGTATAACCAGCAGGAAGTGGAGCAGCTGCTGCGGATCCACATCGCCGTAGGCGATGTGTTCTCCTCACTGAGAAACGCGCATACCAGTGGAGACCGTTACTTCGAGACCGGGAAGCAGGCCGACTTGGAAGATTACCGCAGCGACAAGACGGATCTCGCGGTTGCGACAGAGGAGTTCGGACAACAGGTTTCCACGGACCCGGCCCTCCGGAAGTCAGAGCGGGATTTTGAATTACTACTGCAGGATGAAACTGCCAGGCTGGACGCGCATGTGTCCATAAAATCCGAGCCGACACTGAAAGCAAAACAAGCTTGCCGGCTGCCGGAAGTCGTCGCGGCGTACAAAACCATGGATGCCGCACAGAACGAGAAGATACGACAGAACACGGCTGTTATAAAATCCCTGTCGAAGAAATCTCTGTTTGCCATCTCCTTCCTTTCTGGCTTCAGCATTTTAGCTTTGGTTTCTTTTGGCACCTATATTATCCGCAGCGTGGGGGAAACCCTGAGAGCCAACGCCGAGGCCATCAAAAGTTCGCTGCGCTCTGCGGCACAGGGCCTTAAAAGCTCCGCCACGCAGCTGACCGCGACCGCCGAGGAGCATCGGCGCACGGTCTCGGAGCAGTCTTCGGCGGTCAGCGAGACCACGGCCACTGCGGCGGAGCTGTCCGCCTCCCAGAAACAGGTGGTGGAGAACGCCACCGCGCTCGCGGCGGTGGGCGAGAAAACCGCTGAAACTGTCGCCATGGGACAGACTTCAATAACCGATACCCTGCGGGGGCTTGCCGAGATCATGGCCAAGACCGAGGCCACCTCCAAGCGGATACTCGCGCTTTCCGATAAGTCGCAGCAGGTGGGCAAGATCGTGGGGATGATTAAAGACATTACCGACCAGATAAACCTGCTGGCGCTCAATGCGGCCATAGAGGCCGCCCGGGCCGGCGAGCAGGGTAAGGGGTTTGCGGTGGTGGCCGGCGAGGTCCGCAAACTGGCCGAACGGACCGCGAAGTCAGCCGAGGATATAGGCGCGCTGGTAGAGGATATGCAGCATAACACCAACGCCGCCGTCCTTGCTACGGAGGAAACAATGAAGAGCGTTGAGGAGGGAAACAGGCTTTCCTCCGGAGCCGGCAAAGCTTTCGAAAGCATCATGCGGCTGGTCTCGGAGACCGCCGACGACGTGAAACAGATACAGGTCTCCTGCCGGCAGCAGGACAGCGCCACCAGCCAGATAGTGGGGGCCATGAACCAGATCAACTCCGGCATGAAGCAGACCGTCGCCGCGGTAGAACAGGCGGCGGCCTCCGCGGCCAGCATTAAGGATATGGCGGTGCGCCTGCAGGATATGGTGGTGAAATGAACGAAGCCGAAAGGCTGAACCTGCTGCGCCATTTTAAGGATGAAGTAGGCGAGCACGCTGTGGCGCTCTCAGAAGCCGTTCTGGCCCTGGAGTCACGTCCGCGCGATGCTGCCGTTATAGCGGACATGCTGAGGCGGGCGCACAGCCTGAAGGGCGCTGCCCGGCTGGTGGGCGCCGCAGTCATAGAGTCCCTGGCTAACGCCTTAGAGACCGTTGTGGGCGA
>Ga0074197_1002193_pt1 | contig 14146 bp, 8 predicted proteins | sample EPASupsiteSAE305_FD_64526 | JGI IMG/M metagenome (GOLD analysis project Ga0074197, IMG submission 64526) | Bioremediated contaminated groundwater microbial communities from EPA Superfund site, New Mexico - SAE3-05 reassembly with SPADES | ecosystem: Environmental > Aquatic > Deep subsurface >...
CCGCCCAGGGCCTTGATCTTGTCCGGGATCTGCTTGGCGGCACCGATGCCGATCAGGGTCACGCTGGGAATGAAATAACCGTAGACTTGTTCTCTGACTGCCATAATCACACCTTCCTTTGCTAAATTTGGGGGGTTCTTTTTTTTGCCCTGTAAAAGTTCCTGCCTTTCTTTGGATCCAAATATGCGCTACTCATCTAAAGCAAGGATCGTGCCATGCGTAAAATATCGAAATTTTAATATGTTATAATGAATGAACGTGTCGAGATGCCGCGAAATGTCCCACGACCCAACGGTGGTGCGGCAAAAGGCAGGGATTTGGTAGCCAAATTGCCCCAAAACGACCGAAAACAACAGGTCTCGGGCGTGGCGAGTCATCTTGGCCCGTACTTTTGTCTGAATGGGTCATTGTGACCCGGTTGGAGTAAAGTGAGAGGCAAGGGGATCTGCGGAAGAGTCACTGGCGGGGAGGTTTTTGAATATATCTTTAAAATTAAATATATTTTTCGGAACTTTAACAGTTGTTCTCCCCAGGACCAACCCGGCAGCACGGATTTGGCGGGAAAACGGATGGGGAGAGCAGGCAGGCAAGCCGATAGCCGCGTTGCAGCTTGACTCCAGCAGGGTTAGCGATAGCCCTCCAGATCGCACTGGATTTCCAGGTGCTCCAGTTTATCGAGGTAATAGCTTGTATCCTCCCGGAGATCGACGTGGCTTGAGGTCACCGTCACGCCTGTTTCCTGGAGGCTGTCAAATACCAGCGCATCAGCCTCAAGGTCAAAATGGCGGGCGGCAATAATCACAAAGTCACGGCCATAGACTCGAAACAGGAGTGCCTCGGGATAGCGCGATTGCAGTTCAGCCGCGAATCTGCCCATGAGCAGGTTGCCCTGTTCCCAACCCAGCCGCCGATTGAACGGTTCCAGGTTGTGCACATGCAGGCTGTGGAGGCAGGAATATTGCCGAAGTCCCTGGTTGTTGTGCAGCAAGATCTGCAGGTAGTCTTCGTTGTAGAGACCGGTGAGCTTGTCGCTGAAAAAGTAGGAAAAACGGCGTTGCTCCATCTGGCTCTTCGGCAGTTGGCTGATGGATGCCGGAATATCGGCATCCCGCAGAACCGCAAGGCCGACAGCGACGACCTCTGGGTCGAATTGGAGCGCGCTGAGCTGCTGCAGCTCCTGCAAAGCTTCGTCGACCGTCTTGCGCGGCTTGTAGATGCGGTTGGTGATCATGGCGTCGAAGGAATCGGCGACCGTTATGATCCGGGACAAGAGGGGGATGTCCGTGCCTTGCACCTGGTCCGGGTAGCCCATGCCGTCATATCGTTCGTGATGATGGTGAATGATGTCGGAAAGTTCGCGGTACATCGGGATGCCTGCCAGCATGGCGTGACCGGCGGAGGCATGGAGTTTGATCAGTTCATAATCAAGCGTGGAGAGCTTGCCGGGCTTGAGTAGGACCGAATCCGGGGTGGCGATCTTGCCGATGTCGTGGAGGATAGCCGCCTGCTCGAGCAAGTCGATCCGTTCCGCGGCTAGCCCCATTTTTTTGGCGAGCAGTTGGCTATAATGCGCGACCCGTTGGGTATGACCGGCGGTATAGGTGTCTCGCTGATCGATCATGTCGGCGAAAGAGAGAATGGTCTGATGGTAATTTTCACTGCGCTCCTTTTCAAGCCTGGCCACCTGTTCCCTCTGCCAAAACGAATGGACGGCAAAGCCGATGTCTCCCGCCAGTTCCTCGAGCATGGCGATTTCCTCAGGCTCAAATCCTTGCTTGCGCATGGTATAGACGCAGAGTGCTCCAAGGGGTGCGGAGGAGCGGTCCGCACGCAGCGGCAGGGCAACCACCGCCCTGAATTTGACGGGATTGGCCCGGTCAAGCCAGGCGGTGACCGTAGATTCTCCCTCACCTCGTGTCCTCACGACGGTCTGATTGGCCGTGAGGCAGCGGGCAGCGGAAGAGGCGGCGAACGGATCGGCGGCATCATAGGGATTGTAGGGGAGCGTATCGGGCAGGCGAGTGGACGAGTCGGAAGTGAACACAGTGGCGACCAGATCCTCCTGCACCAGTCCGATCCAGATGAATCCGTAATGGCTGTGTTCGCCCATCGCCTTGCAGGCTGTCTGCAAGAGGGTTTCCAGGTTGGCGGCTGAAAGGAGCAGGCTGTTGACTTCGGCAACCGTCTCCATTATTTCGCGGAGATACAGCTCCCGGTCCAGGAGGGTGTTGATCTGGCTGGTACGCTCGACCACCTTGGCTTCAAGGCTAGTGTTCAGCTCATCCACTTCGTGGTTTTTCTGCCGGAGACGCCGGTTCAGGTGCAGGATATACAGGGAGGTGAGGAAAACGGCGATGAGCACGGCCAGCAGCAATGCCAACTGCCGCCAATAGCGCTTAAGGACATCGGTGAGGGTGAATTGGCCGAAATCGGCATAGGGGCCGAGGCGCAGATCGAGCAGACAATCATGCACCGGCTGATAGTTGAGCGGCGCGGTCCAGCCGGCGCTTTTGCTGGCCCGGGCAGCGGGATCGTCGCTGGCCATGGCCAGCAGGGCGGAGGCTACTTGCCGGGTCAGGTCGGCGGGTGTGGTTTTGAGAGCCGCCATCGGCCATTCCGGATACAGGGCGGTGCTGAGTTTGAAGGGAAAGCCGGCGACCTGCTGTTCATTGAGAATGCGGAATTCGTTGAGCCGGAAAACACCAGCCTCGGCCAAACGCTCCAGGGTGTCGGTGCGGACCGTACCCGCATCAACCGTGCCGCTGTGCACCGCTTGGACGACGGCGTCATGGGTGTTGCCGTATTCAAGGGCGGCAAAGAAGCGGAGCGGATCGATGCCGAGCAGATGCAGTTCCCGCCAGCAGGCTATCCAGCCGCCGAACGATCGTGGCTCCACCGCCATGAAGCGGCGATCGCGCAGATCGTTGAGGTGGCGAATATCGGTGCGATCGGCCCGGCAAAAAATGACGCCGCCGAAAGTGGTGGTTTGCTGATGCGGCAGGTTGCTGTTGATCAGGGTCGCTATCCGGCTGACGCCGTAGAGTTTTTCCAGTTCAACGTAAAAAGCGGAGTTGGCGAGGACGAAATCGATGCTCGCCTCGCGGACAGCGCCATGGATCTCGGTGAAATCAAGCGGCACGATCTGAAAACGGTGCGCGGGCAGTTTGGCAGTGAGATACTCGGCGGTGGCGGTCCATAACTGGACATCGATTGCCGACCCCCGCTTGGCCAGGAGCCCGATCCGAACTTCGTGCCTGGACGCCGCATGGGTGGCGGTGGCCAGAGCGAGCAGTAGCGCGAGCGCAAGGAGGATGCGATTGAAAATCGAAAAAAAGCCCCTGTTGGGTGGCTGATGACGCACGATTGTTTTTTTGTGTTTCCCGGTCACTAAGGGTTTATATGAAAGTATTGGCCGCCGGTGGCGGCGCCATGCCTGAGTTTTGAGCTTTCATTGTGCGTCGCGGCCGGCCAATCTGGTCCAGCCATGCTGATTAGTACCCATCCCGGATGTTCAGGTCCGCATGCCGGCTTTCGCCCGCTGAGGTGACCAGTACCGCCGCCGCCCCGTTGAGGGGACATTTGTTTTCGCAGATACCGCAGCCGATGCACAGGTGGTCAATTACGTAGGGCTGCCGCACTTTGACCCGTTCACCCTTGCTGTTGTCAACCTCAACCTCCCGAAATTTGATCGCCTTTTCCGGGGTTGGGCAGTGTTCCTCGCAGACGATGCAGGGAATGCCGGAGGCATAGGGCAGGCAGCGGTTTTTGTCGAAGTGGGCGCGGCCGATGACTACCGCCTGTTTTTCAATTTTGCTCATTTTTTGAAGAGCACCGGTGGGGCAGACCTGGCCGCACAAGGTGCAGTTGTACTCGCAGTAGCCGATGCGGCCGATCAGCCGGGGGGTGAAGATGCCTTCGAGGCCGGCTTCCAGCCAGGCGGCATGGAGGGCGTTGCCGATACAGACCTTCATGCATTCGCCGCAGCGGACGCAGAGGCCGAGAAATTCTTTTTCCGCCAAAGCTCCGGGAGGCCTGACCAGCAGCGGGTCGGCCTGCCGGGCATGCGGCCGGGTGGGCAGAGCCAGCGGCGCCAAGGCCCCGGCGGCCAGCGAGCCCAGCATCGCCCTTCGCGACAGATCAGTGGTCTGATTGCCGGACCCATTGCGCCACCGGCCGTAGTGGATGCGGGAGCGGGGGCAGTGGGTCAGGCAATCAAGGCAGAGGGTGCATTCCGCGGTGGCAATGGCCCTGGTCTCATCAATGGCCGCCATGGGACAGACGGTCCGACATTGCCGGCATTGTCCGCATTCGGCTGAGCCTCCGTCGAGACGCAGCAGGGAAAAGCGGGCGACAAGAGCCAGCAGTGCCCCCAGCGGGCAGACCTTGCGGCAGAAAAACCGGCGTTCCACCCAACTGAGACCCAGCACCGCCAACAGGAGAACCAGGGAGAAAACGGACAGCGCATACACCTTGTCGCTAAATGGGAGCACAAAACGTTTCAGCAGGGCATAAACCGGTTCGGTCAGGGCGTTCACCCACGGAGGTGCCTGCTGATAGGTCCAGGTGAACAGGGTGGTGGCCGCATGGTCAAATCCCGGCTGCATCGCAAAGGTGAAGCCGCGCACCAGCAGGGAGAACGGGTCGAGATAGCCGGCAAGGGGCAGACCGAAAAGGGCTGCGGCGAGGAGAAAGATCAGCAGATAGTACTTAAGCTGCCGCCGCCCCGGCTCAGGGATCAGAGTATTTGTCCTTCCGAACAAACGCCGGCTGGCATCGATCAGGGCGCCCATGGGGCAGACCCAGCCGCAGAAAAACCGGCCGAACACCAAGGTCAGCCCCAGGGTAAGCAGGGCCGGCAGCATGAGGGCAATCACCGTCTTGGCGGCCAGCATGGCGGCCAAGGCGAGGAAGGGGTCGATCCGGAACAGGAGGTTGACCGCCCAGGTGAGTTCATCGACCCCGGCATAATCGGTTTTAATGAACAGAACCAGGAAAAGGAGAAAAAACAGGCTCTGGCCGATTGTTCTCCAGGCGGACGGCGAGAGCAGAAGACCGGGCTTACGCATCAGGCCTCCAGCACCTTGATCCGGTCCAGGGCCATTTCACCAAGCCCCATCTTGTAAGCTGCCATGGTGGACTCGATGGCATCGGGCGGCAGGTCAAACAGGGTCGTGGCGTAGGCGTCTGCCGCCACCGGGTCGGCAGAGGCGATCAGGGTGTCAAGCCGGCGCACATCCTTGAGGTCGCCGCCTTGCGGGCCGTTGTTGAGGAGGATGCGGGTGGCATCGATGATGGTCAATTTCGGCCGGATCACCGTGGCCAGGTCAGCCAGGCTCTGGCCGAGATCGTGATGGAGTTTTCCCCGGTTACCGCCAATGACTCCCATGCTGTTCTTGAGCCCCAGGGTCAGCCGGGAGAGGCCGTGGTGCTTGGCCACCGGCAGGTTGATGTAGCAGTCGCAGTCCAGGGCATCCTTATAGATTTCCCATTGGGTGAGCGATTTGCCTTGCGCGATCTGCACCGGTACGAACTTGCGCTGGTCGATATGTTCGATCACCGCCCGGGAATCCTTGAGATCAAGGATCGCCCGTTCGATTCCGCTGTTGGCATAGCAGCGTCGTTGCTCGTTGCAGGTGCGGTCAAAGACCAGCACCCGTTTTGCCCCGGCTTGCAGGGCCTGGGCGACAACGGCCGCAACCACCAGGGGATGGGTGTTGGCCGCCTGTTCCGGGCTGCGATCCCAACCGATATTCGGTTTGACCACCACTCGGTCACCCGGCCGGACAAATTGTCCCATGCCACCAAGCGGTTGCAGCACCCTGGCAACCAAGGAGGGATACTCCCCACCTTTGGCCACGCTGAGCAAGGCTGGCGGCTTTTCTGCGGCCAGGACATCGGGCAGGATGGTGAATCGAGGAATGGCCAACGTGGTGCCGGCCGACCAGAGAAAAACCTCGCGAATGAATTGCCGCCGGTTCATGAGGACCTCCTTCTGACCAAAATTCTGGGGTTGCGATAGGGAAAGGCAGTGGGCCATTGTTAGCCGGGTAGGGTGCATAGTACCCGGTCAAGGAAGGAAAAACAACGGATTGCCAGCAGCAAGGACAATACAGAGTTCGAAGCAGAGGGTACGTTTTTAGTCGTTTTTTTTTGACTGAGTGCTCAGTTGGGGCAAGTATTGGTTGCAATCTTTCCCGGCAAAGGTGAAAATCCCGTCAATAACGGAAGGAAGTGCGCCTCTGTTTGCGCGACCTCATGAAGCAGGAGAGCGCACAGCGCAGCGGGCAGGATGGCGGGGTCGAGCTGAAGCGGTCAATACGGCCCAACTCCGGTGGTTTGCATGGGGAATTGCCCGGTTCAGGGCAGTGCGAACCGGTCTGCATCCTGCTGGTATCCTTTAACCTCAACACGGAGAAACAGTTTTATGCCCATTGTCACCATATCTCGAGGTTCATACAGTCGAGGAAGGGAAGTCGCTGAAAAACTAGCGAAAAAATTGCAGTACGACTGTGTCTCAAGGGAAATTCTCCTTGAAGCTTCCGAGGAGTTCAATATTCCCGAGATAAGCCTGGTTCGGGCCATTCATGACTCGCCTTCTATCCTTGAGCGTTTTCGCCACGGAAAAGAACGGTATATCAGCTATTATCAATACGCTTTGTTGAAGTACGTGCAAAAAGACAATGTCGTCTATCACGGTCTCGCCGGGCAGTTTTTCCTCCGCCATATTTCCCATGTCGTCAAGGTGCGCATTCTGGCCAGCCTGGAAGATCGGGTCAAGGAAGTCATGAAACGTGACGAGGTCTCGCAAAGAGAGGCTGAGCATATTTTGCGCAAGGATGACGACGAGCGCCGCCGCTGGGGGCTCAAACTGTACGGCATCGATGCCTGGGACAGCCGTCTGTACGATATGGTCTTGTTGATCGATCAACTGACCGTTGACGATGCGGTTGATTTGATTTTTGAAACCGTCAAAAAGCCGGCATTTCAGACCACGGCGGAATCACAGCGAATTCTTGACAATCAACTGTTGTGCGCCCGGATTCACGCCATGCTGGTGAATTTCTCCCTGATGATTGAAGTGCAGGCCAATGACGGGGTCATCACCCTGGGCAACATCGGAGAGGTCTTGAGGACCGATGCCAGCCTGCGGGTGAAAATCGAAGAAATGATTAGAAGTATCGAGGGAGTAAAAGAGATTGAGTTTGGCGGTAAGATCAGCGCCCGGCCGGAGCACATCAATCCTTTCTACAATATCTGATCTCACCCCCTCCCTTTCCCCCTTGGCAGAGTGCGCACTGTCCGAGAGTCCAGCGCCATCGACGTTCAGTCGATGGCGTACTCGGTCAGTTTCCGATACAAGGTCTTGCGGCTGATGCCCAGGGTGTCGGCGGTCTTTTGGCGGTTGCCGCCGTGGAAGTCGAGCATCTTGAGGATATGCTGCCGTTCCACCGATTCCAGGGTGAGGGCGGTGCCGCTTGTTTCCGAGGATTCCACCAGCTCGCGCGGCAGGCAGCGTTCGGTGATAATGCCGTTTTCCGCCAGGATGATCGATCGCTCGATAACGTTGCGCAGCTCCCTGATATTGCCTGGCCAGTTGTAACGGAGGATGCAGGCCATGGCCCGTTCGACGATCCGATAGCTGGTGCTGTCCGGGCTGAGGCTGGTCAGGAAATAATCCACCAGCAGGGGGAGGTCCTCCTTGCGCTGCTTGAGCGAGGGAATCTCGATGCTGAAGGCATTGATGCGGTGAAAAAAAGCCTCGTTGAAACGTCCTGCTTCCACCTCTTCAGCCAGATGGCGGTTGGTGGCGAAGAGAAAGCGGATGTTGACCGTGCGTTCTTCCTTTTCCCCAACCCGTCGATAACTGCCGGTTTCCAGCACCCGTAGCAGTGAAGCCTGAACCTCAAGCGGCAAGTCGCCGATTTCGTCAAGGAACAGGGTAGAGTCATGGGCAAAGGAAAGCAGTCCTTCCCGTGACTCGTTGGCGCCGGTGAACGAGCCCTTGATATGGCCGAACAGTTCACTCCGCGCCAGCTCCTTCTGCAGGGTGGCGCAGTTCTTGATGATCATCGGATTAACGGCGAGTGGCGAGCGGTTGTGGATCAGCCGGGCCACTACATCCTTGCCGGACCCCGATTCGCCGGTGATCAGCACCGGTATTCTGGCTGGAGCCACCTTGTCGATTAGAAACTGGATGTCGCGAATGGCTTGGGAGTTGCCGATGAACCGGACCTGCTGCTGCTCCTGGCCGGTGCTGTGGCGCAGCATGGCGTTTTCACGGGAAAGTAGGACCCGCTGGTGCGCCTTTTCCACGATCAGGTCGAGCCGGTCGAGATTGAACGGCTTGCGGATGAAATCGCAGGCCCCCAGTTTCATGGCCTCCACCGCGATATCGACGTCACCGTGGCCGGTGATCATGATCACCTCGATGTGCGGGATCGATTCCCGAATTCTGATCAGCAGGTCGAGATCGGAGATGTCGGGGAGCCACAGGTCCATAATGACCACGTCGAACCAGTGGGTGCGCACCATGGCCATGGCCTCGGCGCCGTCGGCGGCGGTCAGCACCTCGCGGTTTTTGTTGGCCAATTCCTTTTGCAGCAGCCGCCGGATCGATTCCTCGTCGTCGACGACCAGAATGGAATATTTTTCTTTGTCCATCATGCCTCTATTCCCGGCAGCGAAACTTTGAACGACGATCCCTTGCCGACTCTACTGGTCACGCTGATTTCTCCACAATGGTTGTTGACAATGGAATAGCAGGTGGAAAGACCGATGCCGATGCCCTTGCCGACCGGCTTGGTGGTGAAAAAGGGTTCAAACAGCTTGTCCTGCATCTCCAATGGAATGCCGCAGCCGTTGTCCTCAATGATCAGGGTGGTGCGGTTGTCCGTTTCGGCCAGGGTCTTGATCAGGATGCGGCCGCCTGCCCCGGTGGCGTCAAAGGCGTTGGTCAACAGGTTGATGATCACCTGCTTGAGCTGGGATTCGTCGCCCAGAATGGCAGGGAGGTTCTCTCGGAGCTCAGTCTCGACGATGAGATCGTGATGCTCCTTGAAGTGATGCTTGAGGATGAACAGGGTGTCGGTGACGCACTGGTTGAGGTCAACCTGGCCGATGCTGGCCGCGTTCGGGCGGCTGAAGGTCAGGAGCGTCTGCACGATGTCGCGGCAGCGCAAGCATTCCTTAATGATGGTCTCGGTGTATTCCTGGAAATCAGCGTACAGTTCTTCGTCGATCTTATCCTTGAGTTTGGAGTTCCGCCGCTTCAGACCTTCGGCGAATCCGAGGATGGCGGTCAGGGGGTTATTGATCTCATGGGCGACACCGGCGGCCAGGGTGCCGACCGTGGCCATCTTTTCGGCCTGATAGAACTGGGCCTGAAATTCCTTTTCCCGGGTGACGTCGCGCTTGAACAGCAACACCTGGCGTTCACCGGTGGGGCTGGTCTTGAGCGGCGAGGCGATGATTTCGTAGTGCTTGAACGTGTCGCCCACCTTGTAGATGCAGAGATCCTTGACAATCTGATCCTGATCCAGGGAACGCAGGGCGGGACAATCGTCGCAGCGGCCCACCTTGCCCCTGAAAATCTGATGACAATACTGCCCGATCGGGTCAATTCCAGGAAACCACTCGATGAACACATGGTTGACCCGCTGAATGGTCATGTCCTCGTTGAGTACGACCATCAGGTCGGTGATGCCGTCGAGCAGCGCCTGGATTTCTTTTCGTTTCTTCTCCAACTCCAGGTTGGAGCCCTTCAACTGCTCGACCTTCTGCTGCAATTCCTGATAAAATCCGAGTTTGCAGTGCTCGATGCCGACCAGGTCTTCCAGGGTTGTGGTATGCGGCATCACCACACCTCCTCGCAGATCTGCAAGAATTCCTCCCAGGTGGCTGGCCGGGGGTTGGTCAGGTTGCAGGCGTCGTGGACTGCCATTTTGCACAGCGGCTCCAGATGGTGCCGTTCGCTTTCCGGGATTAACTGACTGAGGCGCAGAGCCACATCGAAGGAGGCAAAAAAATCGTCGAGTTGCTCAATGCCGGCCAATCCGGTTTCCAGGTCGGAATGCAGCGAGCGTTTGAGAATCAGCCGCCCGATATCCGCCATCTTTTGCGGATTGATCCCGAGGTTGAAGCGCATGACGCTGGTGAGGAGAATGGGGTGCACCACCCCGTGCCGCATGTCGAAATGGCCGCCCAGCGAGTGGGCCAGGGCGTGCTCGGCTCCGAGCCCGGCGTTGGAAAAAGCCATGGAGGCTGAAACCGATGCGATGGATAACTGTTCCAGGGAGTCGAGCGAGCGGGTGGCTACAGCATGCGGCAAATTGGCCAGGATCAGATCTATGGCCTTGAGCGAGTGCATTTCGGTGAATGGGGAGGCGATGCGCGACATGTAGGCCTCGATGGCGTGGGCCAGGGCATCGACCGCGCTCTGGATGATCAGAGATTCGCTTTTGGTCCGGAGAATCAACGGATCGACAATGGAGATGTTGGGCACCAGGGTCCGGGTGATGATGGACATTTTAACCCCGCGCTTCATATCGGTGATGATGCAGAATTGGCTGATGTCCGAGCCGCTGCCGGCGGTGGTGGTGATCAGCATCATCGGCGGCAGGGGGCGCTGCACCCGGTTGGCCCCCTCATAGTCCTGGATGCGGCCGCCGTTGCTGGCAATGATGGCAATGCCCTTGGCGGTGTCCATGGCGCTGCCGCCACCGATGGCGATAATCACGTCGGTGCCGTTTTTGGCGTAGAATTCAGCCCCCAGTTCCACTTGAAAATCGCGGGGATTCGATGTGACTCCAGGATAATAGACCCACTCGATCCCCTCTTTTTCGAGAATGTCCATCAGGCGCTGCAGCCATCCGGCTTCCTCAATACCCTCGTCGCTCACCAGAAAAACTTTTTTGGCGCCGAGACGCAGCGCGCATTGGCCAGCATAGTTGAGACTGCCCCGGCCAAAGATGATTTCAGGGATGGCGAATTTGGTGATGTCCATGTTCTTTTTGTTGTGTATAAGTGCCATGTTGTCGATTCCGACGCTGGCGTAGCCGTCGTGCCTTTTTCTTCTTCTCCGGCGCTCCAGGATAACCCCTCTCGGTTTCTTTGCAGCTTTCGTGCCCACTGGTCCAGACGGGGCGACCGATGGCCCGGTTTCCTCCCTGCATGGGAACAAATGACCCTCGGTCGATCAGATAAAAAGCCGCCATTGACCTGACACCAAGAGAGCATAACCAAATCTGAGGAAGAAGGGGATGAAATATTGGGTCACACTGACCCGATAGGGTACGGTGATGAGTCATGATGACCTGCCACGTTGTCTGTCGATGAGTTGCGGTATAAGGGGCGAAAGCCTATTCGAAGCTCGCGCCCGGCTACCTGGCAACAAATTACAGGAGAAAAAACGATGATCGTCAGCGCCAGCAGACGGACCGATATCCCGGCTTTCTACGGCGAATGGCTGCTCAACCGGCTGCGGCAGGGCGTGGTCCTGGTTCGTAACCCCTTCAATCCCTTGCAGGTTTCTCGGGTAAACCTCGATCCGCAACAAATTGACTGCATCGTCTTCTGGACCAAGAATCCGGCGCCCTTGCTGCCCCGGCTACCGGAGATCGACCGGCTCGGTTACCGGTATGTGTTCCAATTCACCATCACCGCCTGCGACCGCAGCCTGGAGCGGCATGTTCCGGCCAAGGACGAACGGCTCAACACGTTCCGCACCCTGGCGGAACGGATCGGACCGGAACGGGTGTTGTGGCGTTTTGACCCGATCCTCTTCACCCGCTCCCAGGGGCTGGAGCTGCTGCTCCGGGAATTCTCCGACCTGGCGGCAAAACTGCGCGGATATACCCGTCAATGCACCGTCAGCTTTCTTAGTCTGTACGCCAAATGCCGGCGAAATCTGGTCGGCGTTGATCTGCTGATCCCGGAAGACCAGGAACGGATGGCGTTCGTCCGGAGGCTTGTCGAGATAGCGGCGGAGAGCGATATCGGCCTTCGGGCCTGTTGCGATCCCTTTCTCAACGAGCAATGCGGCATCGAGGCGGCCCGCTGTATCGACGACCGTTTACTGACCACAATCCTGGGCCATCTCGTGCGCATCTCCAAGGACAGGGGGCAGCGGCCAGGATGCGGCTGCATCGCCAGCATCGATATCGGCGCCTACAACACCTGCCCGCACGGCTGCCGCTACTGCTACGCCAACGTCAGCGAACGGGCTGTGACCGCCAACCGGACGGCCCACGACCCTCGCTCGCCATTGCTGACCGGTCACCTGAGCGGTAAAGAGGCCATCATTGAGCGCAAGATCGTCGCCCGCTATCCCTCGCGGGGACGCTTTGATGACGGATCGGCACAGTGTGTCACCTCTCAATTGCTATTGGGTCACGGAAGATCATGATGTTGAAAAAAAAGAATATTCGGAACCAAGGCACCCGGTCGCCAGCCAGGGCAGTGAACCCTGTCGAAGCGGCCGATAGGGTCTTCTGGGCAGGCGAAGAGGGCTTTCGGAACCTCTTTGCCCATCATCTCTCGGCGATGTTGCTCATTGACGTCGCTACCGGAGCCATCCTCGATGCCAACCAGGCGGCGGCGGAGTTTTATGGCTGGCCAATCTCCCGGCTTAAGCAGATGGCCTATCAGCAGCTCAATACCCTGCCTCCGGAAGCATTGATGGCGGCCATGAACCAAGCCGCGACCGAGGCATGCAATCGGTTCGAGTTCTGTCATCGACGGGCGGATGACTCCATTCGCGAGGTGGAGGTGTTCAGTTCCAGAATCGAGTTTGCCGGTAAAGACATCCTCTATTCGATCATCCACGATATCACCGAGCGCAAGCAAGCCGAGAAGCTCTTACGTGAGCGCGAGGCCGCCCACCGTGAACAGGAAGTTCTCCGGCAAAGCGAGGACCGGTTTTGCGAACTCCTTGAAAATGCGCAGGATGCGGCGTACAAACGCAATTTGCAGACGGATGTCTACGAGTATCTCAGCCCGGTCTTTACCCGAATTTCCGGATACCGTCCGGAAGAGTCCATGGGCTGGTCGACGGAATCAATTATCCAATACATCCACCCCGACGATCAAATGCATGTCCGGCGTCTTTGGATTGGGATTCTGTTTGATTCGAACACCACGGCGTGCCGTCTGGAATACCGTTTCCGGCACAAGGAGGGACGGTACATCTGGCTTTTGGATCGATTCACCGCTTTCTTCGACCCCATGGGAGTGCCTCTGATGCGCATCGGCAGCGTCAGCGATATCAGTGCACGCAAACGGGCAGAAGAGGCCTTGCGGTATGAGCGTCAGCAAATGGAGAGCATCATTGACGGCACCCGGATCGGTACCTGGGAATGGAATGTTCAGACCGGTGAGGTGATCGTCAACAAGCGTTGGGCCGAGATGCTCGGGTACACCCTGGCTGAATTGGACACAACAAGCGTTATGATATGGAAGACATTGGTTTATCCCGACGACCAGAAGCGTCCTATTGCCTTGCTGGAACGGCATTTGGACGGCGAGTTGCCCCATTACGAGTGCGAATACCGGATGCGGCACAAAGACGGCAACTGGATATGGGTTCTTTCCTCTGGCCGTCTTCTGACGTGTACCCAGGAAGGCGATCCTCTGATGATGTACGGGGCGCACCTCGATATCACCAAACGTAAGCAAGTTGAGGAAATATTGGAAAAAAGCCACGAACAGTTGGAGTTACGGGTACGAGAGCGTACCGCCGACCTGTTCGCGGCGAATGTTTCCTTGCGTCGGGAAATGGAGGAGCGCAAGCGTATTGAGGCGGTCCTGCGTGAGAACGAAGAGCGCTACCGGCGCATCACTGAAGGGTTGACGGATTTTATCTACTTCGTCAAGACCCAGGACGGCGAGGCGACAATGACGGTGCGCAATCCGACCTGTTTGGCGGTCACGGGTTATAGCTCCAAAGAGTTTGCGGTCGACCCCTCGTTGTGGATGCGGATGATCGATGCCGAAGATCGGCATCTGGTCATCGCCAGCGTCAAGCAGACCCTGGGGAAGATACCGGAGCCATCCCCGGTCGAATACCGCATCCGGCGCAAGGACGGGCGGGTGCGCTGGGTGAGCGACAAGCTCATTGCGCAATACGACGCTCAGGGAACGATCGTGGCCG
>Ga0074197_1002195_pt1 | contig 14135 bp, 12 predicted proteins | sample EPASupsiteSAE305_FD_64526 | JGI IMG/M metagenome (GOLD analysis project Ga0074197, IMG submission 64526) | Bioremediated contaminated groundwater microbial communities from EPA Superfund site, New Mexico - SAE3-05 reassembly with SPADES | ecosystem: Environmental > Aquatic > Deep subsurface >...
CGCCATCATGGCCCTCTCCACCGGCGGCCCGGTGGATGAGATCCGCCGCGCCATCGTGGCTGAGACCTCTGCCTGCATCGGCTCGGTGCCGCTCTATCAGGCTGCCACCGACACCGTACGGATCAAGAAAAAGGCGTTGGTGGATATGACTGCCGATGACATCTTCAAAGGGATCATCAAACACCTTGATGACGGTGTTGACTTCATTACCGTACACTGCGGCGTAACCCGCGCCACGGTTGAGCGGATGAAAAACGAAGGCCGGATCATGGATGTGGTCTCCCGTGGCGGTTCCTTTACCATTGAGTGGATGTCCTACAACAACAAGGAAAATCCGCTCTATGAAAACTTTGACCGCCTGCTTGAGATCACCAAAGAGTACGACGCCACCCTGTCACTGGGTGATGGTTTCCGTCCCGGTTGTCTTGCCGATGCCACTGACCGGGCCCAGATTCAGGAGTTGATCATTCTGGGTGAGTTGACCCAGCGGGCCTGGGACTTCGGGGTACAGGTCATGATTGAAGGACCGGGCCATGTGCCGCTGAATCAGATCCAGGCCAATATCCAGCTTCAGAAACGACTCTGCCACGGCGCGCCGTTCTATGTGCTGGGACCACTGGTGACCGACATCGCGCCGGGCTATGACCATATCACCTGCGCCATTGGCGGCGCCATTGCCGGGGCAGCCGGGGCAGACTTCCTCTGCTACGTCACTCCCTCAGAGCACCTGGCCCTGCCGGAGATCGAGGATGTCCGCCAAGGTGTAATCGCCTCCCGGATTGCAGCCCATGCTGCAGACATCTGCAAAGGTCTGCCTGGCGCCATTGAAAAAGACAACGCCATGGCCCGTGCCAGAAAGAAGCTGGACTGGGAAGGGCAGTTTGCCCTGGCCCTTGACCCGGACCGGGCCCGGGAGTATCGTGCCAAATCACCGGTATCAGAGCATGGCGCCTGCACCATGTGCGGGGAGTTCTGTGCGTACAAGGTGATGGATGAGGCGATGAAACGGTAGGAACAAACCCCTCCAAACCTCCCCTTGTCAGCGGAGGCTTAAAACATCCCCCCTGATAAGGGGGGACTGAGGGGGGTTAGCTTTTGCGGAGGTATGAATCCATGGGCGACATCACCCGTTTCGGTATCTCGATTGACAGTGATCTGCTGGACAGTTTTGACCGCCTGATCACCCGCAAGGGCTACCAGAACCGTTCAGAGGCGATCAGAGATCTGATTCGCGCCACCCTTGTTGAAGACAAGACCGCTGCAGGCCATGAAGAGATGGTCGGCACGGTTACCATGGTCTACAACCACCATGTCCGCGACCTTGCGGACAAGTTGACCGAACACCAGCACCACCATCACCACCAGATTGTCTCTGCCCTGCATGTCCACCTTGATGCCCATAACTGCCTTGAAGTACTGGTCCTGCGCGGCAGCAGCGCCGAGATCAACCAAATTGCCGATGAACTGCTGGGGGTCAAAGGGGTTAAACACGGCAAACTGTTCCTCACCTCAGCAACCCCTGAACATCACTAACCTTTACACACCTGCCCATGCCTTCTGATTCTGTAAACATCTCCGTGTTACTTTTTTCTTTTTCGTACCCACCAATTGTGCTACATTTTAAAAAATCGTGCCACGGGCTGATGCAATGACAATCCTCCATACCAATCAGAACGCTGGCAGATTCCGCCTGTTTCTGCTGGCCTCATTGTTGTTGCATGGCTCGATAACCCTGGTGACACTTTTTCTGTTGCCGGAACTGCCGAACAGGCAACCGGATTCTCCCGGCATCATCATGGTTAATCTGGCTACACCAACAGCAGACAAGAACAGTGCCATCGCCACTCCGGCGACGCCATCTGCCAAACCGGGCAAGCAAGCCGCAGCATTAGCAACACCAAAAGCGGTACCGGTCCAGTCTGCTGCACCTGCAGCCACCGCCCCGGCAACACCTCAGGTAAAACGGACTGAAACCATAGCGGACAGGTCAATAACACCCACAGCACCTGCTAGCGGAGGGACAACCGGTGCTATAGTAGATCAGCCAATAAAAATTTCAGATAAAGGGCAAAACCTATCCGGCACCAGCCAGACAGCAACTGTCGGAAAAGCTGTTCCCCGTGAAATGACCTTCGGCAGCGCGGGCGGTCCGGCTTTTCGGAAGCAGGCCCAGCCGATCTATCCATCGTTAGCCCGCCGACGCAGCAAGGAAGGCGTAGTCGTATTAAAGCTTTCCATAAGTGAAACCGGCCACCTGACCCATGTTGAACTGGTGGAAGACCCTGGCCATGGCTTTGCCGAAGCAGCCATAGAAGCGGTTCGCAGTTCCAGCTTCAGTCCGGCCCATTATAACGGCAAACCGGTTGCGATACAGGCAACACTGCCGATCCGCTTTACCTTGCGTTAGATTCTATCACGCCATAACAGGGGGAAACCGATGCTGCGCACCATGACAGCCGGACTGATCAGCAGTCAGCTACTTGTGACAGCTCTTGCCATTGCTGCAGACCACAAGCTGCCAGAGATTGTGGTAACTGAAGAGCGGCTGATCACTCCCACCCGCCAGATCGATGAAACCGTCTCCACCGGCAGTGAGATCAGCAGCAAAGGGATGGCACTGCAGGGTCCAAAGGCCGAAACCAGCGTCTATGAGGCGATCAACCTGCTGCCGGGCCTCAACATGGAAAGTGCAGATGGCAAGGGATTGGGAGTTGAACAGACAACCCAGCGCAGCCGTGGTGTCAGGGGTATGCTGGGTGCCTTGACCGTGGAAGGGGTGCCCAACTACGGCGGCAACCCGATCGGCCCCCGGGATTATCTGTATGACCTGGAAAATATCAACACCATTGCGGTCTACAAAGGGGCCGTGCCTGCTGATATCGGTACCGGTGTCGGCTCCCGTGGCGGCGCCATTGAACTGCGTCCTGACTGGCCCCACGAAAAGCTTGGCGCCCAACTCAGCCAGAGCGCAGGCACCGACAACTACTACCGCACCTTCCTGCGGCTTGATTCCGGCAAGCTGCCGACCGTTGATACCCGGCTGTCCGGCTCCTACTCCTACACCCAGGCCGACAAATGGCGCGGCCCCGGCGAACTGGGCCCCCGCCACAACTTTAACCTGTCTCTGGCACAGCCGATCACCAGCAAGGCCGATATCAAGCTCTGGTACAACTACAACTCCATCAAGCAGGATCTGTATCGTGCATTGAGCTTTACCGAAACTCAAAATCTTGATGCCAACTATTACAGGGATTACAACGCGGTTCTGACCGGTACTGCTGCAAATGACGTCAGTTATTACAAATACAACCACGGCGATTTCATCAACCGCGATTTTCTCTCGCTGATTACCGTAACTCCCACCGATCACCTGCGGATTGCCCTGAAGCCCTACTATTCAGTTGAAGATGCCAAAGTGTGGCAGGGTAACTCGACCAACAACATGGTGCAGAAACGAGCACGGGAGATTGAGCGGACCGGCCTGATTACCGAAGGCAGCTACGGCACCAAGTCTCTTAAAGGGATCCTGGGCTATCACTTTGAAGCATCCACCATGGATATCTACATGCAGAACTATGCCCCAACCGCTGCCGGACTCTCGTACCGGGGCTATGCTGCCTTTGCCGCTGCCGGAACCTCTACAATCAACAGCCCCTATCTCAAGCTGACCGGTACTACGGGGAAGGTTGATTGGCAGGTGGGCCTGAAATATTTCAATTACGCTGAGCCTTCCAGCGACGGCTACCGGACACAGACGCCACTGGCCGCTCCGTACCCCCTGGTGCGGGACAGCTGGCTGGATCGTTCCGCACGCACCTACGACATCTTGCTGCCAACTGCAGGCATCTCCTACACCATCAACGACAGCCTGCAGACATATGCCAGCTATGGCAGAAACTTTATCCGCCCCTACTCCTATCTTCCGCTGGTCAGCACCTATGTCAACGGCGCTAATATCGCCCGTTTCAAGGCAGCCAACATCACCTTAAACAACCTGTTTGACGGCTATAAGATGGAAGAATCTGATACCATCGATCTGGGTATACGTTACAAAGGTGAGAAATTTGAAATCGCCCCGACCCTCTTCTTTGGCCTGCATCGCAACCTGCTGACCACGGTTTCCGATGCCCGGGTAACCGGCACACCAATCAGCTATCAACAGAACATCGGCAAGGCCACCGGCTATGGCCTTGACCTTGAGATGAACGCCTTTGTAACCGACTATCTGACCATTATCCTCAACCCCACCTGGACCAGCCTGACCTATGATGATGACATGACCTACCAGGGAACCCGTTACGCCAGCAACGGCAAGCAGGTGGTGGATACCCCGGAATGGATGTTGAAAAGCGGCATCATCCTGAAACTGGGTGATTTTGAGATCAGCCCCAAGGTGCGGGTGATCGGCGAACGTTACGGCGATGTTGAGCATAAGGAGAAGATTGATCCCTATGCCGTTGCTGATCTTTCCATCAGCTACACAAAGAAGAAGGTATTGAGCATGGCACAACTGAAGGTATCGCTGGAACTGACCAACCTGACCGATGAGCGCTATGTTGCGGTAATCAACTCATCTGACGACACCCGTGCTGGTGCAACCAGCTATTACCAGGGTGCCCCCTTTTCTGCCATCGGCTCAGTTGCGGTGACCTTCTGATGGAGGCCTCATCCTGGCAACGATGCGTTGATTTCCACGGCCATTCCTGCCCCGGCTTGGCCATCGGTTTCAAGGCGGTTGAGGCGTTGGAGCAGCAGATGGGTCTGGTCTGCGGTGGCGATGAAGAACTGGTTTGCGTCACCGAGAACGATGCCTGCGGCGTGGATGCGGTACAGGTGCTGACCGGCTGCAGTCTGGGCAAAGGCAATCTGCTCTACCGTGAGCGGGGCAAGATGGCCTTCAGTTTCTTTAACCGCAGCACCGGACAAAACCTGCGGATGGTGTTCAAGCTGTCGGTCTCCCGCAAGGATGTGGGACGGGAGGAGCTGCAGCAGATGATTCTGGATGCTGATCCAGCCACGCTGTTTCAGTTCAGCCAGCCCGGGTTCAGCGTACCGGAAAAGGCCCGCATCTTCGACAGCCTGACCTGTGAACAGTGCGGTGAACATGCTGTTGAGCACCTGATCCGTTTACATGAGGGAAAAAAGATCTGCCTGGACTGCTTTGAGAGGTACACACGGGGATGGTGAAACAGCCCCTGCTCATACTTGTCAGCGCACTACTGCTGCTCTGCAGTTCAGCAAGCGCCCTTGCTACGCCGGGCCGTATCGTTATAGATCAGTTGGGACGCCGGGTACTGCTGCCTGCCAAGGTGCAACGGATCATCCCGTTGGGCGGAGCAACCCGTTTTGTGGTCTACCTGCAGGCCTTTGATCTGGTGGTGGGGGTGGAGGCGATGGAAAACCGCCAGACCCCTTCAAGCGGCAGACCGTACAATCTGGCGATCCGCAGCCGTGCTGAAAAACTGCCGATAGTGGCAGAAGGCCGCCAGAAACCGGTCAATGCCGAGGCGATCATCGCCCGACGGCCAGACCTGTTGATCACGGCCGAGGCCGACCGTGCCCAGGCTGACCACTTGAGCAGAATCACCGGTGTACCGGTGCTTGCTCTGGATTATGGCGGCATGGGAGTCCTGAAACCAGAGCGGGTTAAGGAGACCTTCAAGCTGCTGGGCTCTGTCCTGCAAAGGGAGCAGCGGGCCAACCGGCTGATCGAAGAACTGACCTCACAGCAAAAAGAGCTTGATCGCCGTCTGGCCGGTGTAACCGCCATGCCGGTCTATATCGGCGCGGTCAGCCAGCGGGGTAGCCACGGCATAACCTCCACCGATGCCGACTATTTTCCCCTTGAGACCAGCGGCGCCATTAATCTTGCCAAGCAGCTAGCCAAGGGCGGCCATGCCTATATAGACAAAGAGCAGTTGCTGGTCTGGAACCCGGCAGTGATGCTGGTGGATGCCGGCGGCGCAGGGCTGGTCCGTCAGGAGTTCAGCCGCAACCGTGACTTTTTTAACCGGCTTGTTGCCGTACGCACCAATCAGGTCTACCAGACCCTGCCGTACAACAACTACCACACCAACCTTGAGCTGGCCCTGGCAAACAGCTGGTACATCGCCAAACTGCTGCACCCGAAACGGTTTGGTGATATTGATCCGACCCGCAAGACCGACGAACTCTGCCGCACCTTTGTCGGCATACCCTGCTACGAGCAGCTGCAGCGCGAGTATGGAGGTTTCGGCCCGCTGCTGTTACACAACAAAACCGCCCATGTCCGCTGAAACCGCTGTTGAGACAAGCGGCAGCTACAGCCGCCGCATCCGCAACCGCCTGTTGGTGCTGTTGACCCTGCTGATCCTGCTGGCAGCAATCGGACTGCTCTCCCTGCGGATCGGCTCCTACCCACTCAGTATTTCCCAGATCATACAGGGGATCGTTGCCACACCGGATGACCAGCTGATCAACCACCTGCTCTGGAATATCCGGCTGCCCCGCACCGTTGCGGCCATGCTGGCAGGGGCAGCCCTGGCCCTGTCCGGCAGCATCATGCAGACCCTGCTGAAAAATCCCCTGGCCGCTCCCTCCACCCTGGGGGTCTCCCAGGGGGCAGCCTTTGGCGCGGCCTGTGCCATTATTCTGCTGGGCTCCGGCCAGACCTTTGCCACCGGCAACGAGGCGGTACAGCTCTCCAGCCGCAGTATTACCGCAACCTGCGCCTTTTTCGGCGCGGTCTTCAGTATCGCGGTCATTCTCACCATCGCCTCAGTGCGGCAACTATCCAGCGAGGCACTGATCCTGTCCGGCGTGGCCATGGCCGCCTTCTTCAGCGCCTGCACCATGCTCTTGCAGTACTTTGCCAGCGATCTGCAGGTGGCCGCCACTCTGTTCTGGACCTTCGGTGATCTGGGCAAGGCCGGGTGGCAGGAAAACGGCCTGATGGCGCTACTGCTGCTACTGACCGGCGGTTTTGTGCTGTACAGGGGATGGTGCTTCAACAGCCTGCAATGGGGAGATGAGGTGGCCCGCACCCTGGGGGTGCATACCTCCCGATTGCGTCTGATCGGCCTGTTACTGACCTGCCTGCTGACGGCGGTCATCACCGCCTATCTGGGGATCATCGCCTTTATCGGCCTGATGGCGCCCCACCTGATCCGGCCACTGATCGGCAACGATCAACGCTTTCTGCTGCCTGCGGCTAGCCTCTGTGGCGCCCTGCTGCTACTTGTTGCAGACATTCTCTCCCGCGTCATCCTGGCCCCGGTGGTGATCCCGGTGGGGATCATCACCTCCTTTGCCGGCGCCCCGCTGTTCCTCTTTCTCCTGTTGCAACGGAGACAGCTATGATCAGGATCGATCAACTTGATTGTGGGTACGGCAACCGTCAGGTACTGCACCGTATCAGCTTCAACCTCCAGCAGGGAGAGCTGGTTTCAGTGCTGGGAATGAACGGCTGCGGCAAATCCACCCTGCTCAAATGTATCAACGGCCTGCTGCAGCCATCAAGCGGTGAAATCCGTATAAACGGCCAGCCCCTCAGACATCTGTCACGACAGGAACTGGCCCGTACCATCGGCTACCTGCCGCAGAATACGCAAGCGATTGATTGTACGGTTTTTGAGGCGGTGCTGATTGGACGCAAGCCCCACCTGGGCTGGCAGGTGACCGACAACGATCTGGCCGAAACCGCCCGTATGCTCCGCCTTACCGGCCTGAGCGGGTACGCTGACCGCTCAACACTCCAGTTAAGCGGGGGGGAACTACAGCGGGTGGCCATCGCCCGTACACTGGCACAGCAGCCGTCAATACTGCTGCTGGATGAACCGGTCAACCACCTGGACATCCGCAGCCAGATCGATGTCATGGCCCTGATCCGCAGCCTGACCAAGCAACTGGGGATCAGCACCATCGCGGTCATGCATGACCTGAACATGGCCTTGCGCTTTTCAGACAGTTTTTTGATGATGAAAGAGGGAATCGTGCTGGCAACCGGCGGCAGGGAGGTTATAACGACAGACAACATCAGGGAACTGTATCAACTGCAGGTGGTGTTACAGGAGCTGAACGGCATACCGCTGGTAATCCCCTGCCCGGAGCAGGAGCCATCTCTGCTTAACCGCAGCTAACGCAGCAGCGCGTCAATCTTTTGCAGTCCTTCCAGCGCACCGCAGGCCAGACCGATGTGGGGCGCTGCTATTTCCGGTTCACGGGTATTGATCCTGATCACCGTGGCACCGGCATGCCGCCAGCCCAGCCGTTCAGAGGTAGCGCGGATAGTGGGAATGGCGGTACCTGCCCCCATCTCGATTACCACAATCTTCTTATCACCCTGCTGATCCAGAAACTGCTGCAGCCGCTGTTCCTGCTGGTGGGTCCGCTCCGGTAGCCATGACCAGTCACCAAACATCAGGATATTGGGACGACTTACCCCGTTGCAACGGGGACAGCGGGGGATATGACCTGCCCGCATGGTGACCAGATCAACCGGGATCTGTTCGTGGTTTGGCCAGATGGTGCCAGAGCAGGGAGCCAAACACTGCAGCCAGTGGATTGAACCATGCACTTCAAGCATCAGGTCATCGGCAAAACCGGCCTTCTGGAACTGGCCATCCACGTTGGAGGTAACCACAAAGTACGGGGCAGCCTTTTTCTCTATCCAGTTCTTAATAACACCAAACCCGGCATGGGGAACCGTATCTCGATACAGGTTGGTGCGATGGCCGTAGAAGCCCCAGCCAAAGGAGGGATCACGCTGAAAGTGCTCCGGGTTGGCACACTCCACAAAGGAAAGCCCCAACCGGGCATAGGGTGGGTAGGCCTGCCAGAACCCCTGGTTGCCGCGAAAATCAGGCAGACCTGAATCCACCCCCATACCGGCACCGGCGGTAATCACTAAGCAATCAGCAGCGCCAACCAGTTCAGCAGCCTGCTCAATCAGGGTATGATCACCGGCGCGCTCCATCGTACCTCCAGCGATGTATAAAGACAGCCAGCTCATCTGGCGGCAATGGTGTGCTGAAGAGAAAGCCCTGAATGGTTGTGCAGCCCCGAGCCAGCAGATGTTGTTTCTGTTCCTCGGTCTCCACCCCTTCTGCAATCAGTTCCAGCCCCAACTCCTGCGCCATGGCAATGATCGTATTGACCACCGCTGTATCGGACGGCGTTGTATGTAAGCGATGGATAAAGGACCGGTCCACCTTCAGCTCCTGTACCGGCAGACGGGAAAGGTAGGCCAGCGATGAATACCCGGTACCAAAATCATCCAGAGAAAGACTGACCCCCAGATCACGCAGTTCCTGCAGCTTCTGTTGGGCGTGGGTTGTGTCAATCATCAACATGCTTTCAGTCAACTCAAGACAGAGCAGCGCCGGATCGAGTCCAGACTCGGCCAGAATCTGGCGAACGGTCTCAGCCAGATCCCCCCGCTGAAACTGCAGGGCAGAGATATTGATCGACAGACGTAATGGCGGCATGCCTGAGCGCTGCCAGACTACGGCCTGACAACAGGCCTTCTGCAAGACCCAGGTACCCACCGGAACAATCAGACCGGTTTCCTCAAGGATCGGTATGAACACCGTGGCGCAAACCGGTGCAAGGTCGGGGCATTCCCAGCGCAACAACGCCTCAACACCGATCACCATACCGGTTGTCAGGCAGATCTGGGGTTGATACTGCAGACTGAATTCTTCATTTTCCAGTGCTCGATGCAACCGGGAAGCCAGCATCAGACGGTAGTGGGCCTGCTGGTGAAAATCGCTGGTATAGCAAACAATGGTGTTACGCCCCAACCGTTTGGCCTCGTGCAGGGCCGCCTCGGCATTACGCAACAGGTTATGCTCCTCTTCTCCATCATCCGGGTAGATCACCAGGCCGATACTGGCAGTAACAGCCAGCTCCACCTCTTCCACCACAAACAGCTCCGATAACAGCCGTTTCACCTGATGGGCAAGATTGACGGCCATCTCCCGATCATCTGTAAGGGGGGCAACCAGAAAAAACTCATCTCCAAGAAACCGCCCCACCACAGAATCTGCAGAAGCGGTCTGTTTCAGGCGTTTGGCAACTTCAATCAGCAACAGGTCGCCAAAGTCATGGCCAAAAGTATCGTTGACAAACTTGAGGTTGTCGATATCGATCAGTAGAAGGGACAAGGTCTGTTGTGCCTCCAACCGCTTGACAGTGGCACTCAGATGGTTTTCCAGGTAGTAGCGGTTATAGAGGCCAGTCAGGCTGTCATGGCTGGCCTGCCAGTTCAGGGACTCTTCATGGGCCTTTCGGCTGGTGATATCTTCTTTGACAGCAATGAAATTGGTGATTTCACCGGCCTCATTCCTGATCGGCGCAATACTGCAGAGATCCCAGTAGAGAGTGCCGTTCTTACGCTTGTTACAGAACTCACCACGCCACTCCCGACCTGCCAAGATGGTCTGCCAGAGGTCTGTATACAGTTCCGGCGGCTGTTTTCCCGACTTGAGCAGACTGGGCTTTTGCCCGATAATCTCATTATTATTGTAACCGGTTACCGTACAAAAATGGGGATTCACGTATTCGATCACCCCTTGGGTATCGGTAATAATGACTGAGTTGGCGCTCTGCTCAACCGCTGCAAACAGTTTACGCCGTTCTTCAACCTGATGGTTCAGATCGGCTGTTTTACGCAGCACTTCACGCCGTAACAGGGCTGCAAAGACACCAAGAAACAGCACCCCACCCAGCACCCCGCCCAAACTCCACCAGAGCCAGCGCGGCATACTATACCCGGCCCCTTCAATCCCCAGCCAACGTTTCAGAGACTGGTGATAAACCGAGTTCCTGTCCTTTTTCATCGCTTCAAGACGGGCGTCAAAGGCGGCAAGAAGCGCCGCATGCTTACCCTTTGGTGCAGCTACCTGCACCGAGACCGGACTGAAGATGATCGGCGTAGGCTTAACCTTGAAAGACCGCTCATTCAGGAGCGAAAAAAAGCGGTTTGCCACCCCGGCATCCACTTCTCCCCAGTCAATCATATCAAAGACATCTCTAAAATTATCCGCATAGACCAGATCGCAACGGATGTTAAACTGCTGCAACATCTTGATAAAAGTATTGCAGTAGACATCATTCTTTACCACGGCGATCCGCTTGCCATTCAGATCAGCATAGCTCTCAATCTTTTGGCCAGGACGACTGTAGAGCAAGCCCCAGTTTGATATGACCGTGTGCTGGTTATAGCTGTATTTCTGAGCTCTTTCCGGGGTATGGGCAATACCCACCAGCAGATCAATCTCTGCGCTTTCAAGATTTTCAAGACATTCATTCCAGACACAGGGGCTGTATCGGATAGTCCAACCTTCCCGACTGCCCACCTCCTCAACGATGTCAATCATAATTCCCTGGGCCTTGCCATTATCTGCAGTGCCGGCCATGGGATGGTTCTGTTCGTAGCCCACCCGCACGACTTGAGCCGTATGGGCAAAAGTCGGCAGCAGCATGAGAAGTAACACTATCGCACACGCTGTCAGCATCATAGGATGCATATGTTTCATGCAGCTGCTCCCTCAGTAGTTTTGATAACAGACTTCGATTTGTTGATTCTACCATAGCTCCATGATCCTGCAACCCGGCCCGACTCCTATTTTACACTAACCGTCCAGCTGCTACCTATCATGCAGAAAAACAAAAAAGCCGCACTCTTTTGAAGTGCGGCCGACGTAACATATCGGTAGCAACAGACACCTTCAGTCCGCGTAAAAACAGGGCTGTTGCGTCTGAGGGGCTGAATAATGTACAGGTTTAGCCGAAGAGCCCCGAGTTCCGGTATGCGGCCGGAATGCCGCTGTCCTTACGTACTTCAGCCGGCTTTGCTTCCTTTTTACCGCTGGCTGCTAATTGGTTTGCCGGAACATGAGGAAGCTTTTCAAGCTTCTTTGCCGCCACGTTTAAGGCGATTAAAAGCATCTGTACATTGGCGCCCGGTTCACAAAGCAACACCAGTAATCGCTCCCCGACAGACCGGGCAATCAGCTTACCCAGTTCAAAACGGACTTCAGCCTGCCTGACACCACCGGTGGCATCTTCAAGCCCAAGCTGCTGCTCCATCAACAAGGCACAAACCCTGCCAAGCTGGTCACTGTCGTACATGTCAGGCAGTGACCGGACCAACAACTGTCCGCTATCATTTGCTATCATCCCGCCAATAACTCCCTGCGACGTCACGACACTACGCAGAATAGTTTCCATTATCTCCTCCTACCCCTGATTAGCCAGGGCACGCCGCACTTCAGTCTCAACCGCAGAGGGTTTGCCATCTCCCTGTACACCGACAAAGAGATAGTTTTTTGCCCCTTCAAGGGTGACAATATGGCCAGATGCGCCCTGCACCACAGCCCCTTTAAAACTACCCAGCCCCAGCTCATCGCCAATCTGGCAGGATTTCGACACCAGATACATCCCCTGGGCAGCGAGGGCCTCGGCATTACTGCCAATAGACTGAACTACCGAACCATTCCGGTCGGTCAGGGCAACATCCTGTAAACCAGCAATACCGGATAACCTGTCCTTCATACTGCCCCCCTTTTGTGCCTGTACTGCTTCTGTTGCCTGGCTTTGCTGTCCTATTCCTGCTGCAATCTCGTCCTGCAGACGAATGGCATCAAACAGAAGAAATTGAAAACCCTCGTGAAGAGTTTGTCGCGTGGTCCCCACCTTTGGCTCAGCCCGAAAAGTACCACCGCCCCAGGCAAGAATACGTGCAAAGGCCTCTTTGCCCTCAAAGACATCAAGCTGGGCATGCACCAGATCACCTTCTCTAAAGAAGAGATGACCTGATTTACCATTCTGCTCCACCACAATCCGGCCACTGAAACGCCCCATGGCCTTAATTTGTAACAGGTCTGTCAGGCTCATGCCCGAAACTTCACCATCAAACCCCACTATCTGTTGAGCTGAATTGTTCATATCATTCCTCCCCAAGAGCCTGCAACCCAATTACAAAACACTTATTTATTTGAAGCAACGGCATTATCACATCGTTTTTATTACATTTATTCAAATACCGCAATTTATCTAAAAACAATACCAGTACAGTTTACATAAAACATCGTTTATGTCAATCCCACATCTTTTAAAGCACTATTAAGCAGAGCCCCCAGCGCTACCCAGGCTGCCACAGGCTTGACTTGCATAACACTATGGTATAGAAGATTACCTCTCTTCACGCCACTTTAGCTCAGATGGTAGAGCAACTGATTCGTAATCAGTAGGTCAGCGGTTCGATTCCGCTAAGTGGCTCCAGCTTACTTACAAGGCTCCGCACTAATCGGGAGCCTTTTCTATTTAAGGGAGGTTCTCATGAACAGCACACTCCGCTTTGAAACTGCCACCATTGACGACATCCCCGCCTTACAACATCTAGCCCACCGTATCTGGCATGCCCACTACCCTGGTATTATTACCGTGGAGCAGATCGACTATATGCTGGCTGAGGGCTACTCGGCAGACGGGATAGCTACTGAGATAACCGGACAAGGAGTCACCTGGCTGAATATTTTTGATGACAAGAAATTGATCGGCTTTGCCGCTTTTGGCCCTTATGGTGGACAAACGGTAAAGCTGCACAAACTGTATCTTGATGTTACCTGCCACGGCAAAGGTATCGGCAGTGCAGCGCTGGCAGAGGTAGAGCAGCGCGCATCGTCAGATGGTGCCACGGCCATTATCCTGAATGTTAATAAATACAATCACAAAGCCATTGCGAGCTATGAACGTAATGGCTATCAGGTGGCTGATTCCGTGGTACATGATATTGGTAACGGTTTTGTGATGGATGATTATGTCATGAGAAAAGTGCTGCTGAAAATCGGCTGATCGTAACAAAAGCAGCGATGACAGGCCCATTGACATCTGATATAGTGCCCAACCACGCACTGATTACGAACCTGAGGTAACGCCAATGCTCAACCTTCGCGACCAATCCCTGTTACGCCAATCCTGTTACCTGAACGGCCAGTGGCTTGCTGCTGACAGCGGCAAGACCATTGAGGTCACCAACCCTGCCACCGGTGAGGTTTTGGGCACCATTCCCAAGATGGGCACAGCTGAAACCCGTCGTGCCATAGAGGCTGCCAATGCAGCCTGGCCTGACTGGCGGGCCAAGACCGCCAAAG
>Ga0074197_1002196_pt1 | contig 14129 bp, 16 predicted proteins | sample EPASupsiteSAE305_FD_64526 | JGI IMG/M metagenome (GOLD analysis project Ga0074197, IMG submission 64526) | Bioremediated contaminated groundwater microbial communities from EPA Superfund site, New Mexico - SAE3-05 reassembly with SPADES | ecosystem: Environmental > Aquatic > Deep subsurface >...
CCTATACCACAAAATCAGGAATGCGATATCTGATGGGTGTCGATATAGACAATAAGTCAATGGAGATTAGGGCTAGAGAGACGATCATTAGTGAAGCGATTAAAAGCATAGTTTTGTTTTTTGCTTTATTGCCGCTCTTGCTTCTGTATCGGGCACATTTTTATAAAACCAATCGAAGGCTGCGTCTATTGGTTGATAAGGCAACGCACCAGCTTCGTTATATGAATAAAAATCTCGAAAGGCTTGTGGATGAAAAAAGTGCCCAAATACTCAGTCAAGCACTCATTGATCCTCTAACAGAACTACCGAACCGAATGCAATTACAGCAAGACCTTATGATTGATGGGTTTAAAGGAATTGCTATTGTCAATATAGATGATTTCAAAGAGGTAAATGATTTTTTTGGTATTGCGATCGGCGACAAGATTCTTCGAGAATTTGCGAAGGAACTTCAAAGTTTTAGGTTAAAAGTCTATCGCCTTAACGGGGATGAATTTGTCATATTTAAAGCTGTTACGGATGAAGGCGACCAGATAGAAGCAGATTTTCGTTCAATGGTTCAAGCGCTTCATGAGAAAGTATATATCATTGATGGAGAGACTCTAAATCTGAATGTTACCGTAGGAATTGCGATCGGACAAAAAGATCTTCTTGGGCAAGCAGACATTGCGTTGCATCTTGCGAAACAAACAGAACAATCCATTGTTGTTTACAAAAAAGAATACTCTACCGAACAAAAAGCAAAACACTATCTCTCTCTTTCTCAAGCAATACGCCAAGCTTTACTTTCCTCACGAATCATATGCTATTATCAGCCGATTGTCGAAGCGGCCTCGGGAAAAATAAAAAAATACGAAACGTTAGTACGCATGGTGATGGAAGATGGAACGATACTCCTTCCCGGTGATTTTTTGATGGTTGCTCAAAAGACAAAACTTTATACTGAAATCACAAAAGAAGTTATCCGACAGGCATGCGAAACCTTTCGTTTACGACCCGAAGGATTTTCAGTCAATTTATCTGCTCGCGATATTTTATCGTCGGATACGGTAGATTTTATTTTGGACACTATCCGAAGAACGGATACTGCGAATCGGATCGTATTTGAAATTTTGGAATCAGAGGGGATAGAAAACTACAAGGAAGTCTCTTTGTTTATTCAAAAGATGCAAAATGAAGGGGCAAAAATTGCAATTGACGATTTCGGATCAGGATATTCCAGTTTCGAAAATATTTTGATGCTCAATGTAGATTACATCAAAATAGACGGCTCTTTAATCCGGAACATAGATCACGATCAGCGTCATGCTATAGTAGTTCAAACCATTATTGAGTTTTCCCAGAAAATCGGTGCCAAAACAATTGCCGAATTTGTTTCTTCTGAACCCATTGCGGATAAAGTTAAAGAACTGGGTATCGATTATTCACAAGGATATTTTTTCGGAAAACCGGAACCTTTGCCAGTCTACAAAACAGAGTGAGGTAATGGCTCTAATCGTGTCGCGTTACTTCAGGATATAATTTAAATACAGCCTTGGGACGCTATAATATAACCATTAAATTCCATTACAAAGACCGTCCTTTGCATTTTGAACCGTACCCATTTGAAAAACTCACCGCTTTGTTAGAGGGGATCACCCCCAATTTTGCCTATTCGCCCATCGCTCTGACCATCGGCGAGCCGCAGTTTGAAACCCCTGCGTTTATCCAAAAATCGATTTGCAAGCACTCCGAAGAGCTTCGTTATTATCCAAAAACAGCGGGGGAAGCATATTTGAACGAATCGATGCGCGGTTTTGTGGAGCGTCGTTTCGGGGTGACGCTGAAAGCTGATGAATTGGTGAGTTCGTTCGGGACGAGGGAAGTGCTCTTTAATTTTCCTCAATATTATCTGTTCGATAAAAAAGAGCCTGTGATGGCGTACACTAACCCGTTTTATCAGATTTACGAAGGGGCGGCGATTGCCTCTCGATCACGGGTGATTCATCTGAATCTGACCGAGCAAAACGCTTTCAAACCGATCATCAATGAATCAGAACTCGCTGAATGCGATCTGGTCATCTTGAATTTCCCGAACAACCCGACGGCATCGATACTGAGCCTCGAAGAACTAGGCGAATGGGTGAAACTTGCCCTCAAACACGATTTCTGCCTCATCAACGACGAGTGCTACAGTGAGATTTATACGGCAGAAAAAGTCCCCTCACTTCTCGAAGCTTCCATTTATGTGGGGAATACGTCGTTTAAAAATGTCCTCGTTATTAACTCGATCTCCAAACGCTCTTCCGCACCGGGGCTTCGAAGCGGATTTATCGCAGGCTCTGCTGAAATACTCAAAGGGTACGCGCAGTATCGCACCTACGTCGGATGTGCTTCCCCTCTCCCTCTCCAAGCGGCTTCGGCGATGGCGTGGGCGGATGAGTATCATGTCGAACGTGCCCGTGCGGTGTATACTGAAAATTTTAAAGCGGCGCAGGAGATTTTGGGTATTGAAACCTCCGATGCGACCTTTTACGTCTGGCTCAAAGTAGACAACGCGCTCGAATTTACTCAGAGACTTTATCGTGACTATAACGTCAAAGTTTTACCGGGGGAATTTTTGGCACGTGACGATGCGCGGGGCGAAAATCCCGGAATCGGCTATATTCGGATTGCTCTCGTCGAAGAGACAGTTCGAACCATAAACGCACTTAATCGCCTAAAGGAGGCACTGTCATGAAAGAGTTAAAAGATAAAATTTTCCAAGCACAGAGTGAGGGGGATATCGCGTCTCTTTACGTCCTTGAAGCCCAAGTACATGAGATTTTTGATGAAGATACATTGATGGCCTATTACGCCAATATCCTTGATTTGGCATTGGAGCGTCTCACCAATGCGCTGGAGAATCTCGAAAAACTCGACATGAATGAAGTGCAGGATTTCGCAACACTTCGAGCGTTGTACGAGTACGCGATTGAGCATTACAGCGCGGGAAGTGCAACCGATGCGAGCGCACTGTTCGAAGTGCTCGGCGGGATCACCAATGATGAGCCTTTCATTGAAGCGATGAAAGCCCACCGTGCGGCTTGTGATGCACAAATCCCGTTTGATGATTTTATCGACGAGTACGTTGATATGAATGCGACGCAAAACGGTGGTAAATTTTATATCAGCTATTTTAAAAAGTCTATTGAATAACGAATAAAAAGGTATCAAATGACCATTAAAGAAGCAATCATAGAAGCTCTTGAAAGCTTTGGAAAACCAATTGGCTACAGTGATGTGACACAATATATTTTACAAAATAATTTATATGAGGGCAGTGGATTGACTTTAGATTCAACTGTTTCGGCACAGCTTGGTGATTTTATCCGAAAAAATGATACACGTGTCGGAAGAATAAAAGAGGGACGCTCTTATTTTTATTACCTGACAAAAAATGAAGTATTGAATGAAGTAATTGAAATAAAAGAAAAAATTGAAGTAAAAAAAAATAATAAGGCTGATTTTTCAGAGCGAGACTTGCATCTACTGTTTGTTAGTTATCTCAAAAGCAAAGGGATTTATGCCAAAACAATTCTTCATGAGGAATCAAAAAATAGCAAAGATGATACTCAAAAATGGGCACATCCCGATATTGTTGGTGTAAAATTTGCAAAATTCAAAAGTGAAGCAAGCATTAGGCTTTTAAAAACTTTCGAAAAAAAAGACTCATGTGAGATTATTTCGTATGAACTTAAAAAAGAGATAAATTCTGATACTGAACTAAAAAAATGTTATTTTCAAGCAGTTTCAAATTCAAGTTGGGCAAATAGAGGCTATTTGGTTGCATTTGAAATAGGGGATCATCTAAAAGAGGAAATGGAGCGGCTCAATAAAGCTTTTGGTATAGGTGTTATCAAGCTACACGCAAATCCATTTGAAAGTCAAATCCTTTTTCAATCTTCGTACAGAGATTTAGATTATCAAACAATAGATAAGCTTTGTCATATAAACATGAAATATAAAGAGTTTATTGAGCAAATTATAACTTTAAATACTGATGAGAAGCATTTGGATTTACTGTTTAATGAATTTAATAAAAAATGTGATTCATTTTATGAAAAAGATGAAGAGATAGCTCAATATTGCCGTGAAAAAAATATTCCATTCGAGCAAGAATAGTAAGGTGCTATAATGAGAAATAAAAAGGGAGGATGTTATGATTGATATCGCAGAATTAAAACCGCTCATCGTTGAACGTCTCAAATCTCTTAATCCCGATAAAATTATCCTTTTTGGTTCGTTTGCATACGGTACACCCAATGAAAACAGTGACATTGATTTATTTTTAGTAAAAGATGATGAAGATAATAATATTGAAGCAAAAGCACTTGTGAAACTTAGAGATTTGATGAAAAAATATTCGATAGGTTTTGATGTCTTATCTGCGAGCAGCCAGTTTTTAGCAGGGCGTGAAGACCCGTTTTATAAACATGATATCTTGTCAAAAGGCAAGGTTCTGTATGGCTAATAAAACACATGCGATAGAATGGTTAGAAAAATCGTATCATGATTTGGATTCCGCAAAAATATTGTTTGAAGCAGGACATTACACTGATACCATTGGTTATATTCTCCACCAAAGCATCGAGAAAATCTTTAAATCATGTTTAGCCTACAACAATGTACCTATTGTAAAAACTCATAATTTGATTGAGTTGTATGAGTTTTTAGATATTGTCTTAGATTTAAATGAGGATGAGATTGAATTTTTGGCGATTGCCACAACCTATCACACAAAGCAAAGATATCCATCACCTCATAAAAGACTTCCTCCAAAAGAGGAGATAAAAGTTATTTTAGATTTTGCGATTGGTTTGATGGATACCCTTTGTCAACAACTTGATATTGATAATAACGAAATTAAAAAATTATAGAGAATAGGGAGAAAAATATGAAAATTCATTTTATCGGTATCGGCGGGATCGGGATTTCGGGTCTGGCCAAATACATGCGTTTCAGCGGTCATGAAGTGAGCGGTTCGGATATGAAAGCAACCCATATCACGCAGCGTCTCCTTGATCGCGGGATCAAAGTTTTCATCGGGCACGATGCGGCCAATATCCCGCAAGGGTGTGATCTGGTGATCCATTCAGCGATCATTCGTGACACGAATGTTGAAGTGGTCGAAGCCAAAAACAGAGGAATCGAAGTGCTTCACCGCCGTGATGCATTGCTCCGTATCCTCAAAGAGAAAAAAGTATACGCGGTGTGCGGTGCACACGGTAAAAGTACGACGACGGCGATTTTGGCGTCGATCATGAGCGGAAGTGCGATCATTGGTGCGGAGTCCAAAGATTTCGGCTCCAACGTTCGCTATGACGGAAGTACGGACGTGATGCTATTCGAAGCGGATGAGTCTGATGGAAGCTTTCTGAATTCTAATCCCTATTGCTCGATCGTCACTAATGCCGAGCCGGAACACATGGAGTATTACCATTACAATATCGATGAATTTCACAATGCCTACCGCCATTTTGTCGAGATGGCACCGATCCGTGTGATCAATGCGGAAGATCCGTTTATGGCTACCCTTGAATGTGAGGCAATCCGTCTCTATCCGAGTCAGGATATCACCAATATCCGTTATATCCTCCTCGATGATGAACCTTACACCCATTTCACCCTCAAAAACATGGGAGAGTTCGAAGTGTGGGGATTCGGTGAGCATATCGCGATGGATGCCTCTTTGGCGATCTTGGCGGCGGCTCAGACGATGAGCCTTGCGGCGATCCGTGCGAACATCCTCCATTTTAAGGGGATCAAAAAACGTTTTGACGTCATTTTCAAAGGAAGTGATCGCGTTATTATCGACGATTACGCCCACCATCCGACCGAGATCAAAGCAACGATGGAGTCCCTTAAAATCTATGCGGAACTCAAAGGGTTTGATCGTATCATCGCCATTTGGCAGCCGCACAAGTATTCTCGTACCATCGATAATCTCGATGCCTTTGTTGCGTGTTTCGAAGGGTGTGATGAACTGGTTATCCTCCCCGTATGGGCGGCGAGCGAAGAGGTGCGTGAGATCGATTTCACAGGACGTTTCGGACACTATAACCTTACGATGAGTGACAAACTTCACCGTGCAGGGGATACGATTGAGTCGATTATCGGTGATGCCGTGGTTCAAACCTATGATCGCGATCTCATCGTCGGATTCGGAGCAGGGGATTTGACCTACCAATTACGGGGAACCAAGTAAAGTATGGGTTATCTAGTATGGTTCGGGATCGTCGCCCTTGTATTTGCGTTGTTGCACTATTTTACGGAGCTTAGCGGAAAGCAAAAAAGCCTTATCACCCTTGTCGTTACGTTATTGGTAGCGGGGGCAATCGCTTACAACATCCAAAGTGATCGTGACCGCGCAAAAGTGAGCGAGGTCGAGCTCAAATATCAGCAGGGTGAAACGCTGGTATGTCGAGGGATTGAGGTGAACAGCTCGACGTTCGGCTACAGTGTCGGGACTCAAAGTTTTGTCGGCAATCGCGGGAGTAAACATTATCAGCAAATCATTAACGCCCGTGAGTGTCAATGAGTTCTCTCTCCTCTAACCTCGCCGAACTTTTCGGCAAGCTCGATCTTCTCCCTCATATCGCTTCACTGGAGCATTTTTTCTCTCGTGAGCAAAACATCGCAATGCAGGGAGATCAGGAACGGCATTACCGTTATATCCAAGCCCTCGATGCGTTAGAGTTTAAAGCCCCGCCGAAGAGTGTCGGGTTTGAACCCATCATCAACCACCTGAAAAAACAAGGGGTTTTGCGGTTCGAAGAGATTAACGAACTTCTCAAAGTCGTCCGCTATTTTCGTCTGATGCGTAACCACGAGTTCGCGGGGATCATCGGCGAATGGATGGGGACGATCATCATCCCCGAACCCTTTAATGAGATTGATGAGTATTTCGATCATGAGGGGAACTTTGTCGAGTCGCGCGATGAGGAGCTTCATAAAATCGCGATACGGATCAAAGCGATCAAAACGGAGATCAATGAGTCGATAAAGCGGCTGTTCCATACCCAAAAACTGGCTCCCTATCTCGTCGATACCCAAATCCACTATATCAATGACGAAGAGACCCTCTTGGTACGCGGCGGATTCAACCACGTCCTAAAAGGCTCCGTTGTCGGACGGACGGGTGCAGGGTTTTTCTACGTTGCCCCCGATTCGGTGCTCCGCTCCAAAGAGCAGTTACGCTATGTGATGCAGGAGCGTGAGACGAAACTCTATGAGTACGCTAAGCGGTTCAGCGCCAAACTCTCGAATCTCGTCCCTTTTATCGGATTTATTGACCGCGAGTTTGAGCGGTACGATCATTACCAAGCGCGTGTATTGTTTGCCCGTTCCCGCGATTTCGCGATCCTCAAACCTCAAAATAACGGCGATATCGTTCTCGAAGAGTTCTCCCATCCCGCCATCCACAAACCCAAACCGATCAGCGTCGATTTCCGCTCCAACCTCTTGATGATCACGGGGGTTAATGCGGGGGGTAAAACAATGCTCCTCAAATCGCTCCTCTCGGCGGCTCTGATGGCGAAATATCTTATCCCGATGAAGATCAATCCTCACAAATCACGGATCGGGAGTTTCAAGCGGATCGAAGCAGTGATCGACGATCCCCAAAGCGTGAGCAACGACATTTCGACGTTTGCAGGGCGGATGGTGCAGTTTAGCCATTTGTTTGAACACAAGAGTGCTTTGGTTGGGGTGGATGAGATCGAACTCGGAACCGACAGCGACGAAGCAGCGGCACTTTTTGCCATCGTCCTCGATGAACTGATCAAACGGGGTCAGAAGATCATCGTCACCACCCACCACAAACGGCTCGCCGCATTGATGGCGGATCGGGACGATGTAGAGCTGATGGCGGCATTGTACGATGAAGAGCGCCGTTTACCGACCTATGAATTTTTACAAGGGGTGATCGGTAAGAGCTACGCGTTCGAGACCGCCACACGTTACGGAATCAATCCCGCCATCATCACCCGTGCAAAAGCCCTTTACGGTGAAAACCACGAGAAACTCAGTGTCCTCATCGAGCGGGGGAGTGAGTTAGAACGTGAGCTGAAGCGAAAGAACCGCGAGGTGGATGAACGACTCGAATCCCTCAAAACCCAAGAGAGCGCACTCAAAGAGGCCCGCGAACACCTACGGGTAGAACTCGATGCCGAAAAAGCGAAACTCCGAACGGGATACGATGAAGCGATCCGCGAAGCGAAAGAGGCGGCAAAGGGGATGGATATGGCGGCGATCCATCGTCAGCTGAACAAGGCACAGGCAAAATTACCGAAACCCGAACCGATCAAAATCGCGGAACCCGAACCGATCAAATACGAAGTAGGGCAGACGGTGAAATACCGAGCCCAGCGCGGAACTGTTGTGAGCGTCGGAGCCAAAGATGCGATGATTGAGGTGGAGGGGATGCGCTTACGTGTCAAACTGACCGATCTAAAACCCAGCGGCAACCTCCCGAAGAAGCCTAAAGTAACCGTTACCTCTGAAATCGATCAAAAAAGCGGTCTCAAACTCGATCTTCATGGACTACGTGGGGAAGAGGCGTGTGAGCGGATGGATAAATTTCTCTCCGATGCACTGCTCCAAGGGTTTGATGAGGTGATTATCTATCATGGGATCGGGACGGGGAAACTCTCGTTTGCCGTTAAAGAGTTTTTAAAAGAGCATCCGAGTGTCAAAAGTTTTAGTGATGCTCCTCAGCATTTGGGGGGATTTGGGGCGAAAATCGTTAGGCTCTAAGTATCCGTCATTCCTCTTTCCGTTCGCCCTGAGCCTGTCGAAGGGTAAACGGATAGTATGTTCATGGTTCGACACGCTCACCACGAACGAAACACCCTCCGTCATCCCGTACTCGATACGGGATCTATCCCCATCACTCCACTTGCAAACTTTCTCATTTCATAGTAAAATCTTTAAAAATATGTCATTTTGTTAAATTATGATAGATAGATTTTGAACTTAGGTATATTTTTGGAATGAATGAATAGTTAAGTAGACCAGCCATAAACACAGGAGTTTCAAATGTCACAACAAATATATAGAACCGTAAGTCACGCACACGGATGGGAAGGTCTTCCTCAGTATGAAATCAGAGGTAATCATATTTATCGAACTGTATCTCACGTAGATGGCTGGGAAGGCTTGCCACAATATGAAATTCGAGGAAACCAAATTTACCGTACCGTTTCACATGTTGATGGTTGGGAGGGACTTCCTCAATATGAAATAAGAGGCAACCTGATATATCGCACAGTTTCTCATGTGGACGGTTGGGAAAGTTTGTCACAGTATGAAATCAAATAATGCTTAACAAAGCGTTCAGGTAAGGAAGATCATGCTCATAGTAGCGGTAATAATTATAGTTGTTTTACTATTCGCTGTTTTCTCTATCCATAGCGACGTTGAAAAAGCAATAGCAAGAGTTGATAAATTAGAAACTTTATTACAAAATGCTCATGAAAAAATTGAAGAAGTAGATAACAATATAGCTGAATTGTTAGATGAATGTGACTGTAACAATGACGCTGAAAATTTCAGCTATGAGTTTCTATATAAACTCAAAGAAGTCCAGTGTGATTTACGAAACAACAAAAATAAGATTAATTGGGATGAACATTGGAGAGAAGAAGGGGAAAACGTTCCTGATAGATACTATGGTCGCTATCATCTAAAGAAAAATTATGATGGCTAAATAAACTAGAGGATATAATCAAAAACTCGCAAGCGGCTTTTTGATTGCTCATTTTAAACGTTAGGCACAAGGATATATCATGAGAGTTATAGCTACATTATTAGTAATCTTGTTTTTAGGTGGGTGTGCAACTGCATATCAGCCTCAAAGTTTTAGTGGCGGCTTTTCGGAAACGCAACTCGATACAAATGTCTTTACGATTACTTTTAAAGGCAACGGCTACACTGGGCGTGATAAGGCCAATGATTTTGCACTACTCCGTAGCGCGGAACTGGCGCTAGAGCATGGATTTAAATATTTTGCCATTGTTGATGCCCAGCAATATTCAAAAAGTAGCACATACACTACCCCAACAACTGCCACTACAAACGTAAATGCCAACACATATGGCTCTGCATATAGCTATGGCAATAATACAACATACAATGCAAATACTTATGGCACGGCAACAACCACTGTTTCAGGTGGAGAAACTTACAATATTTCAAAGCCTCGGACTTCAAATACAATTGTTTGCTTCGTTGAAAAACCTCAAAGCTTTACGTACAACGCAGAGTTTTTGGTAAAAAGCCTCAAGCAAAAGTACAGAATTGAAGATGCGCCTAACAAGTAGCTATACCCCCATGAATAAATCCCCCTTCTTGACAACCTACCGCTAAATGATTCTCTCGTTCCCACTTTCCAAGTGGGAATGCAGACTGATGATATACACTCCCACTCAGGAGAGTTGGAGCGAGAAATATCTACTTTTTAAGGTTCTTTTGGGGCAATAGTGGTGGGCTCGTAATTTGATTTTTTGTCAATAGTGTAGTATAATGTTTGACAAAGTGTTGACAATAGGAGCATTAAATGACACAAATTATTGGTGCACGAGAGCTTTTGCGTAACCCTTCACTCTTACGGATTGCCCCAAATGATACTATGGTGGTTGAAGATAAACGTTCTCATACTGTTTTAGGAATGTATATCGGAGCCGAGATAGCGGAAGAGTTTATCCGCTTTCAACAAAAAGAAAAACTCCTCAAAAGCGCTCAAAAAATCGCCGCTTCCGCAAAAGAAGAATATGAATGGTTAGAGGGGACTATCGACGATGGTTTATGAACGCGGTAGCATCGTCCTTGTCAATTATAATCCTCAAAAAAGAGCGGATGAAGTAGGAAAAGTGCGCCCTGCAATCATCGTCTCTGATACCATGCTCAACGACGTCTTGGATTTGGTCAGCGTAATAGCGCTAAGCACCAATCTGATCGACGATGCTGAACCGCTCCGTATCCGTATCAAAGCCCGTGACAATTTAAAAGCCGAGAGCGATGCGATGATCGAACAGCTTCGATGTGTCTCCAAAAGTCGAATCGGAGAAACGGTTGGGCGACTGAAAAGTGATGAGATGGAAAAAATCGAGCATGGGATGCGGATGATGTTGGGGTTAGAGGTCGTATCATGAGTGAAGTATCTATCCGTTGGAAAGAAAAGATCGTCACTAAAAAATTATTTGATGATATGGAAATCAATGTAGCACATCGTGCATTATACGATGAAAGCGGGACAGAATTGATTTGGGATCGTGTCGTGATGGAAGCCCTTTTGCGTATCTTTTTTCGTCAGTATCCTGATGCCGTTTTGGATGTCAAAATAGATTTTAAAGCGGGGATGCACTGGAGAACAGATATTTGCGATGCGATGATTTTCGCACAAATTGTCAAATATCTTTTTAACGAAGAGGTTGAAACACCGTTTGTGCATCTCGAAGATGTCGAAGAAAATCATACAGGTTATATTAATCTCGTTTATGGTGATTCGGAAAAACTATTTTTCGATAATGTCTGTCGGGTGATGGAACATTTAAATATCGATTTGACGAAATTTAAAGCGTGGTTGATGCCGAGTTTTGATGAAAAGGATGATGAAGAATGACCCAAACAGACTATAAAACCGCCGTAAAACAACTCCAAAAATACTCCTACCACTATTACGTCCTCGACGATCCGATCACGACCGATGAAGAGTACGACATCCTTTACCATCAGGTCGTGGCGTATGAGGCGGAACACCTCGATGAAATCATCCCCGATTCACCGACACAGCGGGTAGGGGATGTACCGCAGGATAAGTTTGACAAGGCACAGCATCTCAGCCGTATGTGGAGCCTCGAAGACCTCTTTAACCGCGAGGAGTTGGAGACATGGGTAAACCGCATCGTAAAAGGATACGGTGATGTCCGTTTTTACTGTGAGCCGAAGTTTGACGGGGCGAGTTTGAACCTCATTTATGACAACGGCGTACTGACTCAGGCGATCACGCGGGGTGATGGTGTCGAGGGGGAAGAGGTGACCCAAAACGCTAAAACGATTCAGAGTATCCCTCTCACCATCGAGTATACGGGTCGGATAGAGATTCGGGGTGAAGTGGTGATCTTCAAAGAAGATTTTGAGAAGATCAATCTGGAACGCTCCCGAAACGGCGAGTCTCTTTTTGCCAATCCGCGCAATGCGGCGGCGGGGAGTCTTCGTCAGCTTGATACCCGTATTACCGCCTCACGCCGTCTCGTCTTTATGCCCTATGGTATCGGAGCCAACACGTTGGAGATCAAAAACCTCTCCGAGCGGATGGAGTGGGTCTATGCTCTGGGGTTCCGTAATCCCCACATGACCCATTTGTGCGAGAGTGCGGATCAGATCGAGACGTTTTACCATAAGATGCGCGTTGAGCGGGATAATTTCGCGATGCTCCTTGATGGGATGGTGATTAAGGTCGATGCTATCGCGGTGCAGGACGAGCTTGGGTATACGGTGAAAAATCCTCGATGGGCGGCGGCGTATAAATTCCCTGCTATCGAGAAACTGACAACACTCAAAGAAGTGATCATGCAGGTGGGGCGTAGCGGTGTCGTCACCCCTGTCGCCATCGTAGAACCCGTCGATATCGAGGGGGTAACGGTCGAGCGATCGACGCTTCATAATTTCGATGAGATCGAGCGCAAAGATATTCGGATCGGGGATAAAGTTATTATTTTGCGAAGCGGTGACGTGATTCCGAAAATCGTTAAGGTGATCGCATCTGAGCGTAACGGTAGTGAGCAGATCATCCACCGACCGAAGCATTGCCCCGTGTGTCATTCAGAACTTCTCGATGAGGGGGCGTTGATCAAATGTCAGAACCTCTCGTGCGAAGCGCGGGTAGTGAACTCGATCATCTATTTTGCCTCCAAACAATGCCTCAATATCGACGGGTTAGGGGATAAAATCGTCGAAGCACTTCACAGTGCGGGGATGGTGCGGGAACTCAGTGATCTATTCGGTCTCACGATGGATCAGCTCTTATCACTGGAAGGGTTCAAAGAGAAAAAGAGCCGTAATCTCATCGATGCGATAGCGGCGGTCAAAGGGTGCGATTGCTGGCGTTTTATTAATGCGCTGGGGATTGAGCATATCGGTGAAGTGGCGTCGAAAACGCTCTGTGTGGCATTCGGAACGGCGTTTGATACGGCGAGTCGTGAAGAGATTTTGGCACTGGAGGGATTCGGGGGTGAGATGGTCGAATCGATCCTCGAATTTTCCCGTGTTAATAGTGAGAAGATTGATACATTGCGCACACTTTTAAATCCCGTAGCCCCTATCAAAGTGGAAGCGGCAGAGAACCCGTTTAAAGGGAAGAGCGTCGTGATTACTGGATCGATGTCGGTTCCGCGCGATAGTATCAAAGCCATTTTAGAGGGATTGGGGGCGAAAGTTGCCTCGTCGGTGTCGAAAAAGACCGATTATGTGGTGTACGGTGAAGATGCGGGGAGTAAGTACGATAAAGCGGTAGAGCTAGGTGTAGCGTTGCTCACCGAGAGCGAGTTTCGCTCCCTAACGTCGCTTTCCGATAGCACTGCGACGACGCAAGGGGCTAGTGTAAAGGCGAAAAATAGCCTTTTTGATTAAATAGGCGATATACCCTTTCACCTTGATCCCTCCGGGGAGCAGTCCGGCTCCGTATTCACCGCCGAGGGCGATCATCACCCCTTGATTTTTAAACCGAAACGGCTGTTTGCTTTTTCCCCTCAGTGAGAGAATAATATTTCGGGCAACGCTCTCACCTCCACGTTCGGCAAGCTGAGCGGTCGGAGGGATGAATTTCCCCTCATCGGTGATTGCCTGCGTAATGTCTCCGATGGCATAGATGTTTTCATGGGTTGGGATATTGAGGTTTTCATCGACGATCAAATGCCCTTTAGCATTCGTTTCAAAGCCCAAATATTGGGTGAGGGTCGATGCGGCAATACCCCCTGTGAAAATCATAAATTCGAAATCCAGTATTTTGCCGTTATCGAGGAGAATTTGGTTGGCACGTACTTCGCTGATACGGTTGTTGTGCCAGACGTGAACACCCAGTTTGATAAGGCGCGCATACGCACTCTCAA
>Ga0074197_1002198_pt1 | contig 14118 bp, 8 predicted proteins | sample EPASupsiteSAE305_FD_64526 | JGI IMG/M metagenome (GOLD analysis project Ga0074197, IMG submission 64526) | Bioremediated contaminated groundwater microbial communities from EPA Superfund site, New Mexico - SAE3-05 reassembly with SPADES | ecosystem: Environmental > Aquatic > Deep subsurface >...
AGACTTGCTCAATCGGCGATCCCGGTGGATCAGGGGGTTGTGCTTATAGTAGTCGGTCTGAGGCATGGGCTTATATCTCCAATTCAAATCAATGAGTTAAGTAATGACAGGTTAGTGGAACTCGCGCTGGATCGCCTGCATCGGACCGGGCTTATAGTGCCGCAGCAGGAAGTTCATGTTCTCGCCCAGTACCTTACGCAGATCGGTGGGCATTACCAGCGATGAGATAGAGCCCAGAGCCAGGCCTTCCTTCGGATTCATCAACTCTTTTTCATAGCGGAGATTAAGGGCAGCCTCTTCAATCTTCAGCCAGTCAGCCACATCCTTCTCGGCATCCTTGGTGGCCTGACCAGCATCCATACCGGCAGAAACCCGCTCCTGGACCCCGGACTTGACCCTATCTTTAACCGCGCCACGCAGCTTGCGCAGTTCATCCTTGTAGACAAACTCCTTACCGGCCGGCCCCATAACCGCCAGACGGGTGGTGGGCAGCGCGAGAACCAGATCAGCGCCGGTGGGGTAGTTGTTGTAGGAGGCATAGGCCCCGCCGTAGGCGTTCCGGATGATCAGCAGGATGCGGGGGGTGCGGATATCAACGATGGAATCCAGCATGGCACGGCCAGCCTGGACAATACCGCGGGATTCCTGCTCACGACCGGGCAGAAAGCCGGTGGTATCTTCCATGAAGATCATCGGAATATTGTAAATGTTACAGAAACGGTTGAAACGGGCGATCTTGTAGGCGGAATCCACCGAGATCTGGCCAGAAGCCACGGCAGAGTTGTTGGCCACAAAGCCGACCACGTTGCCACCCAGACGACCAAAGGCGGTCACAGCCTCACGGGCACGGTCCGGCTGCATCTCAAAATAGTCACCATGGTCACAGATCTGCTGGATCATGATTGAGACATCAAACGGGGTATTGAAGCCGGTGGGGGAGTTAAAGGCCTTCTTAAGGAGCGTATTGATCTCCCAAGTCTTACGATCAAGGGGATCACTGGTCTTCTGGAAGCGGGCCATTACACTATTGTTGTCAGGCACATAGGAAAGCAGTTGCAGGGAGGCACGCAGGGCACCAACTTCATCTTCAACGGTCAGGTCAGCCACCCCTGATCCACCGTGGACCTTGGGTCCACCCAGATCTTCAGGGGTAACATCTTCACCCAGTACCGACTTGACCACGCCTGGGCCGGTCAGCCCGAAGAAGGTGTCGTTGGGCTGAATCACAAAGCTGCCCTGACGGGGCAGGTAGGAACCGCCACCGGCGTTAAAGCCAAACATGCACATAATGGAAGGGACCACGCCGCTGATCTTGCGCAGGGCGGTAAAGGCCTCAGCATAACCATCCAGACCACCCACACCAGCAGGCACAAAGGCACCGGCTGAATCGTTCATGCCGATGACCGGAATCCCTTTTTCACCAGCCATCTGGAACAGCAGGGCCAGTTTACGGCCGTTGGTGGCATCAATGGAACCGGCCCGTACTGTAAAGTCATGGCCGTACAGTGCCACGTCACGACCATTCACATTCAGAATGCCGGTTACCAGTGAGGCACCGTCAAGGTTCTTACCCCAGTTCTGAAACAGAACATTGGGTTCCTTCTCGGTTAATACCTTGATCCGCTCCCAGACGGTCATCCGCTTCTTGAAATGCTGCTTTTCAATCTGGGCAATACTGACCGACTTGATCGGACGTTGAATCAGGTCATGACCTTCCTTCATCGCCTCTTCATAGCCGCCCTTCTTGCCGGGGATCTCGCCGGGAATGGTAAATTCAACGGTTTCCGGTGGGGCAAACGGGTTCTTCAGTGAGGGCTTGATCGCTTTCTTGGACATCTGAACCATCCTTCCTCTGCAGTGTAATATACGGACAAAACCTTCAGAATAAATAATTCAAGTAACTACCTGGCAACCACCGCCAGCACCTGCACTTCAGTGCCGTCCTTGGACAGCAAACGGTGCCGCAGGGATGAATCAAAGTAAACACAATCACCTTCGGTCAGCTCATGGCGCTGATCCTCCAGCACCAGTTCGGCGGTCCCCTTCATGATAAACAGGAACTCCTCGCCATCATGGCTGTAGGTGTTTTCTTCCGAGACCTTTTCCATGACCGACAGCAAAAACGGCTCCATCTTTTTGTTCTGTTTGCGCCATGACAGCGACTCATAGGAGTAGCCCTGACTGGTACCGGCACGGGAGATGACCCGCGGCATCAGCTTGCGCTCATCGGCACGCACGATCTCATAGCGGCACTCTTCCTCTTCTTCAGCAAAGAAATGGCCGATCTTGACATCAAAAAAACGTGCGATCTTGGAGAGGGTAGCTATGGGGGGAGAAACGTTATTGTTTTCAATCTGGGAAATGAGGGCAGGCGAAAAACCGGTCTCCCGGGCAACGGCCTGGAGGGTCAGTTTCTTCGCCAATCGAAGTTTTTTGATTTTTGCACCAATATTGAATTCGTTGCTCATCACCTAATCCACCGGAATATAAACCTGTTTTGGTGCGGCGTTTGTATACAAAACCAGTTATATTGTCAATAAAATAGTTTTACTCGCAACAAAGTTGACAACAGTATCGCTATAATGATTTTAACAGCACTAAATCAGGCTTTTTGTTCTTCCAAGAGCTGGCGGGCCAGCAGTTCCATGGTATGGACCACCTCAACAGTAGAACCGTGTTGTTTCAGGCCGTCATCCAGCTGCATCATGCAGCCGGGACAACCGGTAGCCACCGCATCTGCGCCGGTGGCGATGATCGCTTCGCTCTTAAGGTCATTGATCTCCATGGAGGAGCCGTAGTGATAGACATTGAAGGTACCACCCAGACCACAGCAACGGTCAGCCCCTTCCATCTCCACCAGCTCAAGTCCGGGAGTGGCCTTGATCAGATCTCGGGGCTGGGCTGTCAATTTACGGGTTCGTAGATGGCAGGGATCATGATAGGTAATTTTACCGGTTGCACCGCTACCGGTTTCAGCAGGCTTCAGCCCCAGCTGAGCCAGTAGCTGGGCAGCATCCACCGTCTTCGCAGCCAACCGGTCAAGCCGCTCACGCAGTTCAGGGTTACGCTTGCCCACCACCAGCGGATAGAGCCGGTGCAAGGCACCGCCACAGGTGGCGCAGGCGCTCATCACATAATCCGCCTCGTAACGCTCTAGGGCAGCCAGGTTTCGCTCGGCCAGATCACGAACCGTCTCGATATCTCCGCCGGACATGCCGGGCAGGCCGCAGCACTGCTGGTCCTTGGGAATAATAATGGTGCAGCCCAGGTGCTGGAACAGCTTGACCGTGGCCACACCAACCCGAGGATAGGCAAAGTTGGTCATGCAGCCCACAAAAAAGATAATCCGTGGTTTACCCGGCTGACCTTCAATCACCTCCGGGTAACGCTCCATAAAAGGGGTCTTGGCAATAGCCGGGATATAGCGTTTGTTACCGACAAACGGCAGCGGAAAACGCAGGCGCAGACCAGAGTTCTCCGGCACCTTCTTAAAGAACAGCGGTCCCAGCAAAGAGGCGGCCTTGGCACCAAGCTTCATCCGGGTACGGCTCTTGATCACCTGCCCCACCGCAGCATGGAAGGTGGTTAGACCTCGTTTCCTTGCCAACGCCTCACGGGCGGCAATCACAATCTCATCGGTGGGCACATCATTAGGGCAACGATCCACGCAACTTCCACATAACAGACACTTGGACATGGCCAGATAGGTCTGGTCATCCAGGTCAATGTCATCCTTCAGTAGATGCTGGACCAGGGTCAACTTGCCACGGGCCGTGGCAGGCTCACGCTGAAAGGCGGTAAAGGCAGGGCAGTTGGATCGGCAGGTGCCGCATTTGACGCACTTTTTCAACTCTTCTTCTATACGCTGCAGGGTATCAGTAACTATTTGATCAGACATCTCACGGGCCTTTCTCGCAAAGGCGCAAAGAGCGCCAAGAACTACACAACCTCTATAGATTACAAAATCAGAACAAATACTTCAATCTATTTCCAGACTATTACTGTCGGGTTTGATTTGCGTCCTTGGCGTCTTAGCGAGAAACATTTTTTGTTTCCATTCATCCAGCGTGATCAGTGCCCTTTTCGCCAACAACAGCTTGCGATCCTTCTTTTTGACTCTGCTTTCAAGGGAGGGAAACAGACCATAATTGACATTCATCGGTTGAAAATGGCGGGCATCCGCGTTGGTGATATGATGGATCAAGGCCCCCAGGGCAGTTTCACGGGGTGGTAGAACAGGTTCTTCGTCATTAAACAAGGCAGTCAAGGCCAGACCAGCAAGAAAACCTGAGCCTGCGGACTCAACATAGCCCTCAACACCGGTGATCTGTCCGGCAAAGATGATACGGGGATCTGACTTCAGCTGCTGTGTGGGTAACAGCAGAGCCGGTGCATTGATAAAGGTGTTGCGGTGCATAACCCCCAACCGGACAAACTCGGCCTGCTCCAGGCCGGGGATCATCCGCAGCACCCGGCGTTGTTCCGGCCAGGTCATCTTGGTCTGGAACCCCACCAGGTTGTAGAGAGTCTTTTCATTGTTTTCAGCCCGCAACTGCACCACGGCCCAGGGATCTCTGCCTGTGGCCGGATCAGACAGGCCAACCGGCTTCATCGGGCCAAAGCGCAGGGTTTCGTCACCACGGTCAGCCATCTCTTCAATCGGCATACAGCCATCAAAATGAACTACCTTCTCAAACTCGCGGGGTGCAACCTTTTCAGCGGCTTTCACGGCTGCAATAAACGCCGTGTACTGTTCCTGATCCATGGGGCAGTTGAGATAATCGTCAGGATCACCCTTGCCATAGCGGGAAGCGGCGTAGATCTTGGAAAGATCAAGGGATTCTGCCGTAACAATCGGGGCAATGGCATCGTAGAAGTAGAGCCGTTCTCCCACCAGACGGGACAGTTCCTCGGCCAGTGCATCGCTGGTAAGCGGACCGGAAGCGGTCACCACCAAACCTTCAGACGGCAGGCAGGTCAACTCTTCGCGAACCAGCGTGATGTTGGGATGGGAGGATATTTTTTCAGTTATCCAGGCGGAAAACAGATCCCTATCCACAGCCAGGGCACCACCGGCCGGAACCCTGGTGGCATCAGCAGCCTGCACAATCAGGGAACCACAACGCCGCAACTCTTCCTTGAGCAGACCGACCGCATTACCCAGATCTGCCCCCCGCAGGGAGTTAGAGCAAACCAGCTCAGCCAGCCCCTCCAGTTGATGGGCCGGAGAATAGCGGTGAGGCTTCATCTCATACAGACGAACCTGCAGACCACGCTCAGCAGCCTGCCAGGCTGCCTCACAACCGGCCAGACCGGCACCGATGATGGTAATGGGAGGGGTCATTGACTGTCCCACTTAAGCCGGATCGTCTCGAAGCGTCCATTCTCAAACAACTGATTATCCTCTTCACGAAGCATGATGAAGTCCTTCTTTATCTTATCATAGCCAACCATGAACGCTTGGCCGTATTCCTTGTGACGAGCTGAAGCCTTAGCCCGGTCATAATGCTGGATCTGAGGCCCTTTTATCTCCACAAGTGCAATACCATTACCGACTTTACGGTCCTTGATCCCAAGAATAAAGTCCGGAAAGAATCCTTTACCAAGCGACCAACCGTACAGCCCGACTGATGTCGGCTGCTGCGGTAGGTTTCTGTGCCACCAGAGGACATTTTCATCGATGTCCAACAGCTCTGCAAAACGACGCTCGTCACTATTCAGATCCAGAGGAAACACCCCGTAAATATTCTTTTTAGCTGGATCGAGCCGAATCTCCGAGTATATCTCCAGGAGCTGTTCAACCTCTTCAGTCACAAGTTGCGCAGCACGGCAACGTTTAACGGCATCGGCAATCAGCTTGGGATTACGCACCAACACCAAGTCAAGCTGCTGAAGGAGAAGTTCGTCATCCTGCGGCGGATCCATCCCCTGATTGATCAAGGAGTTTCTGAAACGTTGCTCCAGCAGGCGCGGAAAGCTGTAGTGATCAACATCGAACTGAAACACCAACTGTGAAGCTTTTTCAGCAATAGCCTCAACCGATAGCGAGGCCCACTTTTCCTCATCGACGATTTCCGCATGTTCAAAAAGATCTTGCGTCCGCTGCACTACTTTTGCTCTGACACGGTCACGGTCGGCCAGTACAACACTAAAGTCGATCTGTGCGGCAACCTGCTCTTCAAAATCGTCAGACGCGAGAGGCATGACTTCCGTTATGAACTGCTGAGGCATACCGTCACGCAACCGATATAAATATTCATGGCGCGCGTCAGCGGCCAACGTTGCTGACAACAACGATTCCTGCCCACTGCCCCCGTCACTATCGCCTGCGTACCTTCGGGCAAGCGGAGCCCAGTCGATGTGATCTAGCAGCGATTCCTGCTTCCCCACCGGAGATGGATACAAGCGGAACTCTTCGGGCGATGGATACTGCCCAGATGTTTCTTCCGGGTTCGCAGGAAACAGTCGAAGCGGCTCCCCGTATCTGGCAAGCTGAACTTCCGGCCTACCAGCAATGACCGTCACCACCGTCTGACTGCCAAGCTCGTTCAGTTGGCTCGGCATCCGATTGATCAGGTCACCGGCATTCATCAACCCTTCCTGGGCCTCGCTGTTTGCCAAAAACACATAACCGTATTCAAGTTCACGTGGTAGATCATGTTTAGCATGCAACAGACGATGCCTCCGCATCAGACGGCCCACCACCTGCACCCCGAACGAGGCGTCACGAGCCCCACGCAATGCTGCCAGAGTCCAAGCGCGGGGGGCGTCGAAGCCGAGCGCCACCGCCATCTTAAAAATAAGCACCTCGACCGTAGGATCGTTCGCCAAGGAAAGCAGATCCTTGTCCGGTTCCGTGGCGGTATGCACTCGTACTGCATCTTTTGAAAACCCGAGCGTTTCAACCAGATACTGATGGGCCATCTCGATATGCTGTCCCCCGTTCGGGACCTGCACCAGCATCAACGGCGTCAAGGAGACACCCTGATCGCACAGGCTGTCCTTAATCCGCCGGTGCATGGCGCAACATTCCCTCAGCGCAGTCCGCTCGAAATCGACCAGTTTGGCGTCGTCGTCGTTGCGTGCAATGAAACGGGCCATTTTCACGCCATGCTTCAAAAGCCCCCACTTCACCCCATCATGCCGACAGATGGAGGCCCACTCATCTTCATCTCCCACCTGGTAACCGGTCTCACGGGCAAAGGCCTTGGCATCAGTATCCTTGGGGGTGGCGGTCATCATTAGGGTATAGTCTGGCCGCAACACCTCGGCAAAAAAACGCTTGGCCTCGGCCGCCTTCTTGAATCCATGATGCGCCTCATCCACCACGCAGCCGATCCGGTAGCCTTCCTCCCGCGCCGCAACGATCAGATCGTCCACAGCCAATCCGGCATCACCAGATATGCGGGCCTTGCGTCCTTCCTTGTTGCTGGTGGCAACACTCTGCCAGGTGGTTACGAACACCCCGCCGGGCCGCAGACCGTCCAGACGGCGATCAATCTCCAGATCCAGCATCGGCAACGTGGGAGATTGGGCCTGGATTGTCCCCTTGGTCTGGTCGACAACCCCGCTAAACGGGGCAAACCAGAACCAAACGATCCGCTCTTCATCGGAAAGGGTAGCCAGCAGGCGACATGCCAACAGGGTTTTGCCGGAGCCGGTAGGGGCCTGAAGCAACACAGCACCGGAACGCTTGCGGATAACATCCACCTCTTCGAAATTCGCACCAAGGCGGTCGTATTGGGAGCGCACCTCGTAGAACCGCTCCGCTAGGGCATCGTGGGCTTCCTGCTGAAATGGCAACAATTCAAGAACCGGCATGCTTATGCTCCCGTGCTCCGAAGGGTTTGTTTACGTTTCCCGAACCGGTCCGCCAAAGTCTGCGGAATAGGACGGATGGTTACACCCGGCAGCAACGTTGTCAGTCGTTCAGCGGCCCATGAGTAGACGATTACCTCACCATCATAACCGGCAAGTCTCTCCTTCAGGCGCGTCACGGTTTCGCCCCGCAAATTGCCCAGATAGGCCAGCCCATGACTGCCGTCACTGCTCCAGTTCAGGCCGCTTGTCGCGTCACCGCCTAGCAGATGGTCATGCAGCATCTGCAAGGCGCGCCATACCTGGCCGTGATCGAGGCGCGCATCCAGACGGTGACGCGGGTGAAGCCGGGTTGTCAGATAGGCGAACGAACCGCCCAAGCCGGGCACGCCGTCCCCCTTCTTGTTACGATATCCGGTCATAACTCGCCGCAGCCGCTCAGCGCAGACATCACGGCAAAGGTTCTTGTTCGGCTCGTCCTCGGTGGCCTCGCTGTTGGAGACCAGAATGAAGCGGCGCGGCGCCTTGTCCGGCTCTTCTACGTTAAGCCTCTGCACCGCGTGGGCTGTGGTGCCCGAACCGGCGAAGAAATCCAGCACGAGATCACCCGGTTTGGTAGCGATGCGCAGGATACGTTCGATCAGGCGAACAGGTTTGGGTGTGGTAAAGGCAGTCTGGGTTTCGAGGATATCCTGAATTTCCTTGCGGGCCTCGTCGGTATGGCCGACCTCTTCGTGAGGCCACCATGTCCATGGTACGATTCCACCAGCATCCTTCAAGTAGTGGACTCTTCTCGGGACACCATTACCATCCTTGCCGAAGTAAATTCGACCCTGCTCAAAAAGCCTTTGATACTCAGCTTCTACAACCTTCCAACATGTTCCTTCTGGTGGGCGATGCCGATTACCATTTGGGGCAACTATTTCGTACATTTGGTTCGGTCGAAATCCTTGGGCGGTCAAAGAAACACTTTGCCAAAGGCCATTAGAGTCCTTGTTTGGGTTTTTGTAGAGCTTTAACTGTTTTTCATCCAATGGCAATTTGTTCCGCACTTCCTTAAACCGCTCTGTATTCGAGGCATAGACCAGCAGGTATTCGTGGGCATCGCCGATGGTCTCCCGGTTCTCCCGCGAATACCGTTTCTGCCAGATGCAGTTGGCCACAAAGTTCTTCTCCCCGAACACCCGGTTCATCAGCATCCCCAGGGGAAACAGTTCGTTGTCGTCGATGGAGACGAATATGGCTCCATCCGGGTGAAGCAGGTCGCGGGCCAGCAGTAAGCGGCGGTACATGAACTCCAGCCAGACCGAGTGGCGGAAGCGGTGGGTTTTGTCGAAAAATCTGTCATTGTAGACGAAATCCCGGTTGCCGGTGTTGTAGGGGGGATCGATATAGATACACTTGACCTTACCGGCGTGGGTCATCCGCAGATAGCGCAGGGCGTCGAAGTTATCACCTTCAATGATCAAGTCACGCCACGGCCCGTCGCCGCACGAGTGCGCCCGGTCCAAATCCAGCGCCACGAAATCGTCGTTGATGTGCTTGTCCGGCTCGATCTCGTCCCGCTCCCATACAAGACCGTAGGACGCCTCGCGCTCCCGGCGCTGAAGCAAGGCAATCAATTGTTCTCTGGATAGGTAATCGTAGGAGGACATTACAGGACTAAAGCTCTCGGCAGGTATTCTTTGAGAATAGATGTATGCTCTGCATAAGCAGGATAAAGCAAGATTGCCAAAAGTGGGGCCGGGGCCGGGGCAGCGCGACGCATATCGGTACTGTCGTAAATGACATGAGCAAGCGGGCCGTCTGGAATGGAAAAAGTCACAAAACCGACGTAACGGGAAAGGATTATCTGCTTTACGAATTTGGTAAGCCGATCAGCCGGAATTGCAGATTTATAGAGAGTTTTGAGGCAGTCTCCGGCGAGACAGAAGCGCAGGTCTGCTGTAAGCTGATCCCGTTTTCCCTGCCCTGTAATATACTGAAAAAACGGCAACAACTCTCCCGCAAAGCCCGTAAGATCCTGAGCTGAAAGACGAATCTTCGGATACACAGGCACCATCGCCGATTGGACCACCGCATCATGAGCAAAAAACTCAAAGCCATCTTCATGCGGCAGATAATGAAGTTGTACATATCCATTTTCATCAACATGCCATTCTGCACGTGAATACGGGCCTAAGCGGTCATCATGCACATAGAGCCGACACATTGATTTTGTTTTTAGATAATAACTCGGCTTCTCATCAATCTGATAGTCAATGGTAGCATCGCCTTCTCTAAAACCAACAACGGTTACCGCATGGGCCTCAAAATTTTCATCAGGGTAGCGGATTTTGAGAATTACCGGGATACCAGAACGCAGGTAACACTTTACAGCATGCATGAAGAGTTCGGTTTTAACACCCGGTTCAAAATGAAATGGCGCATAGCCAAACTGCCGAATAGCTTCTAGTACCTGCTCGTTCTTCAAACCTGATGCGGCAGGGAATACGCGATCATTCAACCAGTGACGTGTAGCAGCCTCAGTAACCGCAAATGGAGTTGGCGCCCGACCGCCGTCATGGCGCATAACCTGGGCCAGGGCGGACCAAACAGCCGTGGTTGCGCATGCCCCGACCGCCTGTTCCTGTTGTTGGAAAGGGACGCCGCAAACCGAGAGTTTGAGACCGCAAAGATGAACTCGGTAGGCATGGGGCGGTAACGTATAGCAGCGAGTCGCGTTGTGATTAAAGGTTTTTAGGACGGTGCGCCCAATCGGCGCATCAGCCAACGGACGAATAACCGAGAAGCCGAGATAGCTTTCATTCAACTTATTGCAAACCGCCTCAAAATTTGCGCACGCGGCCTTTTTCAAAATGGCAGAAAATTTTCTGTTAGATATTGCAGTAGAGAAAAAATGAAGTCGTGTCGCTTTAGTCGGAGGAGGAAAGAGACTAGTGGCGTAATAATTGGCGTATTCTTCTAGAAAATGTCGGTCTACATAGGGCTGTTCAACAACAATGGTGGCTGCACCAGCCTCAGAGTTAGAAAGATAAGAACCCAAATAACGAACTTGATCTAAATCCGCTTCGGACACAGTAGTAGAAGAAGCCCTGCATATTTCATTATGCAGGGCTTCACGGGAAAACTGAATACAGCGTACCGAAAGACGCTCTATTTTCATCTCATTCTGATCGAAGAGTCAGAGGCAACCGCAAACATGCGGTCCGCACTTCGTTCAATTGAACGACGGATTTCCATTCCTTCCTTCAACAACTGCTTCATGGTAGCACCATCAATTTGGGCTGTCCGCGTTGATACCGCAACAGCCCCAGCAGAACCGCTATTTCTCGATGTCCGATTCGGCATTTGAACTTCCTCTTAATAAATCCTTCAAATTATCAAGCTCCGGATTGGGGGCTCATCATTCTCAATGGATAAAACGTATATATGATATTTATTTTATATCACACTGTCAAAAGAAAACTATCGATCTACAAGGTTTTACATTAAGCCGAGGTGTAGTCACAGCCCTCTTTGGGACACTTCAGGAACTCACCCTTTTTCTTGTAGACCTTCTTGACCAGCACTGGGAAACCACACTTGGGACAGGGCTGAGTAACCGGCGGATCCCAGAGGGCAAACTTGCAGTCAGGATAGCGATTACAGGAGTAAAACAGCTTGCCGTAGCGGGATTTTTTCTCGGTCAGCTCCCCCTCTTTGCATTCCGGGCAGGTAACACCGGTTCCCTTGGGCTTATTAAGCGGCTGAATATTCTTACAGGCCGGATAGCCGGAACAAGCCAGGTACTTGCCGTAGCGACCTGATTTGATCAGCATCGGCTGTCCGCATTTATCACACTTTTCTTCTGAAACTTCCGGCTCAGCAGCCTCTTCACCAGCAACATTTTCAAGGTTACGGGTGTATTTGCAGCCTTCCTTGAACCCGGTGCAGGCGATGAACTTGCCCCGTTTACCCAGCTTGATGGCCAGCGGCTTGCCACATTCCGGGCAGGCCTCTTCCAGGGTTTCGGTGGTCAGGTCGTCCTTCTTGACCTCACCCTCTTTCTGCTGGAGCAGGGTAATGAACGGAGTCCAGAACTCACGCAGTAGTGGTTTCCACTGTTTTTCACCACGGGAGACCTGATCCAGTTCCTCCTCCAGGCCGGCGGTGAAGTTGTAATCCACATACTTGGGGAAGTGAGCAGTCAGCAGATCATTGACCACCATGCCGACATCTTCTGGAAAGAAACGTTTCTTGTCCAGACGGGCATATTTACGTTCTACCAGGGTATTGAGCGTACTGGCATAGGTGGATGGCCGACCGATACCGTACTCTTCCAGGGTCTTCACCAGAGTTGCTTCGGTGTAGCGTGGCGGTGGCTGGGTAAAGTGCTGTTCCGGCAACACCTCCAGCAGCTTGAGCGCTTCACCCTCGTCCAGTGCTGGTAGCGTACCTTCCTTTTCTTCGTCTTCGTCATCCACCCCTTCAATATAGAGCTTCATAAAGCCGGGGAAGCGGATCACCGAGCCGGTTGCCCGCAGGGTAAAGCTGTCCTTTTTCTCACCACTGACCGCGATATCAACCGAGGTCTGATCCAACAGTGCCTCGGCCATCTGGCAGGCAACCGTCCGCTTCCAGATCAGCTCATACAGCTTGAACAGATCAGGGGTCAGGTACTTCTTCAGTTCTGTCGGGGTTTTGTCAATATACGTCGGGCGGATCGCCTCGTGGGCTTCCTGGGCATTTTTAGATTTATTCTTGTAAAAGCGTGGTTTGGCCAGGGCGTATTCCTTGCCATAGGCCACACTGATCAGGTCATGGGCCTCTTTCAGAGCCTGAGCCGAAAGATTGACGCTATCAGTACGCATGTAGGTGATCAGACCGACCGTGCCGCCTTCGCCGATTGCCACCCCTTCATACAGCTTCTGGGCCGTGGACATGGTCTTTTTGGCTGAGAAGCCCAGCTTGCGGGATGCCTCCTGCTGCAGGGTTGAGGTGGTAAAGGGAGGGGCCGGGTTGCGCTTCATCTCCTTGCGGATAACCGATGCGACCTCAGCCTTGCCTTGTGCAATGGCAGTCTTAAGAGCATCAGCACTCTTCTGATCAGGAATATCAAACTTGCCCAGCTTCTTGCCATCCACCGCAACCAGTCCGGCCTTGACAGTCTGACCGCCTTGTTTTTCCAGCTTGGTAGCAATGGTCCAGTATTCCTGATCCACAAAGGCCTGGATCTCTTTTTCACGGTCGCAGACCAACCGCAGGGCAACTGACTGCACCCGGCCGGCTGAAAGACCGTAGCGGATCTTCTTCCACAAAAAGGGAGAAAGGTTAAAACCGACCAGATAGTCCAGAATAGAACGGGCCTGCTGGGCATCCACCAGATCTATGGCAATGTCACGGGGATTCTGCACCGCATGGATGATGGCATCCTTGGTGATCTCATGGAACACCACCCGCTGGATCGGAATTTTGGGCTTTTTATCCAGCCCCAGGGCGGCCAGCAGATGCCAGGAGATCGCCTCTCCCTCACGGTCGGGGTCAGTTGCCAGAAGCAGTCGATCCGCCCCCTTCAGCTCTTTCTTGATGGCATCAATATGCTTTTTGCTCTCCGGCAGCACATGGTACTTGGGCTCAAAGTCATTGGCCGTATCAACCGAGCCCTGTTTACTGGGCAGTGCCCGAACATGCCCGAATGAGGCCAGCACCCGATAATCAGCACCGAGGAATTTTTCAATGGTCTTGGCCTTGGCCGGAGACTCGACAATTACAAGTTGATGCGCCATAGGTTCTATAATCCTTAAGGAAGTGAATAGTATGATCCGGGAAGCTGTGACAGCATCCCTTTTAGTTCAAGGCCAAGCACCATAGCCGAAACCTCTCCGGGCGTCAATTCCAGAGCCTGGGTAATCTCATCAAGATGCCGTGGGCCCTGGGCTACCAGCTCATAGACGGCAGCCTCGCGGGGGGTCAGGTTACAACGCGGTGGCACGGTATGCTGACCAAACAGGGGCAGCGTCTGATCCGGCGTGCTGATTCTGACGCTATCCAGAATATCCTCAACACAGTCAACCAGTTGAGCACCTTCCTTGATCAGGCGGTTACTGCCACGACAGGCACCAGAGCTGATCGGACCCGGCACTGCCATTACCTCGCGCCCCTGATCCAGGGCGTAGCGGGCGGTAATCAGGGAGCCGCTCTTCTCCACCGCCTCCACCACCAGCACCCCACGGGACAGACCACTGATGATCCGGTTGCGGCGGGGGAAATGTTCTGCCAGCGGCTGGGGGCCCACGGGGAAATCCGGAAAAAAACCAC
>Ga0074197_1002200_pt1 | contig 14108 bp, 11 predicted proteins | sample EPASupsiteSAE305_FD_64526 | JGI IMG/M metagenome (GOLD analysis project Ga0074197, IMG submission 64526) | Bioremediated contaminated groundwater microbial communities from EPA Superfund site, New Mexico - SAE3-05 reassembly with SPADES | ecosystem: Environmental > Aquatic > Deep subsurface >...
CTTTTCCGCAACCCGCTCAAAACTGCCAAGGCCAGGGCTATCCCCCACCAGCACCTCGGCACCAGCCTGATGCAGCAGCTCTATCACCGCCTTGACCAGTGCCGGGTGGGTGGTCACCGCTGCTTCAGGCGGTTTACCAGTCAGCAGATTCGGCTTCAGCAGCACCCGTTGTCCCGGACTGACAAACCGCTCGATCCCACCCATCGGATGTAAAAGGGCAACAAGCCGCTCTTTCAAAAGCGCTTCATCATACTGCTCACAGCGCTGCAGGCTCACCAAATCCACAACAGCCCCCTTGCGTTTTATTTCAGTTCAGTTACACTACCTGCAGCAGCCTACAGGCACTTTTCTTCGGGCACGGGGTACCCATGAAATCAGCAACCATGGAGCATTACGACATTTCTCTTCTCTACGTCGAGGATGAGCGGGTCACCCGTGAGCAGATCTCACGTATCCTCCAGCGCATAGTCACGGAACTGCACGTTGCTGAAAACGGGCAGGAAGGACTTGCACTGTATCGGGAAAAACGTCCTGATATTATCATGTCTGATATCATGATGCCACTGATGAACGGTCTTGAGATGGCCCGTGAAATCAGAAAAATAGACCACGATAGTCAGATCATCATGCTGACCGCCTACAGCGACACTGAGTATCTACTGGAGTGCATCAGCCTCGGTGTCAACCAGTATGTCCAGAAGCCGGTGGATTTTGCCCAATTAAGCACTGCCATTGAAACCTGCAGCAACTATGTACTCTTAAAGCGAAAGCTACGCCAGCAGGAGAGCCGGATCCAGATGTTGTCACAGGCGGTTGAACAGGCGCCTGCCCCGGTGATGATCACCTCGTTAAACGGATCCATAGAATATGTCAACGGCATGTTTTGCCGTTTGACCGGCTTTCAGGCAGCAGAAGTGCTTGGCCGCAATCCTCGCCTGCTTAAATCAGATCTTAATCCTGCCGAAGTCTACAATGATCTCTGGAAAACCATTTTAGCCGGCAACGAGTGGAAAGGCGAGCTGGCCAACAAGCGCAAAAACGGTTCCATCTATTGGGAAGTTGTCAAGATCTGTCCCTTGCGGGATGTCGATAATACGGTAACCGGATTTTTAAAGGTTTCACAGGACATCACTGAACGGAAACAGTATGAGGAAAGCCTGCAGTACCTGGGTACCCATGATCCATTGACCGGCCTGTTCAACCGGGCCTACTTTGATGCGGAACTGCAGCGGATTGAATCGGGGCGGGAATATCCGGTCAGCATTGTCATGGCTGATATCGATGGCCTGAAGGGAGTTAACGACACCCTGGGACACGATGAAGGTGATCGCTTGATTAAAGGAGCGGCAGAAGTACTACTCTCAGCCTTCCGCTCCAGTGATGTGGTTGCCCGGATTGGGGGCGATGAGTTTGCCGTACTGCTTTCCCGCACCGATCACGACGCCGTTATGGCAGCTATCCATCGGGTAAAGGCGTGTGAAATTGATCGGAACCTGGGGGATTTTGCCCGTTCACTGTCTCTGGGAGCAGCAACAGCAGCGACCCCGGATGAACTGCTGGAGACCATGAAAGTGGCAGACCGCCTCATGTATAAAGACAAGGCGGAACGCAAACGCCAACACCTTAACTCCATCATCAGAAACTGATTAACCGTTACCGCATGCCAGACAGTCAGGATTATGCGGCACCGGCACCTCCCTGAAACGCATCCCCAGCAGATCAAAGGTCAACAGGCGGCCGGTCAGCAACGAGCCGATTCCCAGTAGATATTTTACTGCTTCTGCAGCCTGCAATGTCCCGATTACCCCAGGCAACAGACCAAAAACACCATCCCGTTCACAGGCCTCACGTTCTTCTTCCGGCGGTATCTCACTAAACAGACAGCGATAGCAGGGTGACACCCCGGGCAGCACAGTCAGGGTCTGGCCGCTGAAACGCAAAACCCCCCCATGTGAAAAAGGAACCCCCTGGCTGACACAGATATCGTTAATCATGAACTTTGCAGCCAGTGTGTCGGTTGCATCCAGGACAAAATCATACCGCTGCAGCAAGCTGGACAGATTAGCCTTGTCCAGCATGACCGGGATCTGCTCAAGATGGCACGCCGGATTGATTGCCTGCAGTCGTTTGGCTGCTGAAACGGTCTTAGACTGCCCGACACTTTCACTGTCATGGATAATCTGACGCTGCAGGTTTGACAGTTCCACCCGATCACCATCAGCAATACCGATGGTACCAACTCCGGCCGCGGCCAGATAGAGTGCTGCAGGCGACCCCAGTCCTCCGGCACCAATAACCAGCACCCGGCTCTCCCGCAATCGTTCCTGCCCAGCCTGGCCGACCTCAGGCAACATCAGATGACGACGGTACCGTTCCTGTTCTTCAGCAGTCAGCATGGCAACTCTGCCCCGATTATCCGCCCAGCTCCCAGAACCTCGTCCCCCTGATAGATCACCACGGTCTGTCCCGGAGTGACGGCCCGCTGCGGCTCATGAAACAACACTCGCATTCCGGCCCCGTCCTGCGGTTCAACCAGACAGGGGACCGGTGCGTGGCGATAACGAATCTTACAGTGGGCCTCAAACGGCGCACCGGGTTCCTGCCCGAACCAAACCGCCTGGTCTGCCAGCAGGCCCGGCGCATAGAGGTACTGCTGTTCACCGACCACGACCCGGTTACGGGCTGCACTGATCTCAAGCACATACAGCGGTTCAGTCCAAGCGATTCCCAGGCCTTTTCGCTGCCCTACCGTGTAACGCCAAAAACCGCTGTGTCGCCCCAGTAGCTTGCCAGAACGATGCACAATCAAGCCTTGTACCGCAGGGATGGACGAACGCTTCTCCAAAAATTCGGCATAGCCGTTGTCCGGTAAAAAGCAGACATCCTGACTATCCTTTGCAGCTGCCACCGGCAATCCAAACTCATGGGCCAGCTGACGCACCTGATCCTTGCCGGACATTTCTCCTAACGGGAACAGAGTCTGCTGCAGCGCCTCTTGACCGATAGTGGCCAGAAAATAGGATTGGTCTTTGCGACGATCAGCGGCAGCATGCAGGTGGGCTCTGCCATCAGCATCCCGCAACACGCGGGCATAGTGGCCGGTTGCCAACGCACCAGCCCCCAGCTGCTGGGCATGGTTCAGCAGCAGACCAAATTTGACCAGACGATTGCAACGCACACAGGGATTTGGGGTTTCGCCGTTAAGGTAGCTGGTTACAAAGGGTGTAATTACCTGCTGTTCAAAAACGTCCGTCAGATCTATGCGATGGAGGGGAATATGCAGATGTTCAGCCACCTGCTCAGCCGCATTATTCGCTGCTGCATCTGGCAAGAGATTCATGGTGATCCCCACCAGCCGATGTCCCTGTTGTTGCAGCAGGACCGCCGCAACCGCAGAATCAACTCCGCCAGAAAGGGCGACAGCAATGAGTGTTGAGGTTTCAGGAATGCGCATGGATTAAAATTGAATATTGGGACGTAGGACAACAGTAAAATTCGGCGCATCAATGTCCCGCAAGGCACCGCTGTAGCGGGACGGATCTTCCCAGATCAGACCGACATCAAGTTTGAGTGCAACCCCCCAGGATTTGATCGGAAACTTCTTACCCAACACATACTCCTGACGCAGTAAATCACCATGCTTGGCCCCGATATCCCAGCGGACATCAAAACTGCTGTTACGCAGAAATTCAAACGGGTTTACCCTGAAATCAAGGTTACTTCTTCTGAATCCGACATAGAAGGTGTTTGCAATGTTCGGATTTTCATGCATCTTGGCGCCAAGCCGAAAACTCCAGGAAAGCTTTTCATCCTTAAAGTTACGCTCCCCCTTCATCTTCCATTCTGCTTCCAGGGAATGGTCAGGAATCAGGACGTTATTACGAATATGCTGGTTCGAATAACTGAAGAGGTAGCCCATATACCCTTTATTCGATGAAAGCCGCTCCTCGCCCGGCTTACTGAATTTAACCATATCACCCAAAAAGACTGAAAATGCATACGGCTCCTCAAAACCTGCCGTCAACCACTGAATCACATTCTGGTTTCTTCCAATATCAGCTGCGTTATAAAAGTCCTTTGCATACTCCTTCAAGGCAACTCCTGCCAAGGGAAGCGGCATAACAGAGGCCTCAACCAACATAAAGCGAGGGACCAGCGAGTGCAGCCATAACCTGCTGTAGATCTCGAGTTCACCCTGATCTGCAACAGTGGGAATAGGGGAACCATCCAGAGGAATGTTAAGCGAAACATTTGAGTAGTAAAGATCGGTTTCCCAATCAAGGTCAGCCCAACCAAGCTCTTTACTGCCAAAAAGATACTCCTTGAGAGTCCGTTCAGAGGCCGGTATCTGTTGGGATTTGGCAGGTTCATCGGCATAGGCAGGTATAATGCCAGCCATCAGCAAGACACAAAACAGCAGAAAAAACCGTTGTCGCATCACGCCTCTCCCTCCCCAATCCCTTCTGCAAGTTTCAGCAACGATCTGACACGATACCCTGCTGCAGCAGCCAGTGCCGTCAGTTCTGTCACCGGAACCACCACCTGATCTTCGCCCCGCGCCTGTTCAAAAGCAGCCTGAAGAGCCAGCCAGGTGATCAATTCTTCAAACCGTTCTTTGTTAAACCAGAGTGTACCACCGTCATCATGAACCATTAAAAATTGAACGAGCAAAGGACTGTCAAACAGTTGCGCCAGCCGTTCTGCAGGCAATGCAGACGACCAGACATCCCAGGCCAATCCGACAGCACCGCACAGTTCAGCTATCCATGCCAGGGCCTGAAACCCAATGGCGTCATCACCTGCCACAAAGGCCGCAAGTGGCCGGCCAAGGCCATATTCCCGCAAGGCATCATCACTCAACGGCAGCGCCAGCAAGCGGGTCATGAGTATTGCCAGTGCCTGGCGACGGTTTTTCTGATCAAGCGACAACATCTGCCTGCTTACCCCGTTTTTACGAAGCAGACGTACTGTCCGGGCACCAATGCCCGACTGATGAGCAGCGGCCAGACTCTCCAGCAGATTCTGCTGTTCAAGAGCGGATGCCGCCACCACGGGCAGTTCCGCTGCATAGTCCTTAAGCGCCTTGTCCAGCGCAGCGGGTTGCGCTATCGTCTGCAAACAACCATCAAATGCGGTAATCAAGGGCTGATGAGCAAGCTGAATCCGCTCGTCCTCAAGGGATGCAACTCCCCTGCCTGCCAGATGCCCGCACAGCGCAGCCCACTCACCGTCTGGCGTGTCTTCAAGTATCCTGAAATCAAGAAAGACATGAAACTCATACTCTGAAAGTTCGGCATACATCCCACGCTGACAGATTTCAGCAGCATTGCGCAGATACTCATGCTGTGTGGAAATTTCACGGAACGCCAGGAAACAGCAGGGATCATCGGGTACTGCCAAGGCCTGCCCCAAGGAACCGGAGTAGAATTCCGTTGTATCGCTATTCCCCGTTATCGCAACCGGCGTGGCCATCCTGATCCAGCCTGAGGTTGCACCATAGCGGTTGTTGTACAGCACCAACGCACGCTGTTCACCCAAACGGTTACTGTAGGCAAAAACGTTTTCATCCACACTGCCGTCATGGCAGTAAAAATCGTACAGGGCAAAGTTTTCTGAACCGGAAAAGAGCTTGCGCCGCTTCAGAAGCGGGAAGATCCAGAGTTCATGGCCTTTTACCAAGCCCTGGTCAACCGACTCATTCCAGTAGGCCTTACGGTACTCCATGCCGTACTTTTCATGGAATCCCTCAATCTGGCCATGTCCAAACATAGGCAAACCCGGCATGGTTGAAAGCAGCACGCAGGCCCCAAAGTATTTGCCTTGGGCACCAAACTGCTCCACCGCTGTTTTCTCATCCGGGTTGTTCATGAAGTTGACAAACCGCTTCAGGATCTCTGGATTGAATTCCAGCACGTTCTTGACCGTCTGGCGGTACTTGGCATTTTCTTCCTGCTTGAGCATGTTCATGAAGGCAGAGTTGTAGACCCGGTGCATCCCCAGAGTACGAACAAAGTAGCCTTCCATCATCCAGAATGCCTCGGCCAGCAGCAGGGTATCCGGAGCCTCCTCCGCCATCCGGTCCACCACTTCACGCCAGAACTCCACCGGAAAGACCGCATCAAACTCATCCCGCCCCATGGCATGTTCAGCGCGGGAAGGGATACCGCCACCCAACCCCCGTTGTGGATACCAGAGCCGCTGGTAATGCTTCTTGGCCAGGGTCATGGCCGCATCAAAACGGATAATAGGCGTCAGTCGGGCCACATGCAGGATGGTCTGGATGACGGTCTCCCGCACCTGCGGGATCAGGTAGTTCAGCTGGGCCGTGTCATTCCAGGGGATACTGGTGCCGTCATTACCATGGTAAATGTAGCGGGTACGACCATCCCGGCGGTCGATCATCCTGAAGACCACCGCCGCATCCTGCTTGTTCCAGTAGCCGTCTTCAATCTGAAGCGTGACTGACGGGTCAGGGGAAAGGTCTTCACCGTTAAACTGATAGGTGGGAAACGGGGCGTAATCAGTCTGAACAAACCAGTCGGGATGTTCCTGTACCCAGCGGGAAAAAATTCCGGTATGGTTGGGGACCATGTCGCTGGCAAGTCGAATACCGCGCTGCCAGGCCCGCTGTTTCAGATTCAGAAAGGCTGGCTCACCGCCCAGGTCTGCTGCGATGGTATAATCATACAGCGAATAGGCTGAGGCATGGGCCTCTGGATTGCCGCACAACTGCTTGATCCGTTGTGAAGCAGACGAGCGCTCCCAGAGGCCGATCAGCCAGAGGCCGGTAAAGCCCCAGGCCGCCAGACGGTCAAGTTCGGCATCCGGCACCTGATCCAGGCGGGTAACAGGACGTGCATAGGTCCTGGAGAGCTGATCCAGCCAGACATGGGTCATCTTGGCCATCATCACTACATTGGACATCCAGTCGGCATCGGCCGAAAATGCCTCATACTCAGGCTGGTCGTAACCGGCATGGTGACCGGCACCATGGTAGACGCCACCAGGAACAGCTCCCGTACCAGCAGTTGCAGCAGCAGTGCCCGGCAGCCCAAAATGGAGCACTTCAGCAGGACCGCTACCGCCATCAGACCATTGACGTTGTTCCTCATCCAGAATATCGAAGGCGGTCAACACCTCCTCCAGCAACTCCGGCGGCAAAGCCTCAGCCCACTGCTCCCGAATATAGCCTAACTGCCCTGCCAGTGAATCCGGAGCAGCTGCAAGCGGGGCATGCAGCGCTTCAACCAGCGTCATCCCGAGACCAGGCAGCACCGGACCTTTGGCAAGCACCCGCTCAATCCCGGCCACCACCTGACGGTACGGTGCAGCGTCTGCCAGTTGCCGGTCATCCAGAAGCACACGGAACGGATCAACGGCCCGGTTATGGGCAGCCAGATTAAGCAACAGCAGCTCACGCAGCAGCAGATACTCGCGCTGTTCCCCTCCCAGTACGGCCAGATCACAACCGGCTGGAAACAGATCCATAAAAGCAGCAGATGTCTGCCTGACCTGCGTGCCTGCAGGGTCCAGTCCAGCCTGCTGTAAAGCATCAGCCAGCAGACTCCGCTGTTCCCCCTTGCCCACCTCATCCACCAGATGGCGGTAGATACGTAAAAGCGAGGCATACAGATTAAGTTGAGCAGGGGTTGTTACGGCAGGTGCACCACCTGCCCTGGCCATACCTGCAGCCAAGCGCCGGTAGAACAGAATGGGGGGGTAGCCGGCACCATGGCGGGACAGCAACGCCTCGGCACCAAACTGTTCCTGGGCATGGACAGTCAGTTGAATCGTAAAGGGGAAATATTCCGGCAGTGATGATGAAGGCATGGTCACGGCTCGAGTCTGTATGGGTAGGTACTGCCAGCTGCTAAAAAAGGCGGCCAGAAGGTACTGGCCGCCGACGGTCTGTTAGTGAGACTTTTTCTTGGCTGGTGTCTTTGCCTTGCTGGACTTTGCACTGCTTTTCTTGCTCTTGCTTTTACTTTTGCTTTTCGTCCCCTTTTTCGACTTGCCAGCCTTGCGGGGGGCCGGGTTGAATTCGTCCCGGATATTATTCAGCAGAACCGAGGTCTCTTCCATGTTCGGATCAGCTTTTTTAGCCGCTTCAAGTGCCTCACGTGCCTCTGAAAGACGACCGGTTTTCATATAAACCCGACCAAGGGCATGCAGGGCACGGGCATGGTCCGGCTTCAGCTCGGCCGCCTTCTTATAACTGGCAATGGCGTTATCGTATTCTTTCTTGAAATCGTAAATCAGGCCAAGCTTGTAGTGATTATTGGCATCTTCAGGAGCCAGCTCCACCGCCTCCTGCAACAACTCAACCAACTCATCATACTTTTTATCTTTGACATAGATAGCCACCAGGGCATTACGGCTCTCATTGTCATCTTCCTGCAATTCAAGGGCCTTGGTGTAATGCTCTACCGCTTTGTCGGTAGCACCTTTGGCACGATAGACAGCAGCAAGTTCTCGGTTTGCCTCAACATTGTCCGGAGCAAGCTTCAGCACCGCCTTGTAGGATTCCTCGGCAAGGCTCAGGTTCTTGTTTTTTACAAATATCCTGGCAAGTTTCAGATGGATATCAGCACTCTCAGGCTTCAGCTTCAAAAACTCAACATACTGTTCAACCGCTTCCTGGGTGTTGCCACGTCCCAGACGAATATCAGCCAGCTTCAGACGTGCCTCGGCAAAAGTCGGTTTCTTTTCTATGGCCCGCTTGTAAGAAACCACCGCTTCATCCAGCTGGTTACGTTTTTCGTATAACTGCCCAAGGTTGTAATACACGTCAGCATTGGAAGAGCCGAGATGCACCGCCTCACGGTAGGCAATAATAGCATCGGCTTCACGGCCTGCACGAAAATACAGATCACCAAGTTTTTCATGGGGCTCAACGGCATCTGGCTGTTGTTGGAGCACAGCACGATAGGCATCGGCAGCCTTATCAACCTCGCCTTTGGCGGCAAGCTGGTCACCCATGACAAAACCTTCCGGCTTTGCGGGTTGTTCTTCGACCACCACCGCTCCTTTTTTGCCTCCCAGAAGCCGCTCATAATCCGCCTGTTTTGTATCGCCCTTCTTGTCATAGATATCAGCAAGCATCAGGTGCAGACGGCTGCTGCGGGGTATCGCGGCAGATGTTTTTTTCAGCAGATCCAGTGCAGCATCCTGCTGATTCTGCTGTAGATAGATACCTGCAAGAGAAAGTGATGCCTGTTCGTTGGCAGGATCCAGCAGCAATGCCCTCCGAAACTCATCGATGGCCCGGTCGGTCTGTCCCTGGGCAGCGTAAACCTCAGCCTGACCAGCCAGTACACCAGCATCGGACGGCTGTTTGCTTCCAGCCTCGCCATAGTGGTACAGGGCAAGGGCATAAAACTTCTTATCCGTCATAATCCTTGCCAGGGCCTTGTGATAGGCCGGCACTGACTGACCGGACAACCCCTTGGTCAGGGCAACGGCGGCATCGTCCTGTAACCCTTTTTGCAGGTAGAGTATTCCCAGGTTACCGGAGGCGGCGGCAAAACCAGGCTCCTTTTGCAATCCACGCCGATAGGCGGCAATGGCACCATCAATATTTCCGACCCGTTCTGCCTGGAGCCCCTGCACAAACTGGGCAGCTGCGCCATCAGGGCAGTTCGCAATAATCTGGGCTTCTTCTCTGGTTCTGGTGGCATCATCGCTGATACCAGGCAACTTGTTTGCCAGCTCAAGGGCATCCTTGCACTTGTCCCCACCAAAGTTCCAACTAAAGCCGGTCAACAGAAAAAAAGCTCCGGCAAGGAGCGGCAAAACTGTCGTCCTTTTTCTATACATAGTTAATTTTCCTTTTGTTTGGCAGCAAGATTGTGGGGGAGTATACAGACAAAACCGCCAAACTTCAAATAATTCTGCCGAACTGCTTGATTCTTTACGGTTTTATGGAATAGTATGTCAGGGATTCACCACTCGTTTGTACGCAAAAAGACAGGGGAAACAAGCATGAGCAAAGACCTGGAACAGATCATCATGACGGCTGGCGACCTGCCGACCATTCCGGTGGTTGCCACCAAGGTGATGCAACTGATGGAGGACGAAAACTCCACCGCCGATGATCTGGCCAAAGTAGTTGCCTCTGATCCAGCCGTTGCCGCCAGGGTGTTGAAAATATCAAACTCCTCATTTTACGGTGCCCAACGCCAGATCCAGACCCTGCCCCACGCCATTATGATGCTTGGTTTTGTTACCCTGAAAAGTGTGGTCGTAGCCGCATCAGTCAAACAGGTGTATCACCCCTATGGTCTCACTGAAAAACTGCTTTGGGAACACTCCTTCGGCGCTGGCCTGGCAGCCCGCCTGATTGCGCAGGAACTGCGTCAGATAAATCCGGATGAAGCATTTCTGGGAGGACTGTTCCACGATATCGGCAAACAGATCATGAATTTTCTGGACAAGGACAAATTTCAGGAAGTGATGCAACTTTGCTACAATGAAGGCATCCCGTTTGCCCAGGCTGAGCAGATGCTGTTCCACTACACCCATGAGGATGCCGGGGCGCTGGTTATTAAAAAATGGAATTTTCCCGAGCACCTGATCAAGGCGGTCCAGGCCCATCACAGTCTTGATCTGGGTGAAGATGCAGATCCCTACCTTTCCAATCTTGCCAACGTAGTCAGCCTTTCAAACCTGTTCTGCCACCGCTACGGTGTTGGCACCCTGGCCGTAGAGGAAGAGTTGGACGTTGCGGCAAGCCTGCCAGCTACACAGCTTGGCTTAAGTGAAGAACGGACAGCTGCCCTGCTGGAGCGGTTTATCGAGGCCTACACCAAGGACCAGTCGTTCTTTAGTTAGCCCGCAGTGTCATTCATCGCCTTCAAGATGTTCCAGGATAGACTTACGATAGGTCCCGTCAGCCCGTTTGCGTGCTTCATCAGAGATATCCACGCTATCGTCCTCTTCAACGTCATCATGATCACGGGAGATATCGCCATACAGGCGCCTCATTCGTTCCTGCGTTGCACTGCGACGACGCTCAACCCCGCCTGTCTTTGTAACTCCCTGTATCGGCTCTGTCATAATCCTGCTCCTTGCAACACAGTTGATTTTGTTGCTCAGAAATTGATATAAAGTATCGTTAAATATCTTACCAGACTACGAGTACGCAGACCATGATTCGTCCTATTCTCACTTTTCCTGACCCGCTTCTCAAGCAAAAATCAGCACCGGTCACCATTATAACCGATGAGATCATCCAGCTGGCCAAAGATATGGCTGAAACCATGTATGATGCCCCCGGTGTTGGTCTGGCAGCCCCGCAGATTGGCGTGCTGCAACGGGTAATTGTCATTGACGTGGCTGCCAAGCATGATGCACCACAGCTGATCACCGTGATTAACCCGGTGGTTATTCATGGCGAGGGGGAGACCTTTGAAGAAGAAGGCTGCCTCTCGGTTCCTGATTTTTCCGCCAACGTCAAACGCCATGAACAGGTGGTAGTAAAAGGGTTAACTATTGAGGGACACGAGCGGATCTGGCATGCCGATGACCTGCTGGCCGTCGCCTTTCAGCATGAGATCGACCATCTGGATGGTATCCTGTTTGTGGATCGTCTCTCCCCGCTCAAACGGGATCTGTTCATCAAGAAAAGCAAAAAGCGGAGCGCCCCATGACCGGTTGGCGGATCATCTTTATGGGCACGCCGGAGTTTGCCTGTCCAACCTTGCAGACCCTGCTTGATCGCACTGAAAACGTGGTGGCTGTCTTTACCCAGCCTGATCGTCCCAAGGGACGTGGACAGAAACTGCAGCCACCGCCGGTGAAAGAACTGGCAATGAAACACAACATCCCGGTTTATCAACCACCCAAGGTACGGGCACCGGAAGTGATCGAACAGATTCGTGAACTGCAGCCTGATCTGATCATGGTGGTGGCCTTTGGCCAGATCCTGCCCAAGGCACTGTTGGAGATCCCGCCCCATGGTTGCGTCAATGTCCATGCCTCGCTGTTGCCCCGTTACCGTGGTGCTGCACCGCTCAACTGGTGTATTGTCAATGGCGAGACCGAGACCGGCGTCACCACCATGCTGATGGATGTGGGACTGGACACCGGCCCGATGCTGCTGAAGAAGGCAACCCCAATTGGGCCGGACGAAGGGATTCAGACACTGCATGACCGGATGTCACAACTGGGTGCAGAACTATTGGGCGAAACCCTTGATGGCCTGAAGGCGGGACAGATCATTCCCGAAGCCCAGGACGACAGCCAGAGCTGTTATGCACCGCTGCTGAAAAAAGAACATGGCCTGATCGACTGGCAGCGTCCTGCAGCTGAACTGCACAACCAGATCCGCGGCCTCTCAATCTGGCCAGGGGCTGTCACCTTCCTTGAGGGTGCTCCGCTGAAGCTGTATCGCACCCGTATCGGCCAGGGCTACGGCCTGCCCGGAGCCATCATCGCCACCGGCAAGGACGGCATTGAAGTTGCCTGTGGTCAAGACTCTCTGATCATTCAAGAACTACAGGCAGCAGGTAGTAAAAAAATGGATGCAGCCAGCTTTCTGGCTGGCCATCCCCTGGCGCTTGGCACCTTGCTGACGCCACATGAGGTATCTGCATGAGTGATGTTCAGGAGCAGACCGCAGCCCCCCGCAAACGACTCTTTATCGCCCTGATGGGGCTGACCTGCATTGTTCTGGTCGTACTGATCTTTCTGGCATGGTGGGTTCCCAGCCGCGGTTTGGCCAATATCCACCCTGATCTGCCCCGGATTGTCGGGCTGGTTGTACTGGCCCTGTCCGGCATCGCTATCCTTGGCACCGGCCTGCTGGTGCTGACCACAGCCCTGGGCAAAGATATCTTCTTTACCCGCTTCATGCGTCTGGTGGTAATCAAATTCCTGCTGCCGATGATTGAATTTGTGGGCAGGGTACTGGGATTGGACAAAGACCGGATTCGTCAGTCCTTTATCGCCATGAACAACTCGTTGGTGATCTCACAAAAGTACAAGGTAAAACCGGATCGGATTCTGATCCTCTTACCCCATTGCATTCAGCTTTTTGATTGTGAGATCAAAGTAACCGGCGACATTACCAAATGTGTGCTCTGCGGACGGTGTGACATCAAGGGATTGGTGGAGATCGGCAGGAAATACGGGATTGATATCTCGGTGGCCACCGGCGGCACCCTGGCCCGCAAGGTGATTGTGGAGAAACGCCCAAAACTGGTGTTGGCCGTGGCCTGCGAACGGGATCTGACCTCCGGCATCAAGGATTGCTACCCGCTGCCGGTGATCGGCGTCCTGAACCTGCGCCCCCATGGTCCCTGCTTCAACACCATCGTGGATACGGCTGCCATCGACGCAGCCCTGCAGCAGGTACTGGATCTGCCTAAACAGCCTTAACTGCCTGACCGGCCGCAAAAGATCGCAAAGAGAGAAAAGAACAGCAAACTGTTTCAAGACCCAACTGATGACTATTTTTGTGCTCTTTCGCGGCTAACTGCTCTAAACCTTAAAACAGCAATTACTCACGCAAAGCCGCAACGCTCACAACGAAAACCAAGCGCTTACAGAAACATTCAGCTTCATCCGTTTGGTGAAAGGCTACGTTTATACAAGATGTTGTTTTTATGCGTAGCGTCGTTGCGCCGTTGCGTGAACTGCTTTTTATGGCTAAATCCTGAACCGCTCCAGCTCATCTTCCTGCAGATTATTCACCACACTGATCTCTGATTGTTTTCCATCCACATGCAGACTTAAACGTGCAGGCTCACCTTTGGCCGCCTTGGTGTAGCGCATCAGAATCCGTCCAGCCTGTTGAAGATCCGTTTCCAACGGTTCCCCCAGCAGCAGCACCAGCGGGCTGGCACCATCCATCCAACGCAGGGTGGTTTCGCCGACACCGATTGAGGCCAGAATTTTCTCGTTGTCGCTACTGTCCCGGCCAACCACTGCCTTGCAGGTCTCGGACAACCGGAAGTGTCTGCCGGTCCGCAGCAGATCAAAATCCCTGATTACCGGCACGGTTTGATGATCCAGCAGGTCCTTGACCTTGGGGATGTAGCTCTCCTCAGTCAGCAGACAGCCGCCGCCCGGCGCCGGGAACTCATCAACCCCCACCTCGGCTGCCAGCC
>Ga0074197_1002201_pt1 | contig 14108 bp, 17 predicted proteins | sample EPASupsiteSAE305_FD_64526 | JGI IMG/M metagenome (GOLD analysis project Ga0074197, IMG submission 64526) | Bioremediated contaminated groundwater microbial communities from EPA Superfund site, New Mexico - SAE3-05 reassembly with SPADES | ecosystem: Environmental > Aquatic > Deep subsurface >...
TTTTCGGCAAAGGGAATGCGTTCCACCTCAGCTTTGCCAGCCTCTGGCTTCGCTCCGCCCGACTTCGAGCCAATTGGGACAAAGGAGACAATCTTGCCAGCGCCGGAGATTTCCGAAGGCCCCCTGCCACCGGGCCCCCTGTCGCCAAGCCCCCTGCCAACGCACTCTTCCCCAGCAAAATCGTGGTCTTTGCACATGGCGCGATACTGGCGCACCGTCCGCGCCATCGACCGGATATGGTCAGGCGTCGTGCCGCAGCAGCCTCCCACAAAGCGCACGCCTTCCTGCAAATAATATTTCGTATAGGTTGCAAAATATTCAGGCGTCGACATATACATCATTCGGCCTTCAATCTGGCGCGGCATGCCCGCATTCGGCTCAATAAGCAAAGGAATATCGCTGCGGTGCGAATGCATCCTCTTGGCTGCCCTCAGCATGGGCTGAGGCCCGACTGAGCAATTGAGCCCGATGACATCGGCGCCGGCCTCGATCAGGCGATCCATGGCCTCTTCAAGCGTCAGCCCGAAAAGCGGGTTGCCGCTCATATCGATTGTCATGCTCGCGAAAACAGGGACAGAGGTTGCAATGCTGCGCGCCGCTCGCACTGCCTGTGCAGCCTCGGCTGCGTCTCCGAATGTTTCCAGAAGTATGAAGTCGACTCCGCCGCCTATCAGCGCTTCCATTTGTTCGCGGAATGCATCCAGCGCATCGTGCTCGGACAGCGCTCCGACAGGCTCGAGGCGCGGACCCAAGGGCCCCACCGAACCCGCGATGTACAGGCTGTCCCCGGCAACCTGGCGCGCAAGAGAAGCAGCCTGCTTGTTTATTTCCTGCACGCGGTCCTGCAGATTGTGCCTTGCAAGCTTATACCGGCCTGCACCCCAGCTGTTTGTCGTAAGGACCTCAGCCCCCGCATCCCGATAATCGCGGTGCACCGAAAGCACAAGCTCGGGAGCAGCAAGATTCGCTTCCTCAAAACAGCGATTGATGAAGACGCCCCGCTTGTACAGCTCTGTCCCCATAGCCCCATCGAAAAGCACCGGCCGTCCTTCTTTGATAACCTGCAGGATGGACTTCATAGTGCACAAAACTATTGCATAAATATTACTTTCTGGGAAGCAGAGCAGAGCTTTGCTCATGTTCCGTTGACACATTTTGATCACAAGCATATGATGATAATTGTATATCTTGATATCTTAATTTTGCTATAGTCTATATCAGCTCGAAAGAAGGCTTTCTTATGGCTGATCTCAAGCATGACGCATCGCGTGCGGCCGTTATTGCGGACCTTTTGAAGGCTCTTGCACATCCTGTGCGATTGCGGATTGTCGCGCTCCTCATCGAAAATGAAGCGACTGTAAGCGCGCTCGAGCAATTGCTCGGTGTCCCGCAGTCTGTCGTGTCTCAACAATTGAGAATTCTGCGCATGGCCGATCTTGTCCAATACCGCCGAGTCAAAGGCTTTGCCACATACAGCATCAAACAACCCCGCCTGGTCGACCTTATTCATTGTCTCGAAGGCTGCCGAACTCACGACTTCTAGCCGCGCCACACCTATAACTCTCTCCCAAGCATTCATTTCCCAAAGGAGGAAGTATGGATATCGAGAAAGAACTTGCCGACATCAAAGCAAAGCTTGAAGCGATGCCCGGCAAGGAAAACAAGCTTTCGATGGTCATCTTCTCGGGTGATCTCGACAAGCAGATCGCTGCGCTCATTATCGCGACAGGAGCCGCGGCGATGGGCATGAAAGTCGTGCTGTTCTACACCTTCTGGGGCACCTCGGCGCTTCGCGATCCCGCAAAAAAGGTGAGTGGCAAGAGCTTCATGGGGAAAATGTTTGGCTTTATGCTCCCGAAAGGCAGAAACAAGCTCAAACTGTCCCAGATGCACATGGCTGGCATGGGAACCGCAATGCTCAAGGATCTCATGAAAAAGAAGAACGTCGCCAGCCTCGACCAGCTCTTTGAGGCTGCAGGCATGCTGGGCGTGCAGATCAACATCTGCCAGATGTCCATGGATCTGATGGATCTCAAACGCGAGGAAATGATCGACTATCCCCATCTCAATGTGTGCGGCGTAGCGACATTCCTGAACGATGCCAAAGAATCGGCGATTCAGCTTTTTATCTGATTTTGCAAATTTTATTTTAAGAGGAGAATAGTATGTCAGATTACACAGTCGCAAAAACACTCGATTGCAAAGGGCTTGCATGCCCGATGCCCATTGTCCGGCTGAGCCAGGAAATTGCCAAGATTAAGGTTGGCGAAGTCATTGAAATGTTCACTACCGACCCGGGTTCGCTCGCAGATGTCCCCTCCTGGGCGAAGTCGACCGGCAATGCAGTCCTGGAAAACAAGCAGGAAAGCGGCGTCATTCACTTTTTTGTCAAACGCCAGAAATAAGGTCGCATCATGGATCCGCAAGCAGTCAGCGCCGCAAGCCAGGCTGTCGTGCATACAGGCTTCGCGCTCTTTTTGGACAAGCTGTACTACTTCATCATGGTACCGCTTGTGTATATCTCCATTATCGTGATGATTGTCGGCATTGTGGCCAAGATCGTGTCGATCGTGCGCGCCCCAATTCCCGCCTTTTCGCTGAAAACATATCCTGCCAAAAAGCGCCCCTTCCTCGCGGCGCTCGCGGACACCTTCGGCATGCCAATGATCCGGAAAGAAAAGCCGCTGTTCTGGTTTTTCCTCATGATGTTCCACATCGGAATTTTCTTCCTGTTTTTTGGGCATCTCGATCTGTTCCCGGGCGTGAACCTGATGCCTCCCCAGTCGCGCCACATGATCGGCGCGGGAGCGGTTGGCCTATCGGTCACAATTCCGACCTTCTACTTCCTGTTCCGGAGGTTCAAAGGTCAGGAGCGCCACATCTCGGTGCCATCGGATTATCTTCTGCTTTTGCTTCTGCTGTTTATCTTCCTGCTGGGCGACATGATCAGCTGGGGAAATTCGTGGACCGCGAATGGATTCGTTATGACAAAAGCGGACTTCAAGAACTATTTCGGTATTCTGAAAAGCTTCTCCTTTGCCGATCCGCGCACGGTGCTGCATGGCTCGCATTATCACTTTGTGGTCCTGCACGTTTTTCTTGCTGAATTATTTATGATGATACTGCCATTTACCAAAATCGTGCACACCTTCTTCAGTCTGCCCCTGAATCTGCTGAGGAGGAGGTAAGCCATGGAAGCAGCAACACAAGAAGCACTGAAAAAGCTGTTCGAATCCAAGCTGAACAAGGCCATGCGTCTGTATCTCGACACCTGCGCCCATTGCGGACTCTGCGTCGAGGCTTGCCATGTCTACCAAGCGATGCCCGAAACGAAGTACACGCCCGTCGGCCGCGCCGAAGTAGTCCGCAAGCTCTTCAAGCGCTATTTCAAGGTGCAAGGCAAAATAGCGCCCTGGCTCGGCGAAGTCATCGAACTCGATGACAAAAGCGTCGATATGGCGTACGAAGCTGCATTCTCCTGCACCGGCTGCCGGCGATGCGTCACTGTCTGTCCCTTCGGCATCGATACCCAGCAGGTCATGAATATTGCAAAGCTTCTGCTTATCGGAGCTGAGAAACAGCCACAGATTCTCGCTATGCTCTCGGACATGTCCATCGCCAAGGGCGAAACATGGAAGGAAACCGCCAACGACTACATCGCAGCCCTCAACAACCTCGCGCCCGAAGTCGAAGCACTCGCACCAACCCCGCCGGAACGTCCAGCCATTCCCATAGACGTTGAAAACGCCAATGTCATGTATGTCGGGCTTTCCGGGAAGCATTCGATTGTTCCTGCGGCGGCAATTCTGAACGCAGCGCGCGAAAACTGGACCATCAGTCATTTCGAGGCGGTGAATTTCGCAGCCTGGCTCGGCGATGGAGAAAAGCAACGCCTCATCGCAAAACGAATCATCATGGAAGCCGAGCGCCTCAAAGTCAAGGAAGTTGCGGTTGTCGAGTGCGGCACGGCAACCAGAGTACTGAAATTCATGACCGGCTCCCATCCCTTCAAGATTGTGTCGATCGTCGAGCTCATTGCCCGCTATATCGAGGAAGAGCGAATCAAAGTCAAGCCCGGCACAATTTCGGGAACACTTACCTACCACGACCCCTGCCAGCTCGGCAGAAATGGCGGTGTCATGGAAGAGCCGCGCTATATCATCGGCAAGCTGACGGACAAGTTCGTGGAACTCACGCCCAACAAGGAAGCCAACTGGTGCTGCGGTGGCGGCGGCGGGCTTATTTCGCTCGGCGAGCATGAATTCCGTATGAAGACCGGCAAGGTCAAGGTTGACCAGATGCGCGCTTCGCAAGCCGACACAATCTGTACAGCCTGCGAGAACTGTCATACCCAGTTGACCGAGCTGAACGAACATTATGGGCTGGGCATGAAGGTCGAGTCGCTCACCAATCTGGTCGCGCATGCGCTGACGGGATTCGGGGCCTAGCCAGGGCGCTTTTGCCGACCCATTTGTCGATTAGCTGAACTGATTTTTACTTGCAGTAAACCGGCGTGCTTCGGCTGCGCGCCGCTTATCACAGAAAAAACGGGCTGTTCAGGATTCCCCCTGAGCAGCTCGTTTCATTTGCAGCAATTCCAGCAGTCCGTCCTGCATAACAACCTCGGCCCTTCCGCTCTAGCGCCCACATTACTGCTATCAATTGACTGACAATTTTATATTAAATTCTGTCACTAGACTGACAATATTTTACAAATTCGCAAGTGCTTAGCATGTGCGGTCTCCAATAGAATTGGACAAAAAAACGCCATCAAAGCGGCTAACCTTGATGGCGCAAAAAATCATCCAAAGAGCGGAGCCAGTTCGGTAACCTAATATGTAATTCAGATTTCCGGGTGCCGGCTTCCAATCTCGTCCAGCCAAATTTACATCGAGCCACCGAACTCTTTCATATCTATAAATGCGCCGTGCCAGTTATGGTACCAGATCTGTCCGGTATAGCCATTTACTCCCAGCATTCCATAGGTTTTGCCGTCTTTCAGAACATGGATCGTATAGTAGCCATAGAAGCGATCTGCTCCATCTTCGACTTTAAGCCCTGTATTCTGGGCATCCAGAAATTTCTGAGCCAGATCATGAGCCTTGGCCTCGGAAATGGTCATCGAGTCAGTTTCGCTTTGAGCAATGAAATTGCCCCCCATCATCGAACCAGTCATGCGGCCATATTTCTGGTTCCACATCATATTCGGGCCCGGTTCCGGAGAAACTGCACCGGTATACTTGTTCAAAAGCAACTCGAAGGCCTTGTTTTTGCCTTCTTTTTCCGCGATTTCAACATAGAAATGATTCGAAAATTCCATGACTTCGGATACTTTGAGACTGTCATAGCCCAAGGACAACAGATATTTCTGCGCCTGATCCTTTGCTTGTTCGATACTCAAAGGCTTCGCGTCTCCAGGTGGTATGTAATCCCAATTTCCCATCATGCCAGACCCGCCATAGTAGTTGCCGCCCATCATGCCTTGCGCAAAGAGCGCACCAGCAACTATCAGAGCTATCAATAATGATACAACGCCAACTCGTTTCATAAAAACCTCCATGATTCATATGCATTCATCTTTTGAAAGGATACAAAACCCATATGAAGGAAGTGTGAACGATTGGTGTATTTTGTTTGGTATTCCCTGCTGAACGAGGGAGAGATCGAAGAACAATTGAACAGTGTCAGAACACATGCGATAATAGTTTAAAAGGATGAATTGCGCTCTGGAGGATAAAGAAGATGAAACCGATCAAGGTGCGCGTGTGCGTCGGCACAAATTGCTGTTACGCCGGTAGTGAAACGCTCCTGGATATGCTGGAAAACGATGTCGATCTGAGCGCCTTCATCGAGGTCGAAGCTGTACCTTGCAAAAACAAAGCGTGTGATGGCGGACGGAATTCACCAGTAGTGGAAATTGAAGACGAGGTCCTCTTTAGCGCAACGCCAGAAATAGTGATGGAAGAGATCGAGCGCCTGGCTACAGCCCGGATCATCGAGGAGGCGCAACGTGCCTGAGGTATTCGAGAGGATGCGCGGTCTCTACACGCCTTGCACCGATATCAGGCGCAAGATATTCGTCGGTGTCACGAGGTTCGTCCTGACAGGCAAAAAACCCGAAGACATCGACTACCTGCCTTTTAATATCATCGATATGGGTAAGCCTACCTACCGCTGTTGCTCTTACCGTGAGCTCTCCATAGTGAAACAACGTATCCGGCTCGCCTTTGGCCTCCCCCTTATTGAAGAGAGGGACAACACGCCCGTATCGGCAGGGATCGGAGAAGCCTTTACCGACAGAAAAGTCATTTCGGCCCCCTTGGTCAATGTGATACGCGCTGCGTGCGAAAAGTGCCCAGAGGATAAAGTCATCGTCACAGACATGTGCCAGTCTTGCATGGCCCATCCTTGCTCCATCGTATGTCCCGTAAACGCGATTTCCTTCCCGGATGGAGGCAAAGCTTTTATCGACCAGAAAAAATGTGTCAAATGCATGAAGTGCGTCAAAGCCTGCCCCTACCAATCGATCACGCGCATGGTCAGGCCATGCGCGGCAGCCTGTGGCGTTGATGCCATCCACTCAGATCCAGATGGGTACGCCACAATCGATCAGGACAAGTGCGTCAATTGCGGCTTATGCACGGTTTCCTGTCCTTTTGCCGCGATTTCCGATAAAACCGAGTTGGTCCAGATACTGCACCAACTCATGGGCCCGGAGGACCGCCGCCCTTACGCAATACTCGCACCTTCTTTCGTTGGACAATTCGGCCGACTAGCTTCGCCTGGAGCAATCGTAGCAGGTCTACGCGCAGTGGGATTCAGGGGCGTACGAGAAGTAGCCCTGGGAGCGGATTGTGATACACTTCTTCTGGCGAAACGGCTGGCCGAAAAGTCCAGCCCGGACAATCCGCAACACAAAACTTTCCTCGGCACTTCGTGCTGTCCCTCATGGGTCAAGACCGCGCGCCGGCATTTCCCCGAATTCGCAGACAATATCGCTGAGAGCTTTACGCCCATGGTCGAGACGGCAAAGATCATCAAGGATCAGGATCCATCGGCCCGTGTGGTCTTTATCGGCCCCTGCATTGCCAAAAAAGCCGAGGCGCTTGAGCCTGAGATGCGGCCTTACGTTGACCATGTCCTCACCTTCGAGGAACTGGCGGCCATTTTCGTCGCTAAGGATATAGATCTGGCAGAAATCACTCCAGTCGAATTCCCGGATGAAGCGAGCGCGCTTGGTCGAGGGTATGCCGTGGCCGGAGGAGTAGCCACAGCGATTGCTGAGACTGCCCGGCAGAAGTACGGCGAAGAGAATATTGCCGTCGCCAGGGCAGATACGCTTCGCAACTGCAGGGCCATGCTGGCTGACATCAAGTCAGGCAAAACATCGCCCGAACTGGTCGAGGGGATGGCCTGTCCGGGAGGCTGCGTAGGGGGTCCAGGCACGCTGATTGGCATTCTGTCAGCGCGCAATGAGGTGGGGAAGTTCGCAGGCTTAGCGCCAAAAAATCCAGCAACCCTGACAAAATAATCTGGCCGCTTGCACCTATGAATAGGTTGTGTTGATTCTATGAATATTTCGTGAACTGCGCCTCCTTCAGCAAATTTCTATATATATTCCATTATATTCCATGAAGCAAAGGAGCTAACTATGATGATATGGGGCTACGGTCCAGGAATTTTTGGGACGTATGGATGGGGAGGAATCATAATGGGATTATCCATGATGGCCATCCCAATACTTGGCGGAGTATTTTTGTTTCGGTATTTTCAGGAACGGCGTGAAGAACCACCAGCCTGGAAATCAGCCTTAGAAGCACTTCGAAAGCGCTATGCCAGGGGAGAAATTACAGAAGAAGAATACCAGAAAATAAAATCGGATATCATTAAATCTGAATTTGAAAATTCCTTGCACTCGCATTGATGGCACAGACGATCTGCAGGGGTATACCCCCCTGCAGACAAATTATAATAAAACAGCGCATGCTCAAAAATCGTCGATCAGTTCCCAGCTCGACCCCTGCCGCTTGCCCGCCACATTGTCCGCGGTCAGATACCCCACCGCGCCGCTCTTGAGCAGCTCTATGGCTTTGTCGATTTCAGTAATTCGGAAAATGAACACCGCGTGGTTGTCACTCTTCTCGCCGAAACCGTAGACATACTCGATGTTGAGGCCATTGGCTTTGAGCACCTCGAGGATCTTCATAAAGCCGCCGGGCCTGTCCTCAGCCTTGAGCGCAAAAACCTCGACATGGTTGGCAAAATACCCGTGCTCCTTGAGCAGCCGCATTGCTGTGTCAAACTTGTCGACAATGAGATGAACCGTGCTGAATTCCCGGCTTTCCGTCACAAACAGGCTCCGGATGTCGATATCGCCCTTGTGCAGCAGCTTTGCAAGCTCGAAGAGCTGCCCCGCAGTGTTTTCCAGGACGACGTTGATCTGCTTGATTTTCATGCCATCACCTCGAATCGCACGCGATATGAGTATATAGCAAAGTATATGTTGTTTGGAGGAAAGGGGGAAGATGTTCATGAAGGATTCTGGAGGGGTCCCATGCCGCAAAAAAAAAGGCGCTGTTCCACGAAGGGAAACAGCGCCTCAATCTACATGCCCCGCTCAGTGCATTGCTTGCTCTGATTTCGTCTGTTCGCCCATCATTCCGTCCATCATTCCGTCCATCATCATCTGCATCATCTGATTCATCATCATGTCCTTCGGCATTGTCGTACCAGCTGACATAGTTGTTCCTTCCATCGATGGCAAGCCAATTGCACCTTTTTCTTTAAGGTACTGAGCTGCTAATGCCGCATGGGTACGGGAAAGCACTGGAGAATCATCTCCGCCGAGCATGATATCTATTTTTTCATGCTTCTCGTCATCGCCGATGATCTCGCCCATGACAGCGTCCCCAAGCTCAACAAGAAGAACCGAAGGAACGTCAGCAACTTTTACCTTTGCAAGCTCGGTCGCTTGCTGTCGAGCCAGGATGTCGGCAACAATTGCATCGACAGAACGCGGCTCATGCGCCATTCCTTGCGCAAATGCAGAAAGCGCAAACGCAACTGCAAACAATGCTACTCCGATAACTCTTTTCATACAACACCGCCTTGAGAATAAAGATTGGAACAGCCGTTCTGGCTGGTTGATCAGAGGATACAGAACAATTATGAAGGAAGCATGAACGAGCGATGTCGATTTTATGGTTCCTGTGTCTCGCTCCAGCGCTCCCGGCCTCCGCATTCACATACGCCGCTGCCAATCCAAAATGCATTCAATTTCCGCGCGATTTTCATATTCCATTCATATTTGTCGAGTACAATCATGGCATGAAGCTCGGCCTTCAGGGGAATTGCCGGCAATATGGGCACGACCGCAAAAAGAAACTTTCCGGTTGCATAGCGGGCATCAGCATTACCAAGCGAATTATTTTTGCGGAAATTTCCGCAAAAAAATATAATTATATCGGAGGATAGAGTATGAAAGGTTTTCTTGTTTCATTATTGCTTGCAGTGACGGTCTTTGGGGCTTTCGCTCAGGACATCGAACTGCCCCGCCCCGCGGTTAAGAGCGGGGTCGATCTGCTTCAGGCTATCAAGGACAGAAGGGTTTCGAAAGCCTTCGTGAAACGGGAGGTACCGGTTTCTGAACTGTCGACGATCCTGTGGTCCGGTTTGGGCATGAGAGCTGCCGATGCGGTCTCCAGCGCAACCAAAGCCGGAAGGAACATATCTTTCTCCGGAGATAACGCCTACATCAATGTCTACGTGCTCACGGAGAAGGGAGCCTGGAAGTATTTTCCGTACACCTACAAGCTGGACTTCATCGCGAAGGGGGATTTGCGCGCCACTGTTTCAAAGGCGTCCGTACCCGATGCTGCTATTATGTTCCTTTTCACGGTCGATAACGCGTTGATGCCTTCCTTCCTTAAAGGCAATCCCGGCATCTTCCAGCAAATGGCCAATGCCACTGCAGGTTTTGCCGCGCAGAACATGGCCCTTGTAGCGAACACCTATAAACTGGCTACAGTAGTCCAGTACACCCTCTCTCCGGCGGGAGCCGCGTCCGCGCTGGGGCTCGGAAAGGACGAAGCACCCCTCTTCATCATGCAAGCCGGCTATACTGAGTAAGCACCATTTCCCTACCCACGGCGGCCCATTTTCTGCTATACTCTACGGCCTGATGAAGGACAGGATACACATCAGGAATAATGCCAAAGGCAATATTCTTGTACGTTATTCGCTTCTCATTGCGGCTGCCGTGGCTGTCACTACTATAGTGACAGGCGTAATCCTTGTATCGGTACTCGAAAATCACTATATCCGTCTGCATGCCAGTTTATACGCGGAATTATCTTCCACTGTGCGAGGTGAAAAAAACTCTTCTGAGGCTTTCATCGCAATTTTGAACCGCTTTCCGCATGTGCGCAGCACGGCTATCTGGACCGCCAGTGGGGCATCTGTCATGGCTCCCGAAACGGGCCCGCTCTCAGGAGTCGGCCCTCTCTCCCGTACCGCTGGGAAAAACGCGATGAATGGAGCATTGAAGGGGAAGCTTGGAATTGTCCCGGCGCCAAATGAAGGGTTGGTCATCCTGATTCCGATACTGACCCACGAGGGAGCGGTAGAAGGAATCGTCGGCCTATTGGAAGACGACACGGAGCTTCGCAAAGACATACAGTTTGTTCAGCTAACTGTTGCCGCGACGGTCGTGTCAGTAGGTGTTCTCTTGTATGCCTTGCTGTTCGGAATATTCCTGAAAGCCTATCAAGAGCAGAAAAAAGCGGCGGATCGGCTCAGGAAGACCTTCGATGTCATCGTATTCGCCATGTCTTCTCTATCCGGTCTTCGAGACCAGGAGACGGGCGGCCATCTTGAGCGGACTCAAGCCTATACAGAGGCGCTCTTGAATGGTCTGCGCCGATCTGCAAAATTCCGGAAAACCTTGGATAAGGATTACATCAAAGACATCATTACCAGCGCTCCGCTCCACGATATCGGAAAAGTGGGTATCGCAGATTCCATTCTGTTAAAAAAAGGAAAATTGGAGCCGGGTGAATTGGAATCCATGAGACAACATACCGTCCTCGGTGGCGACCTTCTCGCCAAAGCTGCGAATAAGCTTCCATTCCCCTCCTCGCTGACAGTTGCCGAATCCATTGCAAGGCATCACCATGAGCGTTGGGACGGTTCAGGCTATCCCGATGGACTGGCTGGCGAATCAATCCCTTTAGCTGCACGAGTAGTCGCTCTTGCCGATGTATACGACGCGCTCCGGTCGACTAGACCATACAAAAAAGCCTACAGCCATGAAGACGCGGTACGCATCATCCGCGAAGGTCGGGGGACGCAGTTCGACCCCAACCTGGTGGATGTTTTCGCGAATGTTGAAAGCAGGTTCGCAGAAATCTTCGATACAATGAAGTTCGATTGAAAAGGGACGTCCGGCAGCGTGCAATTCGCAGGCGGCCGGACGCCCCTTGGCCTGTTCTCCAAAGGGCCTGGGGCAAGCGGTACTTAGTCCAGCTTCACTCCCTTGATCCTCAACGCATTGCTCAAAACAGAAACAGAACTCAAAGCCATCGCCAGACCGGCGATAATCGGGTTTAAAAGCCCGAGCGCTGCGATGGGAAGTCCTAGAACATTATAAGCAAAAGCGAAAAACAGGTTTTCCTTAATGTTTCGCATGACGGCGACGCTTAAGGCTTTGGCGCGCGCGATGCCTGTGAGGTCTCCCTTTACGAGGGTGATGTCGGCGCTTTCCATGGCCACATCGGTTCCTGTGCCCATCGCGATACCCACATCCGCCTGTGCAAGGGCTGGAGCGTCGTTTATGCCGTCTCCGGCCATGGCCACGAATGCGCCCTTGGCCTGCATTTTCTTGACTGTCTCGAATTTGTCCTCGGGCAGGCATTCAGCCACGAAATCGTCGAGCCCGAGCGATTTTGCCACCGCGCCAGCTGTCGTTTTGTTGTCGCCTGTCAGCATTACGATGTGTACTCCGAGATGCTTCAGGCGTTTTACCGCATTGGGAGTGGATTCTTTGATCGGATCGGAAACACCAATGATACCTGCAATACGGTCTCCTTCGATCACATACATGACCGTATGGCCTTCGGCTTGCAGATTGCGTTCGTAGTCGTCATTGCTTTCAGTTGCCGGCTCGCCTAACATTTCCCGCACCAGTTTTGCATTTCCCACTGCAGCGATCCGCCCATCCACGAGGGCCTTTGCGCCCTTTCCGGTGACCGAGGTAAAATCCGTGGTCGGCGAGAGAGCTAAGCCCTTCTTGTCGGCAGCGGAAACTATTGCGGCGGCGAGGGGATGCTCGCTGTTCCTGTCTACTGAAGCCGCGAGACGCAGCACTTCATCTTCTGAAAAATCGCTATAGCCTTTTACGACGGTGACGGCTGGCTTGCCCATGGTAAGCGTGCCCGTTTTGTCCACCAGCACCGTATCGACTTTCCGCATCTGTTCGATTGCTTTAGCGTTCTTTATGAGGATACCGGATTTTGCGCCTTTTCCCGTGCCCACCATGATGGATACAGGCGTTGCGAGTCCGAGCGCGCAGGGGCAGGCAATGATGAGCACCGCGATGGCGTTGACGATTCCATGATCCCATTTCGAGAATGCGAAACCCCAGATAAAAAGGGTCGCCAAGGAAATCAATATGACCACCTGGACGAAATAGGCCGCGACGGTGTCTGCCAGTCTCTGGATGGGAGCCTTTGAGCGTGAAGCTTCGTTGACCATCGCGACGATGCGCGCGAGGAGCGTGTCACCGCCGACTTTTTCAGCAACCATAATGAAGCTGCCGTTGGTGTTGATCGTTCCTCCGGTAACCTTATCGCCCTGACCTTTTTCGACGGGTACAGGCTCGCCCGTGATCATCGATTCGTCGACGACGCCACTGCCTTCGCAAAGGGAACCGTCAACAGGGATTTTTTCGCCGGGTTTCACGCGGAGCAAATCGCCTACCACTACCTCGGCAAGGGGAATCTTCATCTCCTTGCCATTCCTGATCACGAGGGCTTCCGCAGGAACGAGGTTCAAAAGTTCCTTGATCGCGCTATTTGTCTTCGCGTGCGCGAGCAGCTCAAGCATCTGCCCAAGAATCGTGAGTGCGAGAATAATGACAGTAGCCTCGAAGTAGACGGGCACAAAACCATCTGCGGTCTTGAGCGAGTCCGGAAAAATTCCCGGGGCCAGGGTGCTGACGACGCTGAAAAGCCAGGCCGCGCCGGTACCTAAAGCGATGAGCGTGAACATATTGAGATTTTTGGAAATGACGCTCTTTATTCCTTTTGCGTAGATGAAAGATGCAGACCAGAACACCACGGGCAAGGAGAGTACCAGCTGGATGAGGAGATTCGTTTTGCGGGAGAATAAGCTGCCGATAAATTCGCCGAGCCCGGGAATCAGTTCGCCTATCGAAAGGAAGAGCACAGGAAGGGCAAATAGCGCCGATAGAATAAATTTGCCCCTCATGGCCTTAAAAGCGGCCATTTCCTCGTCTTCCTCTTCGCCGCTCGGCGCACCGAAGGCTACGACCTTGACAAGATGCATCCCGCAGACAGGGCAGTCTCCGGGCTTCGGATAGGTCTTGTCTCCTTCGCATCGCATCGCGCAGATGTAGGCCTCGGCTTTTCCGGAAACGGGCAGCGGTACAGGCATGGCGAGATTTCTTTCCTGGAAGGTGCACTGGCAATTCGTCACACAGCGGCCGTCGCAGTTTTCCGTCCCGCAGATGCAGAGGTTCCTTGCATTGTGATGACTATGGTCGTGGTGACTTTGATCATCAGCGTCGCCACCGTGCTTGTTGGTATGATCGTGATGCTCATGCCCGTGGCTGTCGTGATGATGGTCATTACCTTGGCTGCTTGCCTCTTCGACTGGAACAAGCTTCATGCCGCACACCGGGCACTTGCCCGGCTTGTCATAGGTCTTGTTTCCCTCACATTTCATGAGACACGCGTATTTCATAAAAACCTCCTGCTAATGATCCTGCCACATAACAGAATACATCCATAGTATGGGCCGGTCCATATATGTTTTCATCGTGCTGTGAAAACCTGATGAATCGTATATGCACTTTTTGTGATTTCAGCCTG
>Ga0074197_1002203_pt1 | contig 14101 bp, 12 predicted proteins | sample EPASupsiteSAE305_FD_64526 | JGI IMG/M metagenome (GOLD analysis project Ga0074197, IMG submission 64526) | Bioremediated contaminated groundwater microbial communities from EPA Superfund site, New Mexico - SAE3-05 reassembly with SPADES | ecosystem: Environmental > Aquatic > Deep subsurface >...
CCACCACGTCGCGGGGGAAAAAAAACCGCCCCTCGCCTAGATCAACGACGCGGCCCGGCCGATCCTGTACCTCGGCGGCGGCGTCATCCATGCCTCGGCGGCGGCCGAGGCCCGGCAGTTGGCGGAACAGGGGAGTATTCCCACGGTTATGACCCTCATGGGCCTGGGCATCCTGCCCTCGGATCATCCCCTGTCCCTTGGCATGCTCGGCATGCACGCCAGCCGGGCCACCAACCTCGCCATGGAGGAATGCGACCTGCTGATCGCCGCCGGGGTCCGTTTCGACGACCGCGCCACCGGCCGGATCAGCGGTTTCTGTCCCCGGGCCAAGGTCATCCATGTCGATATCGATGCCAGCGAGATCGGCAAGCTGCGTCCAGTCGATGCCGGGATCACGGGCGATGCCCGCCGGGCCTTGGCCGACCTGCTGCCCCAGATCCGCCGGCGTGACCGAGGTGAATGGAACGGATGCATCCGCCGGCTGCAGCAGGACAACCCCCGCTTCCACGACCAGGACTTTGCACCGGGGCAACCTTTTCAGCTCATCCGGCGGGTGGCCGAACTGGCCGGGCCCCGGGCCCTGATCAGCACCGATGTCGGCAAGCACCAGATGTGGGTGGCCCAGGCCTATCCCTTCACCGACCCGCGCCAGCTGCTCACCTCCGGGGGGCTCGGCACCATGGGCTTCGGCCTGCCCGCGGCCATCGGCGCGGCGCTCGCCTTTCCCGAGCGGCCGGTGATCTGTTTCAGCGGCGACGGCAGCCTGCAGATGAACATCCAGGAGCTGGCCACCGCCGTGGAGCAGGAGGTCGACATCAAAATCGTGGTGCTGAACAACCAGAGCCTGGGCCTGGTCCGCCAGCAGCAGCGCCTCTTTTACGAGCAGCACTATTTCGCCTCCTCCTACCGGATCGCGGTCGACTTTGCCGCCATTGCCCGCGGCTTCGGCATGCGGGCCTATGATCTGACCGGAGCGGACAATCCGGATGCCCTTCTGCAGCAGGCCCTGGGACAGCCCGGTCCCTGCCTGATCAACGTGCCGATCGATATCGAAGCGGAGGTCTCTCCCATGGTGCCTCCGGGCGCCGCCAACACCACCATGATAGGAGCTGATTATGTACGCAATTAAGAGCAACCCCACCCCGGAAACCGCGATCGTCAACACCGCCATTCTCCGCCTGACCGTCAACAACCATCCGGGCGTCATGCTGCAGATCTGCGGACTGTTCGCCCGCCGCATCTTCAACCTCGAGGGCATCTTCTGCAGCGCCATCGATCAGGGCGAGACCAGCTGCATCTGGCTCAAGGTCGATGAAACCGAGAAGCTCGAGCAGGTGATCAAGCAGCTGGCCAAGCTGGAGGATGTGCTGGCCATTGAGGAGCGGAACGATGCCCGCGAAGGGATCGCGGCAATGGAGGCGATGATGGCCCGCATTGATTGAGATGATCGAGATCCCGGAGGGGCAGGGCCAGCCCGGGGTTGACAACTCAGCCGATCCACGATAAAAAAACCGATAAAGAGATGCAGACAACCCGGCATCACAACCAACAGGGACGAACAATGCAACCCTATGTCGCGGCAGCGGCGGCGATGAACCCAGTTCATTGGCGACCGGTTGCTTTCTGAATTTTTTTTTATTATACCACCGATACTGCTCGCCATGGACTGATGCCCGGTCCATGGCTATTTTCTAGCCTGGACCCAACGGTTCAGGCTTTTTTTGTCCGCAACGGCAGAAAAATCCCGTGAACCCTTCTTTTCCTGGCCCCGATTTCCATCACTTCCACAGGAGATTGTCATGAACAACGAGGTTACCATCCGCTTTGCCGAACGCATGAGCCAGTTGCCGCCGTACCTCTTCGGCCTGATCAACAAAATCAAAATGGAGAAACGGTGGCAGGGAATCGATGTCATCGATCTCGGCATGGGCAACCCCATGGATCCGACTCCGGGCAAGGTCACGGACAAGCTCTGCGAGGTGGCCCTTGATCCCAAGACCCACCGCTATCCGGCCGCCGGCGGCATGAAAAACCTCAAACGGGAGATCGCCCTCTACTACCAGCGCAAATACGGGGTCGAACTGGGCGGCGAGGACGACGTCATCTGCACCATCGGCTCCAAGGAAGGCATCTCCCACCTCTGTCTGGCCCTGCTCGGTCCGGGCGACACGGTCCTGGTGCCCTCGCCGTTTTTCCCCATCCATGTCTACGCCGCGGTCATCGCCGGGGCCAGCGTCCTGCGCTTCCCCCTGGGTTCGGAGGAGGAATTCCTCCGTCAGGTCAGCTCGATGTGCCGCTCGCTCTATCCCCATCCCAAGCTGGTGATGCTCAACTATCCCCACAACCCCACCGGCACCCTGGCCTCACGGGATTTTTTCGCGGAGATGGTCAAGCTGGCCAAACAGTTCAATTTCATGGTGATCAACGATTTCGCCTACGGACAGATCACCTACGACGGCCTGGTTGCCCCCTCTTTGCTCGAGATTCCGGGGGCGCTCGATGTCGGGGTCGAATTCGGCTCGTTTTCCAAGTCCTACAACATGGCCGGCTGGCGGCTTGGTTACTGCGTCGGCAACAAGGAGATGATCGGCGGCCTGGCCAAGATCAAGGGGTATTACGATTACGGCATCTTCTCCGCCATCCAGGTGGCGGGGATTGTGGCCATGCGCGACTGCGACGATACCATTGTCGAGCAGGTGGCCATCTACCAGAAACGCCGCGACGTGCTCTGCGACGGATTGAGCCGGATGGGCTGGGAGGTGGAGAAACCCAAGGCCGGGATGTTCCTCTGGGTGAAGATTCCCGAGCCCTATATCCGCATGGGTTCGGTCCGCTTTTCCATCGAGATGATGAACCGGGCCAATGTTGCCGTGGCCCCCGGTGCCGGCTTCGGCGAGGAAGGGGACGGCTATCTTCGCCTCGCCCTGGTGGAGAATGAAAACCGGATCCGCCAGGCCCTCAAGCAGATGAAGCGGGCTTTGGTGGAGATCGATCACGAGGTGGCGGCGGGAATTTTTGTTTTGGAGAGAGAGGGAAACAAGGGCTGAGGCCTGGTGGGCTCCCGGTCCGGGAAATGATGCGGTTCACGATGTTCACCGCATCCTACGGACTGAACGATAGGAGCCGGATGAGTCGAGAGATTCACGTCCGGTTCCGAGAGAGCCTGAAGGGGAGGTTCCTTTGGGCTACTCACCCGGGGGGCTGGGGGCGAGATTCCCCCGGCTACCCGATTCGCTAAGGCTATGACACAAATTTCTTTATCTGGAGGTCTTTCATTACTTTGTAATGTTTGTCATTTCCCGTGAGAATGGGAAGGCCGTGCGCGATTGCTGTGGCTCCTATTAAAGCGTCTGCTGATTGCATGGAATGGCTTAGGAGATGTTGCTCTACATAAAACATAGCTTTAGCGGATATTTCTTCGGATATATACAAAATTTGAGCTTTCCATCCATGGAGTGCTTTTCGGAGAGAGTTTAGTTCCTTTTTGTTTCTCAAGCCTTGAACGAGTTCCATGTATGTAACTACGGAAATATAGAAATTGTTTCCGCGCACCCATATCAGTAAAGACCAACCACCGCGTTGTCCGCAAACGGTGGCTGGGAGATCATCTTCAAGCCGCTTTTTCCGCTTCCCGAGCCTGCTTCCGCTCCTTGGAGCGGTCCTTGGCCACCAGCATATAGATGGAGGGGACGATGAACAGGGTGAACAGGGTGCCGATCGCCATGCCGCCGACCAGGACCAGACCGATGGAGTTCCGGGCGGCGGCGCCGGCGCCGGTGACCAGGGTCAGGGGGAAATGGCCGGCAATGGTGGCGCCGGTGGTCATGAGGATCGGCCGCAGGCGGGTCATGGCCGCTTCCATCACCGCCTCCCGCTTGTTGAATCCCTCCAGCTGCAGCTTGTTGGCGAATTCAACCACCAGGATGCCGTTTTTCGAGATCAGGCCGACCAGGGTGACCAGGCCGACCTGGGAATAGATATTGAGGGTCGTGGTCCAGCCCTTGGTCCAAAAGGGGACGCTGGGGTCGGGCATCTTGAGAAAGGTGAAAATGAGGGCGCCGAACATGGCCAGCGGCACCGATCCGGCGAGGATGACGAAGGGGTCGCGGAAGCTGTTGAACTGGGCCGCCAGCACCAGGAAAATCAGGATGATCGCCAGGCCGAAGGTCAGGACAAAGGTGTTGCCCTCCACCCGCAATTGCCGGGACTCCCCGGTGTAATCGAGCTTGTATCCCTGGGGCAGGATCTTGGCCGCCTCGTTCTCCAAAAAGCGGAGGGCCTCGTCCAGGGGACGGACGGCAACCCCGCTGATGATCACGGCGTTGAGCTGCTGAAATCGGTTGAGCGAACGCGGCACGGTGCTGTTCTTGACAGTGGCGATGGTGGAGAGGGGCACCAGCTGCCCCGCCGGGCCGGTGACATGGATATCCTGCAGCTGATCGGGATTGAGGCGGTCCACCCGCATGATCTGGGGCACCACCTTGTAACTGCGGCCGGCGATATTGAAGCGGTTGACGAAATTGCCGCCCACCATGGTCGCCAGGTCGGCGCCGACCTGCTGCAGGTTCAGGCCGAGGTCCGCCACCTTGTCGCGGTCGATGACCAGCTCCGACTGGGGTTGATCGATCTTGACGTCAATCAGCGGCGGAAAGGCGAACATCCGGCTCTGCATGGCCGCCATCTGGATTTTCTGGGCAAAGGCGAGAATCTGATCCGGCTCCGCGGTCGAGGCGATTACGAATTCCACCGGAAACTGGCCGCCGCCGGGAAGGGCGGGGGGCGTTACCGGAAAAACCCGAATCCCGGGGATGCCGTGCAGCTTCTGCTGGACCTCCGGCATGATCTCGAAAATGGTCCGCTGCCGTTCCTGCCAGGGCTGGACCACCATGCCGCTGAAGCCCGAGGCGGGCATGGTGAGCTGAAAGACGAATTGGGTTTCGGGCACGCTCAGAAAGGCCTGGTTGATCGCCGCGGTGAAGTGGCGGTTCTGGTCCAGGGTGGAGTTGGCCGCCGAATCGACGATGCCGAAAATAACCCCCTGGTCCTCGGTCGGGGCCAGTTCCTTGGCCGACATCTGAAACATGGGGACAGCCAGCACGCCGACCACGATCCACACCAGGTACACCGCCGGCCGGTGGTTGAGGGTGACGTGCAGCCAGCGGGCATAGGCGGCCCGCAGCCGGTTGAACAGCCGCTCCACTCTTCCGGCGAAACCGTGTTCGGTCATTCCCGCCTTGAGCATCCTTGATGACATCATCGGCGACAGGGTCAGGGCGACCACGCCGGAAATAGTGACCGCGCCGGCGAGGGTGAAGGCGAATTCGCGGAACAGCGATCCGGTCAAACCGCCCTGGAAGCCGATGGGCGCATAGACCGCGGCCAGGGTGATGGTCATGGAGATGATCGGGCGGACCAGCTCGCGGCCGCTGAGCAAGGCGGCATCGATGGGCGATTTGCCTTCCTTGAGATGGCGCTCGACGTTTTCCACCACCACGATGGCATCGTCGACCACCAGACCCACCGAAAGGACGATCGCCAGCAAGGTGAGGAGATTGATGGTGAAACCGAAAACCTGCATGAGAAACATCGCCCCGATCAGCGACAGGGGGATGACCACCACCGGCACCAGGGCGGCGCGCAGGGAGCCGAGAAAAAGAAAGATGATAATGATGACGATCAGCAAGGTTTCGGTCAGGGTCTTGACCACCTCCTGGATGGCGTTTTCAATATAGGCGGTGCCGTCGTAGGCGATGCGGCCGGTCAACCCGTTGGGCAGCTGCTTGCCGATCGCGTCCATTTCCACCCGGACCCGTTTGATCACATCCAGGGAATTGGCGTTGGGCAGGGGCCAGATCCCCATGAAGACCGCCGTCTGTCCGGAGAACCGCACCTCGGTATCGTAATCCTCGGCCCCGAGGACCACCTCGCCGATATCCTCGATGCGCACCAGGGCGCCGTTCTGTTCGCGGATGACCAGTTGTTTGAATTCCTCAACCGACCGCATGTCGGTGTTGGCGGTCAGGTTGACCTCGACCATCGAGCCCTTGGTCTTGCCGATGGCCGCCAGGAAATTGTTGGCGGTCAGGGCCTGGCGCACCTGCACCGGACTGACGTTAAAGGCGGCCATGCGCGCCGGATCGAGCCAGATCCGCATGGCAAAGGTCCGCGCTCCCAGCACCTCCGCCCGCTGCACGCCCTGGAGCGCGGAGAGTCGCGGCTGGACAATGCGCACCAGGTAATCGGTGATTTCATTCTGCTCGAGGACATCGGAGGTGAAACTGAGATAGGCAGAGGCGAATTGGCTGTCGGCCGACTCCACGTTGATGATCGGCACCTCGGCCTCGGGTGGCAGATCGCCGCGCACCTGATCGACCTTGGAGCTGATCTCGGACAGGGCCTTGATCGCGTCATAGTTGAGGCGCAGGCGGGCGGTGATCGTTGATCGGCCCTGGGTGCTCTTGGACTGGATATAGTCGATGCCGTCGGCGGCGGCGATGGCCCGCTCCAGGGGGGTGGTGATGAAACCGCGCACCAGGTCGGCGTTGGCGCCGACATAGGTGGTGGTCACCGTCACCGCGGCATTGTCGCTTCGAGGATATTGACGGACATTCAACCTCCCGATGGCCTGCAACCCGGCAATGATGATCAGCAGGCTGACCACCAGCGACAGAACCGGACGCTGGATAAAAAGATCGGTGAATTTCATGGCTCAGCTGTCCTTGGGCTGGGGCGCCAGTTTGAATTCCGGGGCCAGGGTATTGTCGACCACCACGCCCTGGCCGTTACGCAGCTTGAACACCCCGGTGCTCACAACCGTCTCCTCCGCCTTGAGTCCGGAGAGCACTGCCACGAAATCGCCGCGCTTTTCCCCGAGACGGACGAACTGCTGCCGCACCACCTTGCCGCTCTTGCCTTCTTCCGCCTTGGCGTCTTCGACAATAAACACCGAATCGCTGTAGGGGGCGTAGAGAACGGCGGTGGCCGGAATGGTCAGTACGGGGTTCTGCTCTGGCAGGACGATCGCCACATTGGCGAACATGCCGGGCCGCAGGAGTTCGTCCCCGTTGGCGACGGTTGCCTGCACCCTGATGTTACGGCTGGCGGCATCGACATCCGGATTCAGGGCGGTGATTTTTCCGGTCACCACCCGGCCGGCAGGCAGGGCGTCCGAAGTGATCCGGACAGGCAGGCCCGGACGGATCTGGGGCAGCTGCTGCTGGGGCACAAGGAAATCGACGAAAATCGGATCAAGCGCCTGCAGCGAGACAATGGCCTCGCCTTCCTTGATGATCTGGCCGATATTGACCAACCTGATGCCGATCCGGCCGCTGAAGGGGGCCCGGATGGTTTTTTTGGCAATGGTCGCCCGGATGGTATCGGCCTGGGCCAGGGCCTGTTTCAACTGGGCGTCGGCATTGTCATAGCTGGACTCGGCGACCACCTTGGTGGCCAGCATCTTTTTGGCCCGCTCAAAATTGATTTTCGCCAGGGACACCGCGGCTTCGGCGGCACGCAGCTGCGCGGTTTCCGCCGAGATATCCTGCTGCACCAGCAGATCGCCCGCCTTTACCCAGGTTCCCGGTTCAAAGGCGATGGAGGCCACCTTGCCGGTCAGTTCGGCGGTGAGCTCCACACCCTGGACCGCTTTGAGGGAACCGACCGCCGTGATCAGCGACTCCCAGGACTGGCGCTGCGTGGCAGTGGCGGTCACGACCTCCGGCGGCATCTTGAGCTGCTTGCCCTGGCTGATCATCGCCCGAATCTGTAGTGCCTTGGTGCCCGCCAGCAGGCCAACCACAATCACCACGCCTGCCAGGCAGAGAAGAATGGTCTTGATTTTCATCCTGATCTCCCACATAAGAAAAGCGGCCCGGATAGCTCGCCGGCACCGCCAAATTCACGATATTGCCAAGATAACACCACCATCAGGGAAGTCAACAAGATGTGCCGGCAGGTGGCGACACTCCGGCCAGGGACCCGCGTCGCAATCGGAAGTCCTGGTGCGCGTTGATGGCGGAGGCAAGAAAGGGAACTCTTGCTGGCGAGGACTTCAATCTTCGGGCTGCTCGACCACCTTGAAACCTTGGGCAGCGATTGCCTGCCGCAGGGTCTCCATATCGACCCTTCCCGCAAAGCTGACCTCGCCCTTGACCAGGTCGACCTGCACTTGGGTGGCCCCCAGATCCTCCAGGGTTTTTCGGGTGACGCCCGCGCAATGCTGACATTTCATGCCGCTGATTCGTATCGTTGTCATGGCTTCGTTCTCCCCATGTTCAAGGTTGGTGATGGCAGTCCTGCGGGGCAGGGCTGCTTTTTGTTGTGCAGATTTTGTCAGTCAGGGCCGCGAACCTCAGGAGCATCGCGAAGGCGTGCTCTCCGGCCGGTCGGCGTTCTTGATCAGCTCATCGGGTTCGATGGCGGCGATCAGCTGGGCCGGCGTCTCTTCGGCAAAAAGGACGACATAGTCGACGCATCCCAGGGCCGCCAGCACCCGTGCCCGATTGTCCGCGCTGTTGACGGGTCGGCTTGAACCTTCCGGGGGTTGCATCGAACAATCGGAATGGAGCCCCACCACCAGGCAATCGGCGGTGCGCCGGGCCTGCTCCAGGGAGCGGACCCGGTCGGCATCCAGGAGATAGAAACAGCCGCAGGTCAGGGCGATCCGGCTCCCCTGCCGCCGAATCAGCGCCAGTTCCGGGAGCAGGCTGTCAAGGCTCCGGATTTTCCCTTTGTCCTCGGTCAGCCAGGTCTGGAGGCCGGCGGGACAGAAGATGCGGCGCTGTTCTTCCACCACGACGTTGTCGAGCGGGCAGCCGATTACGGTTGCCTCCGTGCCGGCAGTCCGCAGCACCGTGCCATCCGGGCCGACAATCATCGAATGACCGCCCATGGTCATCGTACCGGTGAGGCCGCAGCCATTGGCCGCCACTACATATATCTGGTTCTCAATGGCGCGGGCCCGGAGCAGCGTCTGCCAGTGATCGAGCCGGGCCAGGGGCCACTGCGCGGAAACCGCGAGGAGGCGCGTGCCGGCGAACACCTGCCGGCGCGCCAGTTCGGGAAAGCGGAGATCGTAACAGACCAGGCCCCCCAGGGGGCCGCAGGGCGTCTGCAGCAGTGGGGCCGACTGGCCGCCCCGGTAGAAGCGGTCTTCCTGCCAGTAGGTGAAGAGCTGCTGCTTCGGCAGACGGCCGATCACCCCGGAGGGGCCGACCAGATAGAGCATGTTGAAGGGCAGGGAACCCTCCTCGGGCAAGGCGGTCATGGTTCCGGCCAGATAGACCTGATGCCGGGCCGCGATCCCCTGCATGGCGCCGAGGATTTCCGGTGTCCGTTGTCCCAGTTCGACCGTGCGCTCATAGTCAAAGCCGGTGGCCCACATTTCCGGCAGGAGCAGCAATGTCTCCGGAGCGGGTTGGTACTGATCGATCAGGCGGGTCGCCGCTTCGATATTCCGGTCCGGCTCCCCGAGTCGGATGGTGAACTGCACGCAGGCGGCAGCGGGGAAAAGTTGCGGTTGGTTCATCTGTTGATGGTCTCCAGGGCGGAGCGGGCCAGGGCTCCCACGGTGGTCTCGACAAAGTCGCCTTCCCGGTACACTGTCAGGGGAGCGGGATCGGCGGTCAGCTGGAGCAGGACCGGGCGGGTTGCGGTCAGACCAAGCGCCCCGGCGGCCAGGGCGGCCAGGCCGCGGGTTTCCGCATCCGGAGCGGCAAGATACGGGGGGATATCGGCTGCCGCGCCTTTGTCGAGCAGCAGCTGCGGATTGCACCGGCTCAGGCGGGCAACCCCCCAGAGGACCCCGCGCTGCAGGGGGGGATGTTCGATGCAATTACCGTCCTGACAGAGCTCCTCGCCGTCTTCCCGCAGATAGGAGAGCAGCATGTGGACATACTCCGCCGCCAGCCCGGCATGACGGCACATGATCTCCGCCATGGATTCCGGCGCCCCCCAGCCGATGCCGCCCGATTCATCATTGAGGCTCCAGAGCAGGCGCCGCATGATAATCCGGGCCTCTTCCAGGTTTTCACCGGCCAACCGGGCGACCGTCGCGCCCATGCAGCTGATCGCCCGCCAGCGGAGCGAAGGGTCGTGGCGGCAGATGGCCGAAAACAGCACGTTCACCACATCTTTGGCCGGGAATGGGCGCAGTTCTTTCAAGGCAAAAGCAAGGTCCGGTCCGCTCACCAGGTCCAGGACCCTGTGTTTGATCTTTCGACTGCTCAACGCGTTCTCCGGGCAATTACGCGGCCGTGGTCGCCGGCATGACGAAGACCCGTTTGCCGAGCTCGGCATCCACCATGAACAGGCCGGAGGGATTGTCCTGGATCAGTTTGAGCTTATCGACCACCTCGCCGGCGCTGGCCTCTTCCTCGACCTGCTCGGAAATAAACCACTGGAGAAAATTATTGGAGGCATGATCCTTTTCGCTGATCGCCAGGTCCACCAGGTCGTTGATCAGGCTGGTGACATGCTGCTCATGCTTCAGGACGGCCTCAAAGGCGGCCAGCGGTGTGGCCCAGGCGGATTCGGGCTTGGCGATGGCCTCCAGGGTGACTTTGCCGCCGCGTTCAGTGACAAAATCATAGAATTTCATGCCGTGCATCATTTCTTCCTGTGCCTGGACCCGCATCCAGGAGGCGAAACCTTTGAGGCTGATCGATTGAAAATACGCCTCCATTGACAGGTAGAGGTAGGATGAAAACATTTCGGCATTGATCTGGTCGTTGAGCGCTTTCTGCATCTTTTTCTTGAGCATCGGGTTCTCCTTGTAAGCAAAGTTGTTCGGGATTTTGTTGGTTCTTCCTGATGAAACGGTGGGATTCAGTATAAGCACAACCCCGATGAATTCCAGGCTTTCCTGGAAAAATGTTGTTTTTTAAAGGTAAACCTGTTTCCCTGATGGCCAAACACAGGAGCATTGCATGCAAAAGACCATACTGATCACCGGCGCCAGCTCTGGTTTCGGCAAGGCCTGCGCCGAACGTTTCGCCCGCGAGGGTTGGCGGCTGATCGCCGATATCGTTTATTGGGTGACCAGTGTACCGCCGCATGTTAACATCAGCACGGTTGAGGTCATGCCGGTCTGTCAAAGTTGCGGACCACTATCCATTCACAGGCGGGAAGAGTGCTAGAGAATACTATGCGACGAGTGGTCATAACAGGAATGGGCATTGTCTCGCCCTTGGGCGATACAATCGCCGCTGTTCTTGCTTCCCTGCAGGAAAGCCGATCCGGTATCCGCTTCCACCAACCCTATCGGGAAATGGGTCTGCGGTCGCACCTCGGCGGCTTCACCCGGGTGAACCTGAAGGAGCAGATTGATAAAAAGAATCTGCGTTTCATGGGTCATGCCGCCGCCTATGCCTCGATCGCGATGCAGCAGGCCATCATTGATTCCGGTCTGGCCGAAGAGGAGGTTTCCCATCCCCGAACCGGGCTGATCATCGGCTCGGGCGGCACCTCGGCTGAAAATGTGGTCGCGGTCGCCGATACCATGCGGGAAAAGGGATTGAAGCGGCTCAGTCCGTTCATGGTGCCGCGCACCATGAGCAGTACGGTTTCCGCCTGTCTGACCAGCGCCTTTCGCATCAAAGGCGTCTGTTACTCGATCTCCTCGGCCTGCGCCACGGGTTCGCACTGTATCGGCGCGGCCATGGAACAGATCCAGATGGGCAAGCAGGACCTGGTCTTTGCCGGCGGCTCCGATGAGGAGCATTGGTCGCAAACCGCCATGTTCGACGCCATGGGGGCGCTCTCCACCCGCTTCAACGACACCCCCGAACAGGCGTCCCGTCCCTATGACCGCAACCGGGACGGTTTTGTGGTTGCCAACGGCGCCGGCATTGTGGTGCTTGAAGAATGGGAACACGCCAGGAAACGCGGCGCGAAGATATACGGGGAAATCATCGGGTACGGGGCAACCGCGGACGGCTATGAGATGGTCACTCCATCGGGGGAGGGCGCGGTTCGCTGTATTCGGCTGGCTCTGGCCACGGTGCGGGAACCGATCGATTATATCAATGCCCACGGCACCTCCACGCCCATCGGCGATCTGGTGGAGCTCCGCGTTATCCGAGAGATCTTCGGCGCCGTTCACCCTCCGATCAGCTCGACCAAATCATTGTCCGGGCACAGCCTGGGAGCGGCCGGGGTTCATGAGGCCATCTATAGCCTGCTCATGCTGGGCAACGGCTTTATCGCCGGTTCGGCCAACATCGAGGAAATGGATCCGGACGCAGTCGACATGAACATCGTCGAGGAAAACAGGGAGGTGTCGCTCGCCACGGTCATGAGCAACAGCTACGGCTTCGGGGGGACCAACGCCTGCCTGATTTTTCAAAAAGTGAGCGCCGACTGCTGATCCGTTTGTCCCTCCGGGCGAATCGTGCCGGCGGGCTGTATACCAAAGGGCGGGTTTGGAACCCGCCCCCTCCACATCCTATCTCCGGACTCTCCGCCTCAAAAGCTGCTGCTCAGGAGTCTTTCTCGGAGCGCTGGGCATTATCATAGAGCGCGATGAAATTGATCGGCTCCATCAAAAACGGCATGAAACCGCCATCCACCGCCAACTGACAGACGATCTGCCGGGTAAAGGGAAAGAGCATCAAGGGGCAGTCAACCGCCAGCACCCGGGCATGATGTTCCTCCGGAATGTTTTTCATCAGAAATACCGCGGCATGCTCGATCTCGATGATGAACATCACCGCATCTTCGTTGTTTTTATCAAGCACCTTGGCCGTGATCGCGATCGATACCTCTGAATGGTCATCATCAAGCTTGCTGTTCTTCAGCTGCAGGTTGAAATCCACCTTGGGGTCCTGGTTTCTCGCCAGAAACACCTTGGGGGCGTTGGGGCTTTCAAAGGAGAGGTCCTTGATGAACATTTTCTGCATGCGAAAAATAGGGATGTCCTGCTGGTCTGTGGTCTGATCGGTCATTGTTTCATCCTTCCAATGGGAGTAGTCAAAAGCCGGAAACCGCGGGCAGGCTCCGACCGGTATGTTCAGCGAGGCGCACCATAACAGGGAACCTCCTGAAGGAAAATCAAAAACGACTCAGTCGTCGCCCAGGAACTGCTTCAAAAACATGCCGGTGTAGGAACCCGGGTGAGCGGCGATTTCTTCCGGCGTGCCGGTGGCGATGATCCGGCCGCCGCCGCTGCCGCCTTCAGGGCCGATATCGATCACATAATCCGCTGTTTTAATGACATCGAGATTGTGTTCAATCACCACCACCGTGTTCCCGCCGTCAACCAGCCGGCCCAGGACCCGGAGGAGATGCTGAATATCGGCCGGATGGAGACCGGTGGTCGGCTCATCGAGAATGTAGAGGGTTTTGCCGGTCGAACGCCGGCTCAGTTCCTTGGCCAGCTTGACCCGCTGTGCCTCGCCACCCGAAAGGGTCACCGAGGATTGCCCCAGGGTGATATAGCCCAGACCGACATCAACGATGGTCTGCAGCCGGTTCTGGATCGGCGGCACGTTCTGGAAAAATTCCAGGGCCTCCTCGACGGTCATGGCGAGGATCTCGGCGATATTTTTCCCCTTGTAGCGGATATCGAGGGTTTCCTCGTTGTACCGTTTTCCCCGGCAGCGTTCGCAGGTCACATAGATATCGGGGAGAAAGTGCATGGCAATCCGGATAAGGCCATCCCCCTCGCAGGTTTCGCAGCGCCCGCCCTTGATATTGAAGCTGAAACGTCCGGGTTTATAGCCGCGCGCCCTGGATTCGGGCAGACGCGCCAGCAATTCCCGCACCGGCGTCATCACCCCGGTGTAGGTTGCCGGGTTGGAGCGGGGGGTTCGCCCGATCGGGCTCTGGTCGATATCGATCACCTTGTCCAGATTTTCCAGGCCAATGAGATGTTGTTCCCCCAGGGCATAATCCCGTTGATCGGTAAAATAGCGTTGCGCCTCGTGGAACAGGGTTTCAATCACCAGCGAGCTCTTGCCGGACCCGGAAACCCCGGTAACGCAGGTCATCACACCCAGGGGAAATTGGACCGAGACCTGCTGCAGATTGTTGGCGCAAGCATCCTGAACCTGCACGGCATGGGCCGGGCCGGGGCGGATGGGCCGGCGTTTTGCCGGAACCGCGA